>Ga0102957_1000762_pt1 | contig 10246 bp, 14 predicted proteins | sample SalPon2_A_H2O_MG_2_FD_84517 | JGI IMG/M metagenome (GOLD analysis project Ga0102957, IMG submission 84517) | Salt pond water microbial communities from South San Francisco under conditions of wetland restoration - Salt Pond MetaG SF2_A_H2O_MG | ecosystem: Environmental > Aquatic > Non-marine... | reverse complement strand
TTATGTGCTATCTCAACACCGTTCAGAAATATGGAATTCAAAAATTTATCAAAGAAATAAAAAATATTGTTGATGGCCTCATTATTGTTGACCTTCCTTTTGAAGAAGAAAAACCGATAAAAAATATTCTTGATAAAAACAATATTCACTTAATTAAATTAATCTCTCCTATGACCGATCAAAAAAGATCTAAGAGACTTCTCAAAGAAGCAAAAGGCTTTGTCTATTATATCTCGGCTACCGGCATTACTGGATCGAATAAGCTTGATTATCAAGAGATTAACAAAAATGTTTTAGCTTTAAAAAAACAAACAAAAATACCCGTTTTAGTGGGTTTTGGTATTAAATCAAAAAAAGATGTTATGGCAATATCGAAAAATACCAAAGCGGATGGCGTAATTATTGGTTCCGCCTTAATTCAAAAGTATTTTGATCTTAAAATGAATTTTACAAGTTACATAATTTCCCTTCGAAAGTTTATAAAAGAGGTTAAAATTTAACTATGAATTGGCTAACTGATTTTGTTAAACCAAAATTAAACTCTTTAGTGAATCGCAAAGATCCACCCTCAGATTTATGGACAAAGTGTGGGTGTGGAGAGAGGATGCTCTATGTTAGTGACCTTCAAGAAAATTTACATGTTTGTTCGTATTGTGATCAGCATATGTACATTGATTTTGAAAGTCGTTTTAAGCAGCTCTTTGATGATGAGAAATTTGAACTCATTGATATTCCTCTTGAAAATAATGATCCTTTAAAATTTAAGGATTTAAAAAAATACACCGATCGACTCAAAGAAGCCCAACAAAAAACTAATCAAAAAGATGCGGCCCACGTTGCGACAGGCCAAATTGGTGGAACTGCCGTTTGCATCTTCTTATTAGATTTTAAATTTATGGGGGGAAGTATGGGTCAGTACGTCGGTGAGGCTTTTAAAATTGGATGTCAAAAAGCTGTTGAACTAAATTGTCCCTTTATTTCTATTGCGGCTTCAGGCGGTGCCCGAATGCAGGAGGGATTGGTCAGCTTGATGCAACTTCCCAAAACAGTTGCTGCATGTAATCTTTTGGATCAAGAAAATTCCTTTTGTTAGTATCTTGACTCATCCCACAACTGGTGGCGTCAGCGCCTCCTTTGCTATGTTAGGTGATATTATTATTGCTGAAAAAGGAAGTATGATTGGATTTGCCGGCAAACGCGTAATTGAAAAAACCATTAATGAACAATTACCAGAAGACTTTCAAACTGCCGAATACCTCCTTGAACATGGAATGATCGACATTGTGGTTCATCGAAAAGAGTTGAAAGAAACTCTATCTAAAGTTTTATCTTTCCTTAAAAAGTAATATTCTTGAAAGATCCAATTTTTCAAAGGCTTTTACAGCTTCATCCAAAATTTTCAGATTTATCTCTGGGTCGTATTAATCAATTATTAAAAAAAATTGGCTTTAATGAAAAAAAAATACCCAAAGTCATTCATATAGCGGGAACCAATGGCAAAGGGTCTACAGCGGCTATTCTTAAATCTATTCTTAATCGTCATGGCTTTACCACTCATGTTTATACAACTCCGCACCTCGTTAACTTTAATGAGCGTATTCAACTTAACTCTAAAAATATTTCCCATAAGAAACTACTGGAATATCTAAGATACTGTGAGAAGAAAAATAACGGAAAATTAATTACATTTTTTGAAATTACCACCGCTGCCGCATTCAAAGCATTCCAAGACCATAAAGCTGACTTTTTAATTTTAGAAGTAGGATTAGGAGGAAGATTTGATGCTACGAATATCTTAAAACTTCCAAAATTTGCTGCTGTTACTCCTATTTCATTGGACCATCAAGATTTTTTGGGAAACTCTCTTAATAAAATAGCTTTTGAAAAATTAGGTATACTTAATAAGAAAAGTATCAATTTTATCAATAAACAAAAACCAAGCGTAATGAAATTTATTCATTCGGAGCTTCAAAGAAGAAGTTTAAAGGCTGAATTCTTTGGAGAAAATTGGAAAGTCAAATCTAACAATTATTTATCAAATAACATCAAGATTGACTTATCTCATCTAAGCCTTCAAGGGAAACATCAAAAAACGAATGCCGGTCTTGCTATTCATTTAGCTAAAAATATTCTTGAAAATAAATTTGATATATTGCTAACCCAAAAAGCCCTGGCACATTGTCAGTGGCCTGGGAGAATGCAGTCAATTACCAATGGCTTATTCTTTCAAAAGCTTAAGAATTTTAAAGATATTACTTTAGATGGATTTCATAATATTGATGGCATGAATACACTAATTCAAAATCTACCTGTCCATCGAAAAATTTTGATTTGCTCTTTTTTGAATAATAAAAAATATACTCAAATGCTAACGAAACTTTCTGAATACTTCCAAAAAATAATAGTAGTTCAAATGAATGAAGAAAACTCCATTACTAAAAAAGACCTACCCACCAATCTCAAATTAATTTTTTGTCCATCCCTTCAAAGTTCTGTAAAGACGATTAATCAATATTCCAATTCTCAAACATCTATCTATTTTGGTGGTTCTTTATATTTTATTGGAGAGTTTTTAAAACTTAATCAATCCAAGTGAGGTTTAATCATCTTTTAATTACGCTTTTTGTAATGTTTTTATTTGGGAGTTCCTACCCAATAGGAAAAATAGGTCTTAATCAGGAGCTATCACCATTAATATTCTCTCTTATTCGCATTTTAATGATGGTTCTTTTTCTTTTTCCTTTTTTAAGACTTCGCAGTATTCATAAAAATAACTTTAAATTTGTTTTAGTTTACGGCGCTCTCATGGGGCTGGGGCTATATCCTTTCATGTACCTTTCATTAGCCCATACTACCTCCACCTCTTCGATGATCCTGGTGATGCAGTTTTCGATTCCCTTTGGCGTTATTGCAGGGTCATTTTATTTAGGTGAAAAAGTATCTCAAAAAAGATGGCTTTTAATAGGTTTGGTTCTATTTGGTTTGGCGATCATCTGTTTTGATCCGATTGTCTTGCAATCCCCTGATAGTTTAATGCTGGGGTGTTTGGCGGCCATTTCTTATGGGCTGGCTTCGATGATGTCAAGAAAACTAGCGGACTTTAGCGCTCTTGAGGTAAACGCCTGGATGGCTATAACCACATTACCGATTATGATTTTGTTAGCCTTCCTTTTTGAAAATCAAGAATTTAAAACTATTTTACAGCACTCTTGGTGGGATTATTTACCAGCTATCTACACAGGAGTAGTGGTGTCTTGCGGGGCTCAAGTATTGATGTTTTGGCTTTATAAACATTACAGTGTGCAAACCGTTTTACCTTTTTATAGTTTGTTTCCCATCTTCGGAATTATACTGACCATCCTTTTAATTCAGGAGCCGCTTTCTTTTTATATCGTCTTAGGCAGTATTATTGTGATTACTGGAAATTATTTACTTCAAAAAACTAAATAATTAACCAAAGGTTTCAATCGTTAAGGTATCGTTAAAACTTAGGTGATTAGAGTAATTTTGTTTTATAAAAGCAATACCTTCTTTTATTTCCTCTTCACTGAAATCTAAAAGAACAGTCATGTATCTATTTGTGATCATTGTTAAATACTCATCTAAAGAAATTTTTACAGAATAAGTAAAGTTTTGAATGTTAAGTAATTTAAAATTTTTATTAAGCTCTTCTAATAAAAGATGATGACTATCAATTGATAGTTTTAATTTATTTCCCATTAAGGGAAATTGGGGAATTTCTGTTTGGATATTCATATGAATAAATACGATTTGTCCATTGTTGTTGAGATATTTTTTAATCTCTTGGTAAAAATATTCTCTTTCATTTGAATTTAATAAATGAAGTACTTGCTTTAAAATTACTAAATCAAATTTAGAATTATTATTCTGGAAAAAAAAATTAATGGATGAGTTAATAATTTCTATCCTCTGAGAAATCGTGTTTTCGTGCTTTACAGGTTCAACACCTATGGGTTTGTGAATAAAATTAACTTTATTAGCAAGAGATTTCAGAAGATGTCCCCGACCACATCCTACATCGAGAATTTTTTTTTCTTCCCTGATATCTAAAAATTCAATTAATTGACTAGATAATTCCTCAAAGTATTCTTTAGAGGACAGCCACGAGGACTTATCCCAGTTATAACAAGGGCTATTCATTCAGACCGCAAAGTAATCTAATTTAGTAAAAAAATATTCATAATTATTCTAAAATTATTGATATTTAATGCTTTTTTTATCAAATTTTTTTTAATCCAATATGATTTGAGGTGGGTAAAAACTAAGGATTAACCTTAATCCTCCAAAAAACCATTCTTGTGGTATTACTGCAAGAATGGTTCTCCAAAATCACAATTTTGACCTGTTCTTCCAATACAAAAAAATAGCGGCCATTTCATAAATCAAATACCAGACCTGTCTTAATATGGGCAAGCTTAAAATTCGAGATAATAATCTCCAATTTTTCATTTGAGACCACATAATCAAAAAGGACTGCGATCCCGAATAAAGGGTTCCTTGATAATATACATGCATTCGACGAAAAAGTTTATCCTTGGATAAATTGGCCACATGATCATCTTTTGTTTTGGAGATATCCACATACTCAATTTTACTTTTTATTTTTTTATAATGATTAATTTCTGTATTGCAGAGATTACAGGAGCCATTGTAGTAAACTTTCATGGTAATACGGGAGGGGGTTGATTACCTTTTTGAAATAAATCATACCCTTTAATAACTGCGGGGCGTTGTAAAATTAATTCATACCATGCACATAGGTGGGGGTAATGGTGTAATCCAATATCATGAATATTATGACGCGCAATCCAGGGAAACGTTGCCATATCCGCAATTGTATAGTCCCCAGCAAGGTACGTATGCTTTGATAAGTGTTCATTGAGATTTTCGTAAATCGTTTTAGTGATTTTAAAATAACGATCCTCGCCAAATTGACTTTTTCCTGGATGATAATGATGAAATTGATGATGTTGTCCGATCATGGGGCCAATATATCCCATCTGAGCCATTAGCCATTGATTGGTTAAATCTTTATCCTGTCCCAAAAATTGCTCTGAAAAATTTGCTAAATAAATTAAGATTGCACCCGACTCAAAATAACTTTTTCCAGTTTGTAAATTTTTTAAAACCGGTATTTTGTTGAAAGGTGAGATTTGTTTAAAGTCTTCTTTAAACTGGTCTCCTTTTCCAATATCTATCAACGTGACTTTATAATCAGCATGAATTTCCTCGAGCATAATTGAAACTTTGCGGGCATTGGGGGTATCGTCAGCAAATAATTCAAACATTTAATTTAAATAATACTTGTCAGGTATTTATGGACAAAATACCCCAAAATTAAAAGGATAATGCCTAAACCATAAATCATCCAAAAATTCATATGGAGATTTTTGGCAAAAAAGAAGGGAACAAAAAACAAATAAGATACGGGAACTCCGATCAAAATACTTTTGGCAAAAATAACGGTGTTTTCAGTATTCTTATGTTCGAGATATGAAAATGCAATTGCAATAATACTGGCAATCGGCAAGGCAATGATGAACCCTGAAAGTTCAGGTTTTTTTCCAGATAGCCAACTTGCAAATGCAATCACTAGAGCTGCTAGTAAGACTTTTGATAAAAATACCATTACTCTACTTTAAACTGAACACTCTCAAATTAAAGAATTCTTTCTGGAACTAGAAAAGTTGTTGAGGCCCAAATACTGTGCCAGATAGGCTCTTTTTTTTCAGGGTCGCCTTTAATCGGGTAGATAATCACCGAGTCCACGAGATACTCTCTTCCCTCTTCTATCGTAAATTCTATATATCCTTTTTCATCTGTCTCGTAGTGCTCTATTTTTAGATCTCCTCTATTCTTTCTAGAAAAGATTGTTACTAATTGATTGGCCATGGGTTGTTTTTGATAAAATAAATTTGCGCTAATTATATTTGAGTTAAGATCATAAGGATTTTCATTTAAAACAAATTCAAATAGCAAACCAGTTTTTTTATCTTTTCCTTTCACGCCATTCAGTGCGATGAGAGATTTGGCATAGCGGCGATAACTTTCCATAAAATATTCTTCAGGATGCCCAGCTTGAAGATGTTCTTCGATAAGATGCTCATAACCCTTTTCTTTTACAAAATCTTTAAACTTTTGAAATTTTTTGTAATCCACCAATTTGTCTTTGGTTTCATGATAGATAATCATTAGGTCTGAGAATTGTGTTTTCATGTCAACAGCTGGGACATCACCAATAATTCCCTTAACATCAAACTTTTTATTTTTTGTCCCCGATAAGATTTGGAATGTTTCAAAATCATTCTCGTTATACATCAAAGCCATCCCATCAAAATTCTGACCCACTCGAAGATGGGCTTCTAGGTGGTCATCGCTTGGGTTGTATTGAGTTGGTTCAATCCAAAATTCATGAGCCTTTATTTGGCCAAATAAAAGAAAAAATAAAAAAAGAAAAAGAGTCAAAAATTTGTTAAAAGTAGGTCTCATGGGAAAATGCTGGTTTGTAATAATTTTCTTTTTTTCATTCTCTATAAATTCCCATGAAATCAAACCAGCCATAGTTGATCTTATCATTGCTGAGGGTCAAGCATCAATTGATTTTAAAATTAATGCCGAACAAGTCTTAGCTGGTGTGGATGCCTCCAAATATCAAGATACCAACGATGCCCCTCAGGCGGAACTGTATGATCAGTATCGAGAAAAAAGTGAGGAGGACTTAAAACAAGATATTCAACAAAATTGGAATTTATTTCAAGATCAAATTATTATTAATGGACTAAATATATCCTCGTCATTGAACCTAATTGATCTATCCACAGACAAAGATGTTAATCCGGAATACCCAAGGGATACAGATCTTAAAACTGAAATCTTTATGGATCAAAATGTGTTTACTATTCAATTTGCAAACGAACTCGGTCCTGTCGTTATTCGCCAATTTAAAGATATTAATAAAGAAAATATGATTTTTTCAACTTACCTACAACCTGGGGAAGTATCAGCGGATCTTTCAACCCAAAGCGAAACTACGATTTCTCAAACTGTCATTGAATATATAATACTAGGAATAGAGCATATTGTGCCTAAAGGGTTAGATCATATTCTCTTTATTTTTGGAGTATTCTTTTTTGCAATAAAATTAAAACCCCTTCTATGGCAAGTCACGATGTTTACCCTAGCTCATTCTTTAACTCTTGTGTTAGCTAGTTTAAAACTAGTCTTTATACCCGCCTCCATTATTGAACCTTTAATCGCTCTATCAATTGGATATGTTGCTTTTGAGAATATATTTCAAAGGCAGGGAAAGTTTCATTCTCGCTCCAATGCTATTCGGTATGCGGTTATTTTCTTTTTTGGTTTAATCCACGGGTTAGGATTTGCCTTCGTCCTAGAGGATATAGGGCTTCCAACAGGTCAATTAATTTTAAGCCTGCTTTCCTTTAACCTTGGTGTGGAAATTGCTCAGATTGGATTGGTGGTTATTTCTTATATCGTGATGTTTTACCCTTCAAAACAATTATGGTATCGAAAAACTATTCAAATCCCTTGCTCATTTGGAATTGGATTAGTTGGAGTTTACTGGTTTTTTGAGCGGATCTTTTTTTAGTATTCTGTTTTAATACTTCCCAAGACCTCTAAACTTTTATCGGTAATTACCAGTTCGCCCGAGCTTGGGTAGTATCCAAGGAGTCCCCCGATAATCACATAGTGGGTTACAAAAATAAGATTACCCTCACCGTTATTCCAATCAGCAATCAATTCTTGTAACTCTTTCATTTGGCGTTGATGGTTTTCGCGGTACTTGCCTTGAAAAGTAGAATTCAGAGAGCTGAGTTCAAGGTAGTCACCAAAAGCATAAAAAGCTGTATCTTTACATCGACACCACTGAGAGGAATAGACCTGCTGAATTGGCACATTGTATTTAAAAAAATCTTTTCCCATCGAAATTGATTGGTCAATTCCTTGTTGATTTAAATTTCTCTGAGTGGTGCAGTCCTCGATAATAAAATGATCGGGGTCGCCCCCGCCTGGGGCGTAAGCATGGCGAATAAAAACTATCTTTCCGCCCTCTTGTAATAAATTCCATGCAGACTCATTTGCATATACTGTTGGAAGAAAGAAAGAAAATATGAAAATTAATAAAAAAAAGAAAGGTCTCATTTTTGGGATTGGAATTTTTTTAATGCGGCTTGTTTAACGTCATTCCAATATCGGTCCGCTTCTTCGGCTGAGTATTTTCCATATAACTCCATCCAAAGCTCGGCGGTGATAACGGAGAGACGTTCATTTTTGGGTTGCCATTCGTCAAACGACCAAGGCTCCTCGGAAGGTCTGACATTTTGTTGGGAGAAATAGCTAGCCTGTTCTATTTCACCCTTTACCTCTAGATTAAGTTGCTGGGGAGTAAACTCCACATCTTCAAAAAATAAAATTCGATTGATATCTTCACCGTTTAACCCTTTGACCAGAGTGCCGTGAACGCCGGCGTAGCTATCATGAAACACAATAACGGGAAAAGTTTCATTAAGCACTAAACGGAGTTCGCTTTTAGGGGCAAAAGCGGGCGTAAACTCTAAATAATTCGATTGGTGGCCAATGACTGTCTCTAAAATGGGAATAGAACGAAGGGTGCCGTAGAAAAAAAAATTGTTCATTCTTATAAAAATAATTCCGGTAGTGTTAGTTGTTGGACCCCCATGGATTGGAGAAGTATGCAAATTTGATTGGAAATTTCAACACTATTTGGAGTATCGCTATGAAGGCAAATGGAATGAAAGGGCGTTGGGAGTTTTTTTCCGTTGCGACTTATGATGGCTTTTTCTGCAATCATCTGTTGAACATGGTCTCTTGCCTGCTCTGGATTGGTAATCAGGGAGCCCTCCATAGATCTAGGAGTAAGCGTTCCGTCATCCTCATAAGTCCGATCGGCGAAGACCTCTAGGGCGGTGATCATCCCTGCCGCCGCACTGGCCTTGGCCAATTCACTCAACACCGGAGCTAGAATAATGAGTTGGGGGTGATGTTGTTTTACATAGGAAACGATGACCTGAGCTAAGTGGGGATCCTTGCAGGCCATATTATTTAACGCGCCATGAGGTTTGAGGTGGGTGATAGCAATTTGAGAGTCTTTGAGTTTGGATAAAATACGAAATTGCTCTTCAATTAAAGTATAAATGAGATCCACATTCCATTCCATGGGAGTTCTTCCAAAATTTTCTTTGTCTAAAAAAGAAATGTGAGCTCCTATTGAGACATTACTGTGAAAACACGCTTGCGTTGCTTTTTGAACAACCTCTTCGAGGCCTCCGTGGTAAAGGCATCCGATATTTGCCGAGTTGATCTGAGAGATTAAAGGTAAATCCACTGATTGATAAAAAGATAAGTCTCGCTCTGCCAGATCAGAATTGAAATTTATTTTATTCACAGACATCAATATTACATTAAAATAAAAATGTGTTTTTCAAAGGAATAAATCATTACGGCAATCTGGGATTAATTCTTGATTTTGGATCGAACAGCTCGCAGCCAATCTCGCAGGAAGTCAATACTGTCTTCGCCCTCCTTCAAGGTCTAGATCTCTCTCAATTAAACATCATCCCCTCCTTTAATAAAATTGTGGTGTCATTTCAAAACAGCCAGGATCGCAACCAAGCACAAGCTGTAATCGAACATACCTTAGCCAAAGCAAACCTGACAAACTCTCAAAAAGACCGAAAAACATGGAATATTCCTGCTTGCTATGAGGATAGCTACGCTCTTGATCGGGAGCGTATTCAGGCAACTCACGGACTCACCAAAGAGGAGGTTATATCGAGACACACGGGTGTCTCGTACTACACCTACTATATTGGCTTTATGCCGGGCTTTCCTTATTTGGGAGATTTAGATCCGTCGCTCATTACCCCCCGACTCGCAACTCCACGAATTCAAATTCCTGCTCGATCGATAGGCATCGCCAAAGAGCATACTTGCGTCTACCCCAAGGTCTCCCCGGGTGGATGGAATATTATCGGTCAAATCCCCTTTAATATTTTCAGTTTGGAGCACTCGCGAACCTCTTTGTTTTTGCCAGGTGATACTATCCAATTTCAATCCATCTCCGAAAAAGAATTTATCCAAATCCAATCTAAAGATCTTGCGTTTGATGAGGTCATCAAGGAGTTTTCGCAGTGAATAGATTTCGCATTACTCGAACGGGAACGTATTTAACGATTCAAGATTG
>Ga0102957_1000753_pt1 | contig 10287 bp, 12 predicted proteins | sample SalPon2_A_H2O_MG_2_FD_84517 | JGI IMG/M metagenome (GOLD analysis project Ga0102957, IMG submission 84517) | Salt pond water microbial communities from South San Francisco under conditions of wetland restoration - Salt Pond MetaG SF2_A_H2O_MG | ecosystem: Environmental > Aquatic > Non-marine... | reverse complement strand
GAGATCATATAAATACTCCCTTTTTATTTGGGCATATTGTACAGGAATGTTTGCATTTAAGTAAGCCATAATTTATCATTTTATATTACCCCAATTTGGCCCAGATTCATAGTCCACTTTGTTAGGTACTTCCAGTTTAACAGCATTTTCCATAATTTCTTTTATTTTGTTAGCGTGCGCTGGATCTTTGATTGATATATCAAGTTCATCATGTACTTGTATATGAGGTATGATGCCTTCTTTATATAATTCAATCATAGCTTTCTTTGTCATGTCTGCTGCACTACCTTGAATTAATTTATTTAAAGCTTTGTAAGTATAAGCTCTTCTAATCCCTGGTCCATGTTCCAAGAGTGCTGCATCATGTGGTAATGCTTTATGCATCCCAAACATATTCGGCTCCCATAGATGGAACCTACATAATCTTCCAAGCAGAGTTCTTATTTGACCCCGTTGTTGAGATCGTTGCATTACATTATCCATTAGCTGTTTAACAAATGGAACTCGATCATGGTATTGTTTAAACAAATCATCGGATGTTTCTTTATCAACTCCCAGTTCAGCTTGAAGTTTATTTTTACCCATTCCATAGAACAATCCTAAGTTAATTGTTTTAGCCTGACTCCTTGGAATATTAGCCATATCAGCAACGATTGTGTGAAAGTCTGTATCAGGATCATTATTATAAGAATCTAATACATTATCAACCCCATATAGATCCTGTAAAGCTGCATAATGCACTACCAACCTAGGCTCTTGTTGAGAATAGTCGAATACACCCCATGTATGGCCGTCCTCAGGGATAAATAAAGACCTAATCATAGGCCCAAGTTCCTTGTTTCTTGCGGGAATTTGTTGAAGATTAGGGTTTGAGTATGAGAATCTTCCAGTAACCGTTCCTCCGTTATCCCCCCGTAATTGGTTTATTTCAGCATGAATTCTGCCTTTATGTGAATACTTTAATATGGTATCAATAAATGTTGTATGAGCCTTATTTATTTCTCTAGCTCTTGCGATATGTTGAACCACTGGATGTGGATGGTTCTGTAAAAAATTTTTAGTAAAAGAAGGAGCAGATGTTTTCTCAGTTCTATCATAAGGTAAATTTAATTTCTCAAAAACTTTGGCAATGGATCTTGCTGCCCATATCTGAGGTTCTATTCCTGTTTCTTTTTTCACTGCTAGCAATGACGATTGTTCTCTTCCAACTAATTTTTGTTTTAATTGATGAGCTCCATCAACATCTACACGAACTCCTAAGAACCGCATATCAACGAGGCAGGGGAATAGTTCGATCTCTAAATCAAAGATAGATTGTATATCTTGTTTAACTATTTCTGTTTTTAAATACTGCCATAATTGTAAAGTAATAGCTGCATCTTTTTCTGCGTATTGACCTACATACATTGCAGGTAATTTATACATCTCTCCCTTAGGGTCGATACCCCATTCTTTTGCTGCTGCATATAAAGCTGCTTCATCTTTTCCCGTACCCACATATCTTTTAGCACAAGTATTTAAATCAAAACGAAATTGATTCTCATCACATAAAGCTGCTGCAATCATAGTATCTATAATTTGTCCATTAATCTTTAGACCCATAGCCCTAATCCAACACACATCGTACATTGCATTATGAAATACTTTTTTAGATGGAGTATTTAAAACATCTTGAAACCATTTAAGAACCATAGTTTTATCCATGTTTCCGCCACCACCATGAGCAATTGGATAATAACCACACCATCCTTCTACGGCAACTGCAATACCTACAACTTCTCCTTTACCAATGATTGCTCCTGATCCCATCTTTGTTAAATCAGGATCTCTAGTTTCTAAGTCAATTCCAATCTCATCATATTTTGATAGATCTGGAAAATCTTCTGGTGGTAACCATTCTGTCTGAGGTTTAAATACTAGTTTCTGCATTTTTATTTATCCTTTTCACATTGTTTATTTTTTCTATGTCTTCAAATGGAACCATGGTAATTTTATCTTGTCTACCTTCACGTTGATATATTTGATAAACACCTTTTCCTTTTTGAAAATTGTTTTCTTTTAATTTTAAATTAACTAAATCTAAAAGCTCTTCTCTTAAAACAAGAAGCCAATGATCTAATCTCTCAAATACAATATAATCTGCTTTGCCTTTCACCCAACCAGGTTTACCTCTAACATTAGTTCCTTCAACCCAAGCAATATCATCTTGAAATTTACTGTCTGATCTATTTTTCTTCTTCATTCCTTTGACATCAAATTTTAAAAGCTGGCCATCTAAAGTCCCTTGCACATCCCAATGCTCTTGCATGTCTTGATAGTCATTTGCCCATACTGGGTCTTTTAAATTCTTTGCAAAGTTTTCTTCTATTATTTTTGCTCTTGCTCTAAATTCTTGCCAACTCATTATTTATCCTTTTTGTTGTAGTAACAAACCATTCTTAAACTTCCTTCATATTTTTTTAGTCTTTTTTTCATCATTTGATTTTCGTCATATATTTTATTATATCTTTCAGTTAATCTTTTAATCTGTGGTTCATAAATTTCCCTGTAATGTAAAGACCAATTTTTTGCTGCACTCATTTGTCATCTTTTAATTTTAATATTTCTAGATCACAGTAATGTTTAATCTTCTCAAGGTCTTGTATCCCTGCCTTGTTCTTATACCTGCAAACGTATTTAATTACGTTTCCCTGAAAAAAAGAAAGGTCATTCTTTGAAATAAATTCATACGGTTGAATCTTAAATTTTTTGTAATGAGATCCACCGATTTGTTTATCTTGTGGAAATGAGTCACTAAATATATCTTTATTGGTCATATTATTTCCTCCATTGGGTAACATTTATTATCATCTTTAGGTCTTATAATATGAAGATGTTCCTTTGTTCTAGTTGCACCCACATAAAATAATCTTGTTTCATCATCTTGATTCTTGTCATATGATTTCTTAGTGTTGTATGTAAGATCAGTTAGAAGAACTACGTTGTCTTCTTCTCCACCTTTCGCACTATGAATGGTTGATAGTTTTATCCGTGGTTCTTGGTTCAACATCTCTCCATTACGTTTCATACGTCTTATGTAATTAATTCTTTTCTCTCCCGCTTGATCAAAAGCATCATACCAAATTTCATTAGTATCAAGTCCATAATCCTTGTGCAGTTGATCATAGCTATACAAAGCGTTCTTCACTATTGATTTAAGTTTATTCTTGTTCCATTTTTCAGTGCTAATGTACTTTGAAATATCTTCTATTTGTTTAAAGTTTAACATCTGACCATTGATTAAATGTTCCCAGTTGGTTGCAGCAATTTGAATATCTTTTTCATATAATTTCTTAAATCTATTGTCATAGTAAAAACCTTTTTCTCTAAGTGTTTCTTCTAGTGCATCTAACATTGATCTTGTTCTAGTTAATACCAACCATTTACCTTCTGACATATCTATATCTTCAAAGTTATCGTAAGCAGATAGTTTTCCCTCATGTTGTTTTGGGTTCCAACTCTTATCTATTCGATTATCAACCCTTCCAATAATTGAGTTAGCTAATTTATGTATCTTTCTTGGTACTCTTCTAGATTCTTTTAGTTGTATGATAGTTCCTTTTTGAGCAATGAATGAATCAACATCTGCTCCCGCCCATCTAAAGACTGCTTGATCATCATCTCCTGCAATATAAGAATCAACTGTTTTATCAGTAATATTTTTTACCATATCCCATTGCATTAAAGATAAATCCTGAGCTTCATCAATGAAGACTGCATCAAAGTTTGGTGATTTCCCTGCTTTGATAAATTTTAAGATCATGTCATTATAATCTATCAGTCCATATTCTTTTTTATAATCAGCTAATCGATTAGATAAATGAATTAATGTTTCGTACTCAACATCTTGATTATGTTCTTTTAAATTATACTGCTCATCAATACTTATGTTTCTAAGTTTAGCTAAATTAATTATTCTAAGATAGTCACTTTTAGTTGTAAACAATCCAGTCTCTTCCTCATCATAATCATTGTAGTCTAAAAATAAATGTTCTCTTCTACCTAAATCTTCATAATGTCTTTTCTGCATCACTTGATTTTTTTTAATTCCTAATGATTTAAAAGCCAGTGAATGAAGAGTTCTAAAATATGGAAGGTCATCTTCCTCTAGATTAAATTTTTTCATTGCTCTATCCCTAGCTTCATTTGCAGCCTTCTTTGTAAAAGCAAAGTATCCAATTCTATCTGGACTAGTTGTCTTTAAATACTCATCTACCTTCTCTAAAAGTGTATGAGTTTTTCCTGTTCCTGGTGGCCCTAGTACAATAGTTTTCATTAGTAAGGCGATTCTTCTTTCAGTTTCTTAGGTGTATGAGTGCTTTCTGTTTTATCAAAAGCATCTACCACCATAATAGTGGGTCTCTTTTTACCTATGATAATCCTGTCATCACTACATTTACAATATTCTTTTAACATCTGTTGTGTGACTTGTGGTTTCTCAGGCCATTTTTTTCTTTGCAAATGTCCATGATAAAACTTATGAAATATAAATTTATGTTTACCTTCTTCAGTGTAAACGTTTCCATTTAAAATATCTTTCTTAGTTGTTTGTGCTGCAGTTCTATTTGTACAGAATTCTTCTAAGTGTTCTTTTAATTGATCTACAATAGAGGATCCTGTAGGTGCTTTTATTATCTCAACACCTTGCAATAGTTGATCTGTGTATTTCTCAAATTCTTTGACCGTGATTCGTGGTGGTTTTTTATTTATTTGTTTTGCAACTGTTCTTCTAAATAATCTTTGTTCCATTAGATAATCAATGTTGTCTAACTTAACTCTTTCTCCATCTACATTAACCCAGTAATAAGGTTCATCTAGTTCAACCTTTTGTAAATCATCTAGACTTGGGAAAACCGAATCACCACCAATTCCATATTTTCTAGTTCGACATAAATTTTTATCGCAGTGATTACACATCGGATCTTCATTACATTTAAAACCTAAATCTTTCCCATCATTAAATTTTATTTTACCCTGAATAGTTCTATCATCTAAAGGTCCTTCTGGATGTTTTTCAAAATACTTATAGTTGAAAGCATTAATTTTATTCTGCCAACCATCTGGAAATTTTCTTTTAACGTATTGAATGTATTGATAAATAATTCTATCTCTACCATCTTTAATATCTGATTGTGTTATTGATTCTAAACAAGGAGGACCATCACTAAATTCTGATTCAGGTCTTTTGACAGTTAACTGTTCTAGTTGTTCTGGTGTAAGTTTATATAGATCGTGTAGTAAATAAAAACGTTCTAGTGTAACAGCTTCACCCTCTCCATTAAAGCAATATCTTGTTGTTTTATCACCATTAAAGTATGGTAAATTTAAAAAGTTTCCTGTATCATCTTTCGATTTTAATTCTACTTGTTTTGGAAAAACTTCTGATCCACCATAACCTAATACTGCACTAACAGAAACTAATTTATCTCTCATTAGTTTTGCTTCAACTGGAACTGTTGTAAAACAAAATACGTGTGCACCCCCTGACTTAGATCTAAATACTAATAAAGGTAACTGTAAACTTTTAATTTTATCTATTAATTTTTTATGATCAAACCCTGCATAAGAGTCTATGTCTACACAACCCCATCTACATTTGTTGTCATCATTGATTGGGATAATACCTAGACTTGGTTCGTTTCCATCTAGATGATCTTTCCACATATCATCGGTAACCATTTTCCTTTGAACAAATGATTTACCTTTTATTTTTTGACCGTCCTCACCTTTTTTGTCTACGTAAGTAACACCATGTGCACGATCTAACCCAAAAAATATTTGTTTAAATTTATTCATATATCTGTCTAATAAGCGGGCGCATCCACGCTAGCTTCAACGCCCACTACCTAGGATTCTATTTAGTACGGTGACTTTTCTGTTGCTACAGTATCACTGTCATGTTTAACTTCGATCTCACCCTTGCCAATTTTTTCAGCAAAATCTTTAGCTAAAGAATAAACATTGTTATCTGTAACAGGACCAATTTTATTTACGTCCCAACCAAACCAAGTTCCTTTATCATTAGTCATTTGAACTGACTTTAGATTATAAATATGGCTGAATGTTGGCGGAGTAAACAAACCGTTCTTGCCTTGTAACTTAATTGACATCATCATAGAGTTCCAAGTTCTACTCACTTTTAGTTGAGTCCTTGTCATTGATATCAATCCAGTGCCTGCGTCTTCACCTGTAGTTACAACAAAATGACTTGCTGTGTTCTCCAGATAATTACCATTAGGTAATATATCTTTATTCATCTGATCTCTCTTGGTTGTTCTTACAATAGGATCATCAATTGAATGCATTCCTACAAGACCTCCTCCAAGTTCTCTAGGTTTCCACTCTAGATATTTTCTCTCATATGAACAAGGAATTACATCTATACCTTTATCACCATCATATAATTTTTTAGTGACTGAGTTTAATATCATTCCAGGTTCAGCACCCTCAACATACCTACCGTTTTTCTTATTTATCTCAGGAGATAATTGTCCTAAAACTTTAAGAAATGGTAAGGCAAGATCTTCTTGCTCTATGTTTTGTGCTCCACCGTTTGCGTCAGCTTCAAACATATTTGTAGCCAATGCACCCTCTTCTTTTTTTATTACTTCTTTTGTCATGTTTATTTTTTCCTTTTGATTGTTGTTTTATTTCCAACAAATATGCTGAAAATTTCCGTTGGCATTTCTACGCCTTTTTCTATACGTTCACGGACTAACGCTTTTAGGGTCATGGGTTCAACCTTTAATTTCTGCGCAGGTTGAAGACCCTGACCTTTTGCAAGTTCAGCATATTCTGCTGCCTTGTTATCTTCTCCACGTCCAAAAGATACCACTACTTCATTTTTAATGATATCCCCTAAGCCGTTTTTTCGAAGCCAGTTAAAAGCCGCTTCTTTATTTGCCTGTGTAATAGTGGCATTATAGAATGGCTTGACATCTATCATGGAGCCGTCCATCAACTTGAGCTGAGATAAACCCATCTCAGACATCATGGTAGGAACTACCTCTCCAGATATAATATCTAAATCTTTTTTCTTTTCTTTTAGTTTATTTTCAATGTCCTCTATTTCTTTTGTTAGAGTATCCATTTTTCTAACCTCATCAGATAGTAATTTTATATTATCACTTTTATCTAGAACGTTAGTTTGGTCTTGTTCAAAGTTAATCATCTATTTCTCCTTTCTCGTATAGATTAATTTCAATAGAATAATATTTTCTTTCTTGCTTATCCCATTTCAACAAATTGTATTTACCATTTGTAATATCAGATACAATCGAACATGCAACACCTATTATTGCAGGATCTCCTGTAAGCAATAAAAAATCTTTTTTCTTAAAATCTTTTAAACCTTTCCTTAATTTAAAAATTAAAGGACCTGGAGAAAAAATCATTTGAGAAAACTCAGGTAATAAAAATTTAAACTTACCATAGTGAGACGCGCCCATAATATTTATTTTCGGATTGCCTGTTTGTGTTCCAGCAATCTCCTGGACAACATACACTGTTGGATCAGTTGTGTTTTTTATTTCTTCGTATTTTATGCTTTCTGACATTGACAAAAGATATAACATCGATTATATAGAAGTCAATACAGAAAGAAGAAAAATATTATGAATTATAAATTTAAAACAAAACCATACGCACATCAAATGACTGCATTGGAAAAGTCATGGAATAAAGAAAGCTATGCCTATTTTATGGAGATGGGTACTGGTAAAACAAAAGTATTAATAGATAATTTAGCCATGCTTTATGACAAAGGTAAAGTAGATGGTGCTTTAATTATTGCACCAAAAGGTGTTGTTGGTACTTGGTATAATCAAGAAATTCCCACACACCTACCTGACCATATAGAAAATGTGTCCGTATTGTGGCAACCCTTGATAAATAAAAAACAACAAAATAATTTAGATCAATTATTTAAAAGTGATTCGAAACTTCATATTTTAATTATGAATGTAGAAGCATTAAGTACATCTAAAGGTACAGAATTTGCAGCTTCATTTCTAAGAACTCATAACACTATGATGGCTATAGATGAGTCTACAACTATAAAAAATTCTGCTGCAAAAAGAACTAAAAATATTTTAGATCTATCTAAATCATCAAAATACAAACGAATTATGACAGGTTCTCCTGTAACTAAAAATCCCTTAGATTTATACAGCCAATGTGAGTTCCTTGATCCATGGTTATTAAACTTTCAATCCTTTTATGCTTTTAGAAATAGATATGCTGAAATGAAAACTATTCATGCTAGAGGTCGTTCTATACAGATAGTAAGTTGCTTTAAAAATATAGGTGAGCTGTCTGATAAATTAAAAGAATTTTCATATAGAGTTTTAAAAGAAGATTGTTTAGATCTACCTGATAAAATTTATGTAAAAAGAAATGTGGTTCTAACACCAGAACAAGCCAAACTTTACCAAGAAATGAAGAGCACCGCTTTAGCTGTTTTAAATGGTAAACAAACAACGACAGTCACTGTACTAACTCAACTAATGAGACTACATCAAATTACCTGTGGTCATTTCACTGCAGATGATGGTAGCACTCAAATTGTAAAGAGTAACAGAATCGATGAGTTAATGAATGTATTGGAAGAGGTGGAAGGTAAAGCAATCATATGGGCCAACTATCAAAAAGATATGTCAGAAATAAAAAAAACTATCATTGAAAAATACGGTGAAGAGTCTGTTGTTGATTATTATGGATTAACTCCACAAGATGAAAGACAGCCTAATATCAAGCGTTTTCAGGGTGACCCTGAGTGTCGGTTTTTTATTGGAACCCCCTCTACGGGCGGCTATGGGATAACTTTAACAGCCGCAAACACTGTAATTTACTATTCTAACGGGTACGACCTTGAAAAAAGATTACAGTCAGAAGATAGAGCACATCGTATAGGTCAGAAAAAATCTGTAACATATGTTGATCTGATCTCAGAAAAAACAGTTGATGAAAAAATTGTTAAAGCTTTGCGTAAGAAAATTGATATCGCATCAGAAGTTTTGGGAGAAGAACTAAGAGATTGGATATAAGTTTTAAAAAACTAAATTAGGTCTTTAGCTTTTCCAAGTATGGGTTTGTATTTAGTTTTACCTTCCCATTTATAGGCATGCATAAATTGTGCTCGTCTACCTTCAGGCACCCAACTTACATGTATCCATCCCGAATTAGGTTCTCCAGGAGTATAGAATTCAAGGATCAATTGATCTGTCTCTAGGTTCCTATATATCCAATCAGCAACTTCAGCGTTGTCCACTCCAACACATTCAAAATCAACGGCCTCCGCTTTCGCATGCTGTGACTTAATCGAACTACCTACAGCTATACAAAGTTCTTCACTACGAAAACCTGAAGTTACTTTTACTCTACCAAAATGATCACGTATTGGTTGTAATACATTTTCACATAGTGCTTTTAGTTTTTCTATTTGACCGCCATTAGGATTATTATTAATCCCTTTACGTATAGCAGTGTCTGATTTAATCAACTCTTGAAGAGAGAAATTTCTAGTAAGATCCATTTTTTATGTATTGTTAATTAGTAATGCAATTATAATTGCACCAGCTGCACCCAATATCATTTTTTCTAATCTAAGTATTCTTTCTTTTATCTCTCTAATTTCTGTAAAAGTTTGTTTCTGCATAATCTTACATAGCTTTTCATGAGAATCGATTCTCTCGTATGCAGATTTTCTAGCCATTAGTTTGTAGCCCCCGCTACAAAATAAACCCGATAGGATAGACCCATCATACCGCCCAAACTTTTAATTTTGTTTATCATGATCGTAAAAAATCCTCTATTATTTTTGCTCTATCAGCAGTAGGTAAACTAGCAAAATTAGCAGGTAATGTCGAGCTAACATTTTGGCTCTGTACTACAGCTGGATTAACGGATGCTGGTGATGTTAAATTAGGTGTCGTGATCCGTGATTCTTGTCCCGTTATTTGTGGTTCTGGTATTTCAAAATTAGGAAACACTGGGTTATCTTCTAATAAATTAATAGATCTATTTTCAGATATAATTTTTCTTAAAAATGGAGAAGCAATCATATATGGATTTTCAGTTTCAACACCTTCTTTTTCATCTAAATCTCTATTTATTTTTCTCATTCTTTCCTGAAAGAAACTACTGGGTTGTTTAGGAGTATACACCCCTCTTAATAAATCATTGATTACAGTTTTTTTAATACCTTTTCTTTTTTGAAGTTCTCTTCTAATTTTAGAATTAGTCATACCT
>Ga0102957_1000720_pt1 | contig 10473 bp, 8 predicted proteins | sample SalPon2_A_H2O_MG_2_FD_84517 | JGI IMG/M metagenome (GOLD analysis project Ga0102957, IMG submission 84517) | Salt pond water microbial communities from South San Francisco under conditions of wetland restoration - Salt Pond MetaG SF2_A_H2O_MG | ecosystem: Environmental > Aquatic > Non-marine... | reverse complement strand
TGGAACGCGAGCAGATCATCGACGTTTCGCTCCCCCAGCCCGGCGACTGCGTGATCGGACTGGCCTCATCTGGACCGCACTCGAATGGCTACTCCCTGGTTCGCAAGATTATCGAGGTCAGCGGTTGTCGGCTCACCGACAGGCTCGGCGACGGGTTGCTCGGTGAACAGTTGCTGGCACCTACCCGCATTTATGTCAGGCCAGTTCGTGAGCTGCTGCAACAGGTCGAGGTCCGCGCCCTCGCCCACATCACCGGTGGCGGTCTTCCCGAAAACCTCCCGCGAGTGCTGCCCGACGGACTGGGAGCGGCGCTCAATGAAGACCGTATCGAGCGGCCGGCCGTATTTGAGTGGCTGCAAAGACACGGCAACATCGAAGCAGCCGAAATGTATCGTACATTCAATTGCGGAATCGGCATGTGCGTCGTGGTTTCCGCCGACGATGCCGACCGTGCCATTGAGGTACTGGCAAGCGCCGGCGAGACAGCCCGGGTGATTGGCCACATCCGCGAGGGAGAACGCACGGTGGAGATTTCCTGATGGCCCAGCGGTCGTTGCGTCAGGTCGTTTTGATCTCAGGCAATGGCAGCAATCTTCAGGCGATGCTGGACTCACGCGGCGATGAATTGTCGGCAGTCACAATATGCGGAGTCATCAGCGATATACCCGGCGCCTACGGCCTGATACGCGCACAAAAGGCCGGCGTCCCGACCGCTGTAGTAAGCCGAACCGACTTTCCGGACAGGCACGATTTCGATCGCATGATCGCCGAACGCATCGATGCCTTTGACCCCGACCTGGTGGTTCTCGCCGGCTTCATGCGCATCCTCAATGCGGAGCTGGTTCAAGCTTACCGCGGGCGAATGCTCAACATTCACCCGTCCCTGCTTCCTCGTTACCGCGGCCTGCATACCCATCGCCGCGCGCTCGAAAACGGCGATACATTCCACGGCACCAGCGTTCATTTTGTTACCGCGGAACTCGACGGCGGTCCGGTCGTGGCACAGGCCGAGGTCGCGGTCGAGCCCGATGACGACGAGGCCGCGCTTTCAGCCCGCGTTCAGCAACGCGAGCACATAATCTATCCCCGTGTAATTAACTGGATTGGCACGGGCCGCTTGCAATGGACCGGAGCAATACCACAATTCGACGGCCGGCCACTGGAGAAACCGATTGTATGGAAACACCTGTCCGGACCCGAGTCGCTGCCCTGATCCTGGCTTACGCCGTGCTGCCTGGTTGGCCCGGAGCGGCGAATGCCGCAGACAGCGGTCCGCGCCTCGAACCCTACCAGGCGCATTACCATGTACACAGTTCGGGTTTTCGCGCGGCCGAGATCGTCTCGACGCTGCGTGAAGAAGGCGCGGAGTATATTTTCGAGACACGCGGCAAATCGCGCGGGCTGGCGACATTTTTCGTGCCGCGCCAGGCGTTGGAAATTAGCCGGTTTAGAGTCAGCGAGGACGGTCTCGTTGCGCTCTCCTACCTCAGGGATGCGGGGAAAGCAGACCCCAGAGACGATACGCGTGCTGAATTTGACTGGGCGAACGGCACGGTGGCGACGATCGACAAGGGCCGCGACGCAACACTTGAACTGGCCCCGGGCATGATCGAGAGACACATTCTGCCGCTTGCGATCGGCCTCGGCCTTCGCCGCGGCGCGCCACCACCGTCATTGACGCTGATCGAACGTGACCGGATCAAGGTATTCGACATCACTCCGCAGGGCGCCGATCGGATTGAACTGGGCGGCGGCGTCTACGAGACCGTGAAATTTCTGCAGCACCGCGATGAGTCCGACCGCAGCACGACCATCTGGTTCGCGCCGGACCTTGGTTTCGTTCCGGTGAAATTCGAAATTCACGACAAACGCGGTCTGCGTGCGCGCATCCAGCTGAAACAGCTGACCCTGGACGGGAATGCCGTGCTCGAAGACTGATCAGGCGCGCGGCAGCGTAACTCCCTGCTGGCCCTGATACTTGCCGCCACGATCCCGATACGAAACTTCGCAGACCTCGTCAGACTCGAAAAAGATCATCTGCGCCACGCCTTCGTGCGCATAAATCCGCGCTGGCAGTGGTGTCGTATTGGAAAATTCGAGGGTAACGTGGCCCTCCCATTCCGGCTCGAGAGGCGTGACGTTGACAATGATGCCGCAACGGGCATAGGTCGACTTCCCGAGGCATATCGTCAGCACATTGCGCGGAATTCGAAAATACTCGACGGTCCGCGCCAGCGCGAACGAATTTGGAGGGATGATGCAGACGTCACCGCCGAAGTCGACGAAACTGTTCGCATCGAATGTTTTCGGATCGACGACCGCGGAATTGATATTGGTAAATATCTTGAACTCCGCCGCGCAACGCACATCGTAGCCGTAACTGGACGTGCCGTAGGAAACGATCTTGCCATGTTCGTTGGCGCGGACCTGACCCGCTTCGAACGGTTCGATCATGCCATGGCATTCGGCCATTTGCCGGATCCACCTGTCCGACTTGATACTCATCAGTTGTCCTCGATGCTGATTTTTGGAAATAGCCGGCTATAGTCGCGCGCCAGCATCGACAATCGGGCGCCCATTCGTCGTGCGATTTCAAGATAGCGATGGGCAATCTCGCCGTCGGGCTGGGCCACCACGGTTGGCCGGCCGCTGTCCGCCTCCTCACGCACGCTCAGATCGAGCGGAATTGCGCCGAGGAGAGGCACTTCATTGTCGGCTGCGATCCGGGCGCCGCCGCCGCTGCCGAATATTGCCTCTTCGTGCCCGCAGGCCGAACAGATATGGGTACTCATGTTCTCGATGACACCGAGCACGCGCACGTTTACCTTCTCGAACATCTTCAGACCCTTCACCGCGTCCAGCAACGCAATGTCCTGCGGTGTCGTAACAATCAGCGCACCGCTGACCGGGACGTTCTGCGACAGCGTCAGCTGGATGTCGCCGGTGCCTGGCGGCATGTCGATCAGAAGATAGTCGAGTTCTCCCCAGTCGGTCTCGCTCAGCAACTGGTTCAGCGCCTGGGTCACCATGGGTCCGCGCCAGACCATCGGCTGGTCTTCGTCAATCAGGAATCCGATCGACATACAGACCAGCCCAAGCGTCCGGATCGGACGCATTGTCTTGCCATCCGTTGTCTGCGGGCGCTCGCTTCGCACTCCGAGCATCCGCGGCTGACTCGGACCATATATATCTGCATCGAGGAGACCAACCCGGGCACCATCCGCCGCCAGCGCCAAAGCGAGGTTGGCGGCGGTCGTTGATTTGCCGACTCCCCCCTTGCCACTGGCAACGGCAATGATATTGCGAACTGACCCCAACGGCTTGAGCGTCGGCTGGACCGCATGTGCGGCAACCTTCCAGCTAACCTCCACCCGGGCTTCCGTGACCCCCTCCACCGCGCCGATTCTCGCGCGCAGTTCCTTCTCCAGGAGCGGCTTGTAACCGTCGGCCGGAAAACCCAGCTCAACCGCGACGCTGGCGGCCCCTTCATTCACTTCGATCGATTTGACCGCCTTGGCGCTTAGAAGGTCGGTCTCAAGGTAGGGATCCTGATACTCACCGATTGCAGCCTCGATCTGGTCCTTGCGCGGCTCGCTCATCCTGCTACTCCGTCGTTCACTGCCCCGGTCGGGGAAAAGGCGCAATCTTAACGTAATCCGGGACGCATACCAGCGCGGGCCGGGGGTTCGGACGCCAAAGTGCCCCTTTGCCGTGCAAATAATGCAACCGATGCCACATTTTTGGCCCTGTCAAAGGCTTGGACCACGGGGGCAAGCACGGTATCGTAGGGGTTTGAAATCAACCGGGTCGTTGTGGCAGCCGCTAAGCAGTGCGGTCGTCGGGGGAACGGCGGCAACCGGGAAAGCCAGTTTGCAGGACAATTTGGGAGTTTGCCTGGCGTCGCGCCGGCTGCCCGGACTCGGGTGCCGCGCCACGTCGATGCCACTATGCTCAAGCTTTTTGGATCTCTTAAATCGGAACGTCTGATCGCCCAGATCAAAGAGGCGAGCGATCCCAATTCCGTGGAAACGCAGAAGGCGGCCAGCGCCCTGCGCTCGATCGGGCCGAAAGCCATCCCGAAAATCATAGATGCGATGGCCCATGGCGACAAAAGCGAAACTGTCGTCTACGTCGAAGTGTTGTCGGCGCTGACAAACAACAAGACCCTGCCCATGGTGGTTTCCGGGCTCTCCGACGGCAACCCTCGAGCGGTATCCGGCGTTGCGTGGGCGCTCTCCAGCAGCAAGCAGTTCGATCCCAACAAGCTTGTCGACTTCCTCGACGACGAGGAAATCGCCAAGGCGGCGCTGATGGGCGTGCTGATGACCCACAAGGACAAGCTCAACGTTCGCTCATTGCTGAGCAAAGTCTACGATCTCGAACCGTCCGAGAAGGCGGCCATGTTCAAACTAATCGGCGAAATGGCCGATTCCAGCATTGTCGGTGACCTGATAAACCGTATCGAGGGAAAAGATCCACTCGTACGCGTACACCTGATCAATATCCTGTCTCGGTTCGACCAGCCGGATGTTCAGCAGGCACTCGAACGGCAACTGAAAGACCGCAACAAGATGGTGCGGCAAGCGGCAATTTCCGCGATGGGCCGAATGAGCCACGCGGACAATATCGAGACATTGTGCGACTTGTTGCGTGATCCGGACCTCGAGGTTCAGAGCAAAGCCGTCGACGTCATCTCACGGTTGCGCCATCCGGACACGATGCGCCATCTGGTCCAGGTTCTGAAAGACGAGTCCGAGTATTCACGCCGTTCCGCGGTGGAGGTACTCAATGAGATCGGCGACGCGAATTCGATCAAGGACCTTCTGCAGGCGTTGAAAGACGAAGACTGGTGGGTAAGATCACGCGCGGCCGATGCGCTGGCCAAGATCGGCGGTCCGCGAGTCGTAGAAGCGGTGATCAGCCTGGTCAAGGACGATGACGAGGACATTCGCCGCGCGGCTATTGAAATTCTCAACCAAACCAAGGATACCCGCGCGATCAAGCACCTGATGGCGGCCACGGAGGACAAGGACTGGTGGGTTCGCGAGCGCGCCGCCGATGCGCTGGCCGACATCGGCAGTACGAAAGCCGTGCCGGCGCTGTTGAAAATGCTTGGCGGCGATCCGCGTTCGATTCCTCCGGCGATCCGCGCGCTCGGCAAACTGGGCGATCATAAAATCATCGCCAAATTGATCCCGATGCTGGATACCAACGACAAGGAAATAAAGGTCGAGGCAATCCACGCGTTGTCACGGCTCGCCGACGAAGAACGCGCCGACACGGTTCGAACGCAGTTGAACCGCCAGGCTCAACTCGGTGACGAAACCGTCCAGCGCGCGGTTCACAATGCGATCCATGATCTGGACAACCGCTACTCGCCAACGATGATGGCGGCGCGGGAAGAGGCAGAAAAGTTCCAGGAACCAGCGAAAACGCTGCTGATCGAATCCGAGCAGATTGCCGAGGTTGTCGCTGAACACAAACGCGATGCCAAACTCGACATTTCCACGCTGAAACCCGGCGATGTAATCGAAGGCCGGTACCGCTATATCCAGAAAATCGGCAAGGGCGCGTTTGGCACCGTGCTACTGATGGAAGACACCGTGGTCGACGAACGCCTGATTCTCAAATTCCTGAACCCCAACGTCTCCTCCGACGAGGAGATGATGAAGCGCTTTGTGCACGAGTTACGGTTCTCGCGAAAAATTACTCACAAAAATGTCATCCGCATCTATGATTTTCTGTACATGGGCGGCAACTACGCCATTTCGATGGAGTATTTTCCATCGCACACGCTTGGCAACGAAATCGTAGACCAAAAACCGATGGCGCCGGAACACGCATTGCGCATCGCTACCGATATCGCAAACGGCATGTGCGTCGCCCATCAGGCCGGCATCATTCACCGCGATCTAAAACCCGCCAACATCCTAATCAACAACGAAGGCCTGGTGAAAATCGTGGACTTCGGTGTCGCCGCGGCGCGCTCCAGCGGCGATACGCAGCTGACCAAAACCGGTTACGTCATCGGTTCGCCCAAGTACATGGCGCCAGAGCAAATTCTCGGCAAGAAGGTAGATGAGAAGGCTGACATTTACAGCCTTGGGGTAATCCTCTACGAAATGCTGACCGGTATACCGCCCTACAGCAAGGGCGATCATATGGCGGTCATGTACCAGCATGTGCAGGGCAAGGCGCTGCCAATTCGCGAGGTCAACGCAAACCTCCCCGACCCGGTCGCAGAATTGGTCACCAAGGCCATGTCCGTCGATCGCCTGAAACGGCACCAGTCGATGGACGAACTTCGCAAGAACCTCGAGGACCTGCTTTGATTCGATCGGATGTGCTTGAATGTGCATCGCCTTCGACTATCATGTGGGCTGCTCCCGTCGGCCGATGAGATAGTCAATGGCACGTATCGATTCCTTCCTGAAACTGGGTCTTGCCCAGGGTTGCTCGGATATACATCTTGCGGTCGGGGTTCCGCCGATGCTGCGGATGAACGGAGACCTGCTGCCGATCAAGTTCCGGGACCTGGCCGATACGGAACTGGAGAGCTATATCGACGAGATTCTGACGGCCACTCAAAAGAAACATTTTCAGAGCGGTAACGATCTGGATTTCTCCTACGTTGCCGAAGAAGGCGCCCGGTTTCGAGTCAATCTGTTCCGCAAGGACACCGGACCCGGGGCAACCTTCCGCTACATCCCATCGAACATTCCGACCCTGGACGGCCTCGGCCTGCCGAGCGTCGTCGAGAAACTCTGCGACCTGCACCAGGGCATGGTGCTGGTTACCGGGTCCACCGGAACCGGCAAATCGACCACCCTGGCGGCAATGATCGACCTCATCAATAAAACGAAGGCGGTCAACATCATCAGCCTCGAGGACCCGATCGAATTCGTCCATGACAGCAAGCGCGCGCAGGTAATTCAACGCGAACTCGGTACGCACATTCACAGCTTCGCCGATGGCGTGCGTGCAGCGATGCGTGAAGACCCCGACGTGATCCTGGTCGGCGAGATGCGCGACCCCGAAACCATCAGCATGGCAATGACGGCAGCGGAGACCGGTCACCTTGTCCTCGGCACGCTCCATACAACCAGCGCAACCAAGACGATCGATCGCATCGTCGATGCGCTGCCTGCCGAGCAACGCGAGCAGACAAAAAGCTTTCTGGCGCAGAGCCTGCAGGCGGTAGTCACGCAGATTCTGGTCAAGGCGCATGAGGCCAGGGACGCAAGGCGATCGTTGAGGTCATGCTTACTACACGCGCCATCGCAAAATGCATCATGTCCGACCAGACTCACCAGATTCCGTCACAGCTGCAAACCGGCCGCGACATCGGCATGCAGTTGATGGATCAGGCGTTGTTGCAGGCCATACAGGCAAAGGAAGTGGACCCCGACGACGCCTACAACTACGCGATCGACAAGAAGAGGTTCCAGCGCTTCATTACCGATACCGGCCTTTTGCCAAAAATCGACCTGGTCGAGTAATCGCGACCGCCATATCCGAACCGTACGGTAGGAAACGTGAATCAAATCGATCAATACCTGCTTAAGCTGCTAGAGAAGGAAGGGTCCGACCTGCATTTCCTCGCGGGCGGGCCGGCGCGCATCCGGGTCAACGGCGACCTCACGGTTCTTGACGAAGCAACGATTTCGCAGACCCTGGCCGAAACGGCGCTGATGGAGATCATGCCGTTCAACGCGCGCGAAACACTGGAGCAGCGCGATGGCGCCGATTTCGCGTATCAGCTCGAAAACGTCGGCCGCTTCCGGGTCAACGTATTTCGCCACCTGAACGGCATGGGCGGGATTTTTCGTGCCATCCCGTCGCAAGCGCTGACGCTGCAGGAACTCGGCATGCCGAGTGTCATCTACAACCTGTGCAAATACCGCAGCGGGATGATCCTGGTCACCGGTAAGACGGGTTCGGGCAAGTCGACCACGCTGGCGGCCATCATCGACGTGCTGAACAAACGCCTCAAAGGCCACATCCTGACGATCGAGGATCCCATCGAGTTCGTGCACCGGCGCCAGGGTTGCCTGATCAGTCAACGCGAAATCGGCGCTCACTGTGGAAATTTCGCCGAAGCACTTCATTCTGCCCTGCGCGAAGATCCCGACGTCATTCTGATAGGCGAAATGCGCGACCTCGAGACGATGAGCATTGCCGTTACAGCTGCGGAAATGGGAATCCTCGTGATGGGCACGCTTCACACCAACGGCGCGGCTGCCACGGTGGATCGAATCGTCAACGTTTTTCCGTATGAGAAACAAGCGCAGATCAGGGCAATGCTCTCAACCTCGTTGCGTGGCGTTATTTCGCAGCAACTGGTCAAGCGTGCAGACCAGCAGGGCCGGATCGCGGCCCTGGAGATTCTGGTCAATACGCCGGCCGTGGCAAACCTGATCCGCCAGGGCAAACTCGACCAACTCGAGAATGTGATGCAGAGCGGCGCCCAGGCAGGTATGCAAACGATGGACGGCGATCTCCAGCAATTGCACCGAAAACGTCAGATCACCGGCGACGAGGTCTATCAGAAGGCGATAAACAAGAGCAAATTCGAAGACCTCAAGGGTCAGGGCGTCTGATCGCACCCGCTTTTTGCTCATAATTTTCCGCGCGCATGCGGGCGCGGGCATGTGGCATAATTTCCGCTTTGCACCATTTGCCACGGACTGCAGCCGGAATGCCTTCCAAACCACGTAAAATCCTGGTCACCAGCGCCCTGCCGTATGCCAACGGCTCCATCCATATTGGTCATCTGGTCGAGTACCTGCAGACTGACATCTGGGTGCGATTCCAGCGCATGCGAGGCAACGAGTGCATCTACGTCTGCGCCACAGATGCTCACGGCACACCGGTAATGCTCAAGTCACGCGAACTGGGAATCGAGCCGGAGGAACTCATCACCACGATGAGCGCAGAGCACCAGCGTGACTTTGCCGAATTCCAGATCGACTTCGACAATTTTCATACGACGCATTCGGCGGAAAATCGCCAGCTCGTGGAAACCATTTTTTCACGGCTCCAGAATGCTGGTTATATCGCCGAGCGAACGATCACCCAGTCCTATGACGAAAAAGAGGGCATGTTTCTGCCCGACCGTTTTGTCCGCGGCGAGTGTCCGCGGTGTCGCGCCGCGGATCAGTATGGCGATAGTTGCGAAGTATGCGGTGCGACCTACTCCCCCTCCGACCTGAAAAACCCGTTGTCCGTGTTGTCGGGAACCACACCCGTGCAGCGCGAGACGACCCATTACTTTTTCAAGCTCGCCGAATTTGAAGATTCGCTGCGCGAGTGGATTGAGGGCGGGCACATGCATGAAAGCGTTGCCCGCAAACTCAGCGAGTGGTTCGATGCCGGTCTGCAGGACTGGGATATCACCCGCGATGCGCCATACTTCGGCTTTCGAATCCCCGGCACCGACGACAAGTTCTTTTATGTGTGGCTCGATGCCCCGGTCGGTTACATGGCGAGCTTCCTCAACCTTTGCGCGCGACGCGATGAACTGGAATTCGACAGTTTCTGGGGCGCGGACAGCGACGCGGAGCTCTATCACTTCATCGGCAAGGACATCATCTATTTCCACTCGCTGTTCTGGCCGGCGGTACTGGAGGCAGCCGGCTTTCGCCGCCCGAGCGCTATTTTTGCGCATGGATTTCTGACCGTAAACGGCCAGAAAATGTCCAAGTCGCGGGGGACGTTCATCACGGCCCACACCTTCCGTGAGCACATTGAGCCTGAGTATCTTCGCTACTACTACGCAACCAAGCTGGGCCCCGGGATCGATGACCTCGATCTAAGCCTCGAGGACTTTGTTGCGCGGGTCAATTCCGATCTGGTCGGCAAGCTGTTCAATCTGGCAAGCCGTTGCGCCGGATTTATTTCGCGAAATTTCGCCGGAGATTTGGCGGACACGCTTTTCGACGAATCGGCGTTTGCCCAGTTTGCACATCGTGGCGAAACTATCGCCCAGTATTATGAAGAGCGTCGCTATGCAAAGGCGATGCGTGAAATCATGGCGCTGGCGGATCTGGCGAATCAGTTCATCGACGAACACAAACCCTGGGTAATGGCGAAAGAAGATGCGACCTCGAGCGCTATCCAGGCTGTATGCACCCAGGGGCTGAACCTGTTTCGAACATTGATGATTTACCTGAAGCCCGTGCTCCCTGGCCGCGCCGCCCTGGCCGAGGAATTCCTGCAGTGCGGACCATGGAGTTGGGCCGACGCTGCCAGACCGCTGCTCGGGCATTCGATCAGTCGTTACAAACCGCTAGGTGTCCGGGTCGAACAGAAGGCCGTGGACAAAATGCTCGCGGCCGCACGCGAACCCGGCCCCGGCCAGGCGCAGGAGGCCGCCGCAGCAAGTGAAGATGCGGGCCCGACTATTTCCATCGACCAATTTGCCGCCATCGATCTTCGCATCGCGCGGATCGTCGCTGCCGAAACTGTCGAAGG
>Ga0102957_1000704_pt1 | contig 10530 bp, 5 predicted proteins | sample SalPon2_A_H2O_MG_2_FD_84517 | JGI IMG/M metagenome (GOLD analysis project Ga0102957, IMG submission 84517) | Salt pond water microbial communities from South San Francisco under conditions of wetland restoration - Salt Pond MetaG SF2_A_H2O_MG | ecosystem: Environmental > Aquatic > Non-marine... | reverse complement strand
TCTACAGAAATTGGTAGAGCGTTAGCTTTCCAAAAAGATAAGCACATCTTACAAACTATTGGTCAAGCAGCACAAGCTTCTGCAAACGTAGCTGATAGTGGCTATGGTGCAGGAACTGTACTTACAAACACTGGTATTGCTTCAGCAACAGCTTCGACTGCGGCTAACGCAATGATAGACAGTTTGTTTGATGCGGCTAAACAATTAGATGCTAACTACGTTCCAAAAGAAGGTAGAAAAGCGTTTATTAAGTTAGAAGAGTACTACAAATTAGCAAACGGTACTAACGTAACTAACGTTGACTTTTCAGGTCAAGGTTCAATTGCGGAAGGTAAAGTTGTTAAAGTAGCAGGAATTGAATTAATTCCAACTCCTCACTTTGTAAACACTGCAATTACAACTGCAAACCCTGATGGTGGACAGTCAGCAACAATTGCAAACCCACAAGCGGTTGACCTATCAAACTATGTTTGTTTAGTGTCACATCCGTCTGCGGCGGGTACTGTAAAACTTATGGATTTAGCTGTTGAAAGCGAATATGATATAAGAAGACAAGGTACACTTATGGTTGCTAAATATGCTATGGGTCATGGCGTATTAAGACCAGAAGCGGCAGTAGGAATTAAAGAAGCTTAATAGCTTAACTTTAATATTTATAGTGGCGGTAGAGGGAGACTGAAGCCGCCGCTATACTAATTTATTTATAGGATATTATGACAACACAAATTACACCGACTACTGAATTACAAGCGATAAACATTATGTTGTCTGTTATAGGTGAGGCTCCCGTCAACTCTATTACAGGTACAACATCTGTAGACGTATCTACAGCCAAAAATATTTTAGATGAAACTTCTATGTCAATCCAATCTCAAGGATGGCATTTTAATACACATGAAAATTACAAATCATTGGCATTAGACCAAGATAATAAAATTCCCCTTCCCTCAAACTGCGTTAAAGTTGATGCAAGTAAAGACTTTAGATATATAAACGTTACATTAAGAAATGGTTTCTTATATGATTTAGAAAAACACACTGATGTTTTTACATCTGCTCCACAAGTAGATTTAGTTTTAGTACAACAGTTTGAACAACTTCCAGAATATGCAAGACAATATATTACACAAAAATCAGCAAGAAGATTTGCAGCAAGATTTCTTGGTGATGCCCAAATTGTTCAATTAATTGGTAATGATGAAAATGAAGCATTAATGTCATTTCATCAAGCTGATAGCCAACAAGCAGATGTAAATATATTAGAAGGTGATAGCAATACTTATTCAATAATTAATAGACCAACTCGAAGGACTTATTAATGGGTGGTGTCGTATCACAGAGTATTCCTAATTTTCTAAATGGTATCTCACAACAAACACCAACACAAAGAGGTATTAATCAAGGAGAAGAACAGATAAATTTACAAAACAATATTGTAGATGGTTTATCTAAAAGACCACCATTTGATTATTTAGCAACTTTAGACAACACTAATGTATATCCTAACACTATTAAATTCTGGTCTATACAAAGAGACAAAGACAATCAATATATGGTTGCATTTTATAATGGTGGTGTAAAAGTTTGGGATTTAAATGGTAATGAATTACCTGTAACAATAGCAAGTGGTAGTAGTTATTTAACTTCAACTAATCCTAAATCAGATTTTAAATTAGTTAACATTGCTGATTATACTTTTATTGCTAATAAATCAAAAACAGTTTTAGCAGATACTACAACAAGTGCTGCAAAAATAGAAGAGTTTTATATTAATGTTGTAACATCTAATTATGGTAGAGAATATGCTGTAACAGTACAACATCCCAACATGTCTTATGCTGTTAAATCTTCTTTACAAATGCCAAGTGGTAGTAATTTAAACCATGATGCTGTGTTTAGAGATACAGCACATATTGCAGATATTTTATTTAGAGGTACGTCTAGTACTTATTTTGATGCATCTTCAGATGCTGCTTTTAAATTAACTAGAGAAGACACAGGTGCAACTTTAAGCACAACACAAGGATTAGGAACATCTTCGGAAGTAACTAATTATTTTACTATGTCTCAATATCCGGGTGTTATTAGAGGTATTTCAACAGATGGCAATAGTAATTACACAGTGTTAACAGCTGATGGTTCTGGTAATACAGGTATGTATTCTATAAGAGATGAAATATCTGACTTTACAAAATTACCTTATCATGCAAGTACTGACAGTATTATAAAAGTTACCGGTGAAGATGGAGATACATTATCTGATTATTACGTAAAGTTTGAAACAGATGGTGTTTGGAAAGAAACTATAGGTCAAAGCGTTAGTTTAGGTTTAGATAATTCTACAATGCCGCATGCATTAATAAATAATAATGATGGCACATTTACATTTCAAGAAATAGACTGGACTGACAGAACATGCGGAGATGGTATTACTAATTCAAACCCTAGTTTTGTAAATAATAAAATTAATAATTTATTGTTTTATAAAAATAGATTAGGAATATTAGCTAGAGATAATTTAATTTTTACAGAAAATGCAGAATTTTTTAATTTATTTTCAAAAACTGTAACACAAGTTTTAGATACTGACCCTATTGATATAGCAGCTTCAGGCTCTGAAGTTAACACATTGTTTGATAGTGTTGCATTTAATGAAAGTTTATTATTATTTTCTGAAAAAGCACAATATAAATTAGGAAGTGTAGGAGAAACAATATCCCCTACATCAGCTGTTTTAAATGAAGTATCTGCTTTTGAATATAATAATAATGTTAAACCTGTTTCAGCAGGTAAGTTTGCATATTTTTCACAAGCAAGAAACAATAATACAGCTATAAGAGAATATTTTGCCGATGATGACACTTTAACTAATGACGGTTTAGACATTACAGTGTCTGTACAAGATTTAATACCAAGTAATACTTACCAATTAATTAGTAATACAACTGAAGATACATTGATTGCATTAGCTTCTGATACAGCAGATACTCAAATAGCTCCATACACAACTGGCACCAATGTTACTTCTGTTAATGCAGGTACATTATTTATCTATAAATACTTTTTTGATAGAGGTGAAAAAGTACAAACTGCATGGTCTAAATGGGTGTTTAACAATGCTAAAATATTAGGTGGTATGTCTTTTGAAAGTTTTATTTATTTAATGGTAGTAGAAGGTACTAACACAAAATTAATAAAAATAGATTTACGAAATTTAAAAGATACGACTATAGGATTTGGTGTTTATTTAGATTTAAAAACAAATGTTACTGGAACATATAATAGTGGTACAAATTTAACAACATTTACATCACCATATGGTGTTAAAACAGGTTTAATAGCAATTGATGCTGTTAATGGTAATAACTATGCTGTCACAAATACAAGTGGTTCAACATATACTTTAGAAGGCGACCACACAAATTTATATATTGGTGTTCCATACGAGAGTATATATAGAATGTCACAACAGTATGTAAGAGAAAGTTCTGGTAGAGGTTTAGTAGCCATTACTTCAGGTCGTTATCAAATTAGAAACATATCATTTAATTATGAAACTTCAGGTTATTTTCAAATTGAAGTAACACCTAATGGTAGAAACACAAGTTACTCATTTATGAATGGATATGTTATTGGGACAGCTACAAGTAAAGTAGGTGTACCGGCTATTAGTTCAGGTACTATTAAAGTACCCGTTTCATGTAGAAACACAGATTTTACATTAGATATTAAAAGTTCTTCACACCTGCCGATGTATATTGCTAGTGCAGAAGTAGAAGGATATTATCATAATCGTTCAACAAGGATTTAAATGACCAGAGAAAATTACGTACGACCCGCTATACTAAAAGATACTTTAGAATTAGCACCTAGAATACGCCAAGCTGACCGTGCAGAGATTAGAGCATCCAACAACTCTTCACCTTTACAAGCTTTAGTATTTCCATTTACGGAACCTAATGGTAAAGTTTATAGTATTATAGGCACCACAGATGAAGGTGTTATCGGTATGTTTGGTGTTGCTAAGTGTGCTGAGCCTGAATATGGTGTAGCATGGATGTTGTCTAGTGAAACACTGTTTAAACATACAAAACAATTTATAAAAGAATGTCCGTATTGGATAGATGAGATGGGTAAAGGTTATAAATATCTTTATAACTTTGTAGACAAAAGAAATTGGAAGTCACTTAAATGGCTTCAGTATTTAGGCTTTGAACCAAAAACTGAAATAGGAGATTATGGTTTTGGTAAAATGCCATTTTTATTAATGATGAAGGAGACAAATAATTAATTATGTGTGATGTAGTAACTGCATTAAAAATAGGAACAGCGATAGTTAGTTATAGAAATGAAAGAGCTATAGCTAAAGGACAGGAAGAAGCTAATGAACTAACAAGAAAAAATTCTGACCAAGCATATTTAAATGATTTATCTAAAATAGATAGAGAAGCTGTTTCTGCTAGTAGAGAAAAAAAGGTAGCAGATTTTAAAACTTCTCAAGAAAATAATAAAAAACAAGCACAAGCTTTAAACATGAACGCAGGTAATGGTGATAAAATTATACAAGACATTACAGGCACTTACGATATGCAATTTTTAGATGTTGCAAGAGATTACGAAACAGATGTAATTAAATTAATGGGACAAGAACAAGAAGCTTATGCAGCGCAACAAAGAAGATACAACAGTATTAAACCAGTAGTAATGCCTAGTAGGACTGGCTTGTTATTAAACATTGGAACTATTGGTGCTGAAGGGTATCAAAATTATAAAAATAATTTAAAACCAGTTAACAAAGTTAACACTGTAGCTAAAAATAAATTTACACAATATGGGTACAAATAATTATGGCATATAAATCAAGAGTAACAAATAAATACATGGGTTCTACATTTGCAGGTAAAGTTAATACTGCAACAACTACTGAAACTTCTGACTTAATAAATGTATTACAAAAAAATGTAAACCCTGCATTATCAAGAATTTACAATCAAAATATAGCAAATAAAAAAGATAAAGCTGTTCAAGAATTAAATCAATTGTTATTAACTAAAGATATTAAAACAGTTAATCAAGAAATATTAGAAGGTAAACATCCTAATTTAAGTGGTAAATACGTAGATAAAACTGTGTCTTATCACACTGGTAAATTTGAAGCAATTGATGCAATTACTAAAATAGAAAATAATAGGGATAAATATAATATAGAAGAAACTAATTTACCTGCTTTTTATAAAGATTATTTACCGGGTTTTGCTGATAAAGATGGTTCATATGCTTTAGGTTTTGCTTCTATATTTAATGAATTTAAAGCAAAAGACGCTATTAAAGATGCAAATAAAAGAAGTGAATTACAAAAAACAAGTAGATTTGAAAATATATCTAAAGTTTTAGACACCAAATCTGGAGCTGAATATTTTAAACAAGCAAATTCTTTTATAGAACCTTTACCACCTGAAGAAGGTAGTAAAAAAATGCGTTATTTAAATTCACCTTCAGAAGTAAATGAAATAGTTTTATTTAATTTAGACAAAGGAATTGACACTGCTTCTAATACTTCTGAATTAAGTAGAATTGAAGATATTATGAGAGCAGACAGAGGTGTTGGTCAAGGTGGTAATGCATTAGGTTCTATTTTTGGTAATAAAAATAATTCTAAAAATGCAGAATTAATTAAAAAATTAAATAATAAATACAGAACGTTGTCTAATTTTGAAGAAAGAGAAAAAAACAGAAAAGAAAATGAAGAAAAAGATATGTTTACTACACAATATTTTTCTATAGATGAAAATACTGTTGATGGTGTTTTGGAAAAAACTATTTTAAAAAAAGAAGCTGTAGACAAATACCCAGAGTTAGCAATTGTTTTTAATAATGTAACGAAAAACATGAATGAAACTCTTGAAGATAAAGGTGCTATCCGTTCTTTAAAAGATGAAATTATGAACGGTAACTGGACTAATAGAGATGATGAATTAAGAATAGAAATATTAAAGTTTACGAATAGTGAAGACACGTATCAAAGTTTAATGTCTGACCAATTAACTGCTAAAAAATATGAAGCAAGTGGTTATCAAGCTCCTTTACAAGCTCCAGAATATTTATCTGTTGTTAGTGATATAGAAGAATTATTAGTTACAAAATTAACAGGTGTTAAACAAAAATACGAAGGTCAAAAAGCTTTTTTTGTTAGCAATTTAATTAAACAAGATGTTGGAAAACAATATTTAAATTGGTTAAAAAATAATGAAAAGTTTGATAAATTAGATACTCCAGATGTAAAAAATGCTTGGTTTGAAAAACAAAATGAATTTTTAAATAAAGTTTATAATGACACTATTAAAAAATATGATAACTCTTTATGGTTAAAAGCTAGTGCTGATTTAATAAACAGTGGAAATGTGCTTACAACAACAGGTGCTGATTTAGCAATTGAGTTTGAAGAAAGTGTAGTTTCTAAAGCGGCTAAAGGTGTTACTAAAGAACAGGTTACAAGTATAGAACAAGAAGCAGAAAGAACATTAACAAATCCTGTAGATGCATATATGGAAAGTGAACCATTTCAAAATATTTTAAATGAACCAGAGTGGTCAGACGTTAAATCTGATGGTGTAAAAAGAAGAGCTTTGGCAACTAAAATATTAACAGAAGCAGGTGTTAACATACAAGATTTTACTGACCAAAGACAACAATTAATAGATAATGTTTCTTCCAATATACAAAACTTTACTATGCCTCAAATTGAAACATACACACCTTTGGGTGTATTTAAAAAAGGTGATAGTGTTTTAAAACAACAAAATTATTTTATTGATGCTTTAGAACAAATTACAGGTGTTCCATTTAATATGGAATTATATAATAGAGTATTAACTGAAGATGCTAAAATTGCATTAGCAGGTGCATTTAATATAGATACTTTACAATTAGACGAATTAGTAAAACAATATTTAAAATAATTTATGGCATTTGATTTTTCATTTTTAGACCCCAATAAAAATATACAAGAAGAAGAAGCAACTTCACCAACAAAAATAGGTTTTGAATCTCGTAAGAAAAACAGAAGAAATAGAATAGAAAGAGCTAATTATGACAGGATGCAAAAAGCTGAACGTCAAAAACTTGCTTTAGATAAATTACAATCTGATAAATTTCAAGAAACATTAAAAAGATATTATTCAGGTGGTGTAACAGATATAAACAATTCTATAACAGGTGGTAAAAACATTAATGAGTTTTCTAAAGAAGAATTAATAGAAAAATTTTATCAAGACAGAATTTGGAGTGAGTACAATACAATAGGGATTGTAAATGATGTAGGACAAGTGTTAGCTAAAGATGAACAATATAAAGGTGATTGGGCAGAAATAACTCAAGTATACGCAGACCTTCCTTATTTTGGTTCAAAAACAATTGGTTTTACCAAATGGGCTAAAGATTTTATTCCTGCTTTAATAGTTGACCCTATTAATTTATACACACTTGGAACTGGAAAAGTTGTAGCAAGAGAAGCTAGTAAAGTAGCTATTAATGAACTTACTAAAAAACAATTTCAATTAAATGCTGCTAAAAAAGCTGCTTTAAACATAGGTATAAAAGAAGGTACTATAGGTGCAACGATTGGTGGTGGTGCAGATTTATTACGTCAAACTGCTGAGATAGATGCCGGTTTAATGTCTGATTACAACATAACTAGAACATTAATAGCAAGTGGAGCAGGTGGTGTTGCGCAAGGAACTATAGGTGCTAGTATGTCTGCATGGTCTGCAAAAGGTAAAGCAGGTAAATTCTATGATAAAGGAGATGGTTTTAAAGGTGATTATGATAGAGATTTTGGATTAGCAGGAAGTGAAGCTGACACAACATTTACAGGTAAATCAGGAAAAGTTAAAGTTGTAAAAAATAAAATAAGTAAAAAACAAGCTCCTACACAAGCTTCTGATAAACCTAATCAAATTCAAAGTATAAACACTAAAGTTAATGAAATTAAAAGACAAACACCTATTATTAATTTAGATAAAATAAAAGCAGATGAACCACATAACATAATTGTAAAAGAAGTTAAAGAAGGTATTGATACTTTAATTAAAGAAGGAAAAGTAAGGACTACACAAAGAGTTAATTTATTACAAAAAATAAAAGAAAAAGGTGAAATATTATTAGGAAAAGAAAATGCTAAATTATTAGATAAAGAATTAAAATTAGCATCTAAAATGGCTCCTAAGTTAGCACCTACTGTTTACGCAGGTAGGATAAATTTATTATTAAAAAGTAGAGAAATATCTAATTTAAAAAATATTATGGATAATGCTGTTGATGTTAATGAAAAATCAACTATTACCCAAGAATTAATTAAGGCAATGAAAGAAAGAAATGTTTTAATTAAAAATCATGTTGAAACTGTCCAAGCTTCTTCAGATGTAATGAACCAACAAAAATTAATTGTTGAAGTTGATGAATCAGATAAAACAAGAATGATGGTAGATAAAATATTAGCTGAACAAGAAGGTGATTTATTAAATAACGTTAACAAATTACAACCTAATGAAAAAATTAAGATTATAGAAAATTTAGCAGAAATAAGTAATAATCCATTTTTAGCTAATAAATTAATTAAACAAGTTGATAGAAAATCTAAAGAAAAAAATGTATCTTTGTCAGAAGCATTAAATGAATACACAACAGCTAATCTTTTATTTGACCCCACAACACATGAAGTAAACATTTTATCAACAGGAGCAAACTATCAAAAAATAGTATTAGAACAATATGCAGGTGGATTAATTAATTTTATTAAAGGTAATAGAAGACAAGGTTTAAATCAAATTTCTATGGCTACAGATTTATTTACATCTCAATTGCGTTTTTTTCAAATTGCATTAAGAAAAGCAAAACTTTCATGGAAAGCAAACAGAGCTATTGGTGACAGTTTAGAACATAGATTTGATGGTAGAAAACAAAGAAACATGGAGACTTACTTAGCTCAATTACAAGAAAGTGATAGCACTTTTAATAAAGTTTCAAGCAAAATTATGTCACCTATTAGTAGACTTGCTTTTACTAGTTTAAGACTTTTAGGCGCAGGAGATACACTTACTAAAAACATGTTAAATAGAGCTGCTAGAGTAGCTGTTATAAATCAAAGAATGAGAACTTTTTATCCTGATTTATGGAAAAAAAGAAAAAGATTTAATAAAGGAAGTATTGTTGCGTTACAAGATAAAATTAATGATGTTAGAGAAAACATTAAATTTCAACAATCTTTAGATAAGCCTAGTAATAAAAAAATAAATAATTTACACAATGAATTAAAAACTTTAGAACAACAAAAAATTAAACAAACACCGTTTGAACAAAAATGGTCTGAACTGTACTATCAGTACGAAGATGATTTTGGTAATTTTAAAGAAACACAAACATTTAATGCTGTTGAAATGTCAACATTAGATGATTTAAGTAAATCAATTGCTAATGACCCTACATACATTGCACAAAGTGCTTCTTTTACACAAAATTTAAAAAGCAAATTGTTAGATGCTAATAAATTTTATCCAGACCAACAACAAAGTAAATTTAATGTTGGACAAGGAGTTTTAGATTTTGCAAATAGACACCCTGCTACTAGAATTTTAACAAGTATTCATTTTGTTAAAACACCTGTAAACTTATTTAAAACAGCTTGGCAAATGACACCGGGTTTAAATAAATTAAATTTAGAATATAGAGCAATGCAAAATGCTTCTGACCCAGTAGTTAGAAATAAAGCACAAGCAATAGCAGGTCTTGGGGGTGTAATTTACAGTTATGCAATGTATTTAGCATTTTTTACAGACAGATTAACTGGCTCAGAACCAAAAGACCCTAAACATAAATTTGCATATAAAATGGAAAATGATGATGGTACATTTGAATATGTTTCACTTAAAAGATTTTTTCCTTTAAGTGTACCATTTATGGTGGCAGCTTCTACTAGAGACATGGTTAATAAAGCAGGTGATATTTGGAAAGATAAATATCACTCACCGGCACAAGCTAAAATAATAGAGTTTGCATCATTTATGGGTGGTAGTTCAATGTCGTTGTGGTCTAATATATTTGCAAGTAATTTAATGACACAGGATTTTTTTAAATTAACGGAAATGTTTAGTCAAACTAATGTAACTACTGAAGAAGGTATGTCTAATATTAGTAAAATACAAAGTTATTTAGGGAGAAGTGTAAGTAAAATAATACCTGCGGCAACAGGTTGGCGTTGGACAAACAAAGTGTTTGCTGAGGCAGAAGCAGAATTAGTTACAATGTTTGACCACATAGAATACTCACTCCCTTATGGATTAGCAAAAATTATAGATGAAAAATATTTAGGAAATAAATTTAATTTTGAAAATTGGGGAGATGATTTATCACCTAGAAGAGACCCATTAAAAAATGTATATCCTAAAACTGAAGGTTTATTGTTAGGTAAAGCTCAAGATGTTTTCCCAACTACTAAACATTGGAGTGCTAATATGGTAGATAGTAACGGTAAAC
>Ga0102957_1000702_pt1 | contig 10539 bp, 11 predicted proteins | sample SalPon2_A_H2O_MG_2_FD_84517 | JGI IMG/M metagenome (GOLD analysis project Ga0102957, IMG submission 84517) | Salt pond water microbial communities from South San Francisco under conditions of wetland restoration - Salt Pond MetaG SF2_A_H2O_MG | ecosystem: Environmental > Aquatic > Non-marine... | reverse complement strand
GAAGGGAGCGCCCCCAGAGATCAGGCGATCGGCCGTGATGGCGCGCAGCCGGGTGACCTGATCATGGTCTCCGGCACTCTTGGTGACAGCGCCCTTGCCCTGCGATTGATCGAGGAAGACAAGGACGCACACACAAGCTTATTGAAACGTCATCATCAACCTGTTGCCCAGGTTGAACTTGGGCGACTGCTCGGCGAAAATCATTTGGCCAGCGCAATGATTGACGTTTCCGATGGTCTGGCGGGCGACTTGGAGCATATCCTGCAAGCATCTCAGGTCGATGGACTTATCGAAGAGGCCGAACTGCCTTTGTCAGAAGAGTTTCAGGTTCATCTTGGCAAAGCCCCTGCCTTGCTGGAACTGGCACTCTACGGAGGCGAAGATTACGAGCTGCTCTTTACCGTAACCCCAGATCAAGCGCCTTCAGTAAGAGAGCTCTGTGCCGCCAGACAGTTTCCGGTAACCACAATCGGTTACATCAGCAAGGGTTCCGGTCTGCTTTCACTCAAGGAAAAGACGGGAGAAGTGCGACCCCTCCTTGTCAGGGGCTATGACCATTTTTGTCGGACTTAAAGATGCTTAATGTAATATGAACGAGCCAGCTGCTCACATATGGACGGGAGACGATCTCACCGACGACGAACTCGCGGCGATTACGCTACTCCTGCGTGAGAGCCGCCAGTTTGATCTCGACCAATACAAGGATCGCTGCATTCGCCGTCGCATCGCCAAGCGGCTGCGGAGCTGCAAAGTTGTGGATGTTGCTTCGTATCTGAAGCGCCTGGAGATGGATCGCGACGAGCTTGACACCTTGCTGGCAACCATCTCCATCCATGTCTCCCAGTTTTTTCGTAATCCGGACACCTACCGGATTCTCGAACAGAAGATTCTACCGGACCTCTGCCGCCGGGCACGATCAGCAGGGCGGACCGAGTTGACGCTTTGGAGCGCCGGATGTGCTTCTGGTGAAGAACCTTATTCTCTGGCCCTGTTGATAGATGACATGAACGTCAGAGACTTGAAGATCAACATTCTGGCGACCGACGTCAGCGAACCAATCCTAGCTGCAGCTCGTTGTGGAACTTTTGAAGCGTTGCGGCTGAAAGAGGTGCCGCCGGAAGTCCTCAATGAATATTTTCATGGGAATAATGGTCATTACCAGGTTATTGAACGTATTCGTAACCAGGTGGAGTTTCGCCAGCACAACATCATGACCGCAAGTCATTATCCGCCGGCAGATATGATTCTCTGCCGTAACGTGATGATCTATTTTACGCGAGAGGAGCAGGAACGAATCCTGTCTCGTTTTGCTGCGACCCTGCTCGAACATGGGGCTCTGGTCCTGGGTCGCTCTGAAACCATGACTGGCGATATTCGCCGCTGCTATCAATCGGAATTTCCTGTGGAACGGGTCTATCGCCGTAATGCTGAGCCTGTCACAGTTGCTGACATTTAGAAGACCGGGGCAAAAGACACGGTCTCCACTGAACACTGCCTGGTAAGGAGTGGAATCATGCGCGTCGAAATCAGTTATAAATTCATCATCGGTTTCCTGATTGTGGTGGTTTCGGGAGTCGTCGTCAATCTGGCGGTGCCTTACCTGAAAATTGCCCCGGAGTTCCAACAGTTCTTCACTATCGTCTGTGCCTTGGTTGTTGGCCTGATCATCGGAGCCCTCTTTTCCCGGGTGTTCACAGCAAATATCCGCCGCCTGACCTCAGCGGGTGATCGGATCAGCCAGGGCGACCTGTCTGAGAATATCGAGATGAAAGATAACCGTTTTCCCGATGAGACCAGTGATCTGGCCGGTTCCATGAACCAGATTCAAGAGAGTCTGCGCGGCCTGGTCGGGGACATCCGTGGCATTGCCTTCAAAGTGGCGGGCTCAGCTCAGGACCTTTCCGGGACCTCCCAGGAAATGTCGGCATCTTCGCAGGAAGTTGCCGGAACTGTCGATCAGATCAGCAAGGGCGCCGAGACCCAGGCGGAAATGGTTGAAGAATCGAACCGCCTTTTTAAGGAAGTTGCCATGTCGATTAATCTGGTCGCCTCGGCGGCAAAGACCGTTGCCGAATCGGCCAATAAAACGGTGGACACGGCAAAGGATGGCAGAAGCCTTGCCGGAGCCAGCCTCTCCAACATTCGCCAGGTTATGGCCGAAGCGGAAAGCAGCAGCCAGCAAATGTTCAATTTTATCGGCCAGCTGCAACGCATCAACAAGTTTGTCGAAGTGATTAACGGGGTGGCCCAGAAGACCAACCTGCTGGCGCTTAACGCGACAATCGAAGCGGCCCGGGCCGGAGAGTACGGGCGTGGTTTTGCCGTCGTCGCCGAAGAAATTCGCAAACTGGCTGATTCGACCACCATCTCTGCCGATGAAATCAGCAGTCTGGTCGAAGGCATTCGTGCCGAAGGTCAGCAGGTTCAAGCCTCCATGTCCCAGGTTGCCGAAGAGATGGAGAGCGGTCGCGAGGCTGTTGACCGGACCAACGAGGCCTTTTCCGCGATTACCGAAAACGCCGAAGGAACGCGTGCCAAAGCCAGCAGCATCTTCGAACTGGCTGACCAACAGATTGCCAGCGCCGAGCGCATTACCCGGGCCATCGAAGAGATCGACAAGGTCGTCTCTGACAATGCTGCCGCAACAGAGCAGGTCTCGGCCGCAACCCAGGAACAATCAGCCTCGATGGAAGAGCTGGCCCAATCGGCAAAGAACCTCTCCACCATGTCCGAATCGATGCTGCAGATCGTCAAGAAGTTTAAACTGGTCAAGACTGATCAGGACTAAAACATGGAACTGACCCTGATTTTCAATCTCGGCGAAGAGGTTTACGGGCTCGAAATCGATGCAATCCAGGAGATCATCGAGAACCCGACCCTTCACCATGTCCCGCTCGCCGAGGGCGTACTTAACGGAGCGATCAGTTTTCACGGCCAGATCCTTGCCGTAATCGATCTGCCAAAACTGCTCGGCTTCACGGCAGAGGAGCGTGATCACCGCTATGTGGTTCTGACCCAGGAGTTAAAATCGATGGTGCTGTCAGTCAGTGGCGTTGTTCGCATCGCCCAGCTCGATCTTTCGTCGTTGAAACCGGCACCTGCAGAAGCTGGCGATAGTGCCATTCGCGGCGTGGCCTACCTTGAGGACAAGATGGTCAACCTGCTCGACACCGACAAAGTTATTAATCAACTTGAAAATAGATATACAGAATAGGGGGTGCTCATGGCCTTACGTGTGATGGTTGTCGACGATGCTCTGTTCATGCGCAATATGTTGAAGGATATATTCGTTAGAGCGGGACACGATGTGGTCGCAGAAGCGGAGAATGGCGAAGTAGCTCTCGAACTCTATCAGGAACTTAAGCCGGCCCTGGTGACCATGGATATTGTCATGCCCAAGAAGAGTGGCATAGAGGCGTTACAGGACATCATGGCCTTGGACGCGAGTGCCTGCGTGGTCATGGTCAGTGCTCTTGGACAGGACTCCCTGGTTCTCGAAGCAGTCGAATCCGGTGCAAAAGATTTTATAGTCAAGCCGTTCAAGGAAGAGAAGGTCCTCGAGATCGTCAATCGGGTGACCGGATAATCCTGCTTCAGGAGTTCCGGACAAGCTATGGACATGTCCCAGTACCGGGATCTTTTCTTAACGGAAACCCGGGAACATATTAATAACCTGAACAAGTTGGTTGTCATCCTGGAACAGGAACCGGACAACCGTGAGACGATTGATGCCCTCTTTCGTGAGGCGCACTCGATCAAAGGCATGGCTGCGACCATGGGCTTTGATCGCACGGCCAGATTGTCCCATCATCTCGAAGACCTCCTGGACGACTTTCGCTCTTCCGGCCAAATCCCTTCTGCAGCCATTGACTACCTTCTGAGTGGGATAGATATTCTCGATGGACTAATTGATGACCTGCAGTCCAACCAGCCGGAACGGAAGATTGAGGCTTATCTGCTGGAAACGCCTGAGCCGCAGCCGATCATGGTGGCCGAGGAGTCTGAACCAGAAATGCTTGTGACAGACGCAGAAGCCCCCGGTGAAGCTGAGGAAGAGACGGCTTCCGAAGAAGAGCCCCTCCCTGCAGAACCCGATGCGTATCAGGTGTTGGTTGATCTGGCTGAGGACACACCGGCCGCAGCCGCTCGCGGCCTCCTGATTTTACGCGAGATCGAGAAATCCGGCGAACTGATGTCGAGTCGCCCGAATATGGAGGATTTACGCGGTGGAGCACCCTGTCAGCAGATTCAGGCCTGGTTGCGCACCACATTAGCCAAAGGCCATATCGAAGAAGCCTTGCTGAAGATCAGCGGTGTCGTCAAGGTCCGTTTCATCGATGATCGCCGCAAGGAAGAACGCCGCAATCGCGATGAGGGTGTACGCACCATCAGAGTGCGAACCGATCTGCTCGATCAGCTTGTCAATCTGACCGGAGAACTGATTACCCACCGTCATATGCTCAACACGGCGACCACCAGCCGCGACTGGGACGACTTGACCCAGACCCTCACCCGGACCGGTCTCCTGCTCGATGACCTGCATCACCACATCCTCCAGGCTCGCCTGATGCCGCTGGAAAGCATTACCGGCCGCCTGCCGCGGATCGTGCGTGACTTGAGCCGCAAAACCGACAAGAAAGTCACGCTGCAACTAACCGGCGCCGAAGTCGGTATCGACCGTGCGGTCCTCGAGGCGCTGACCGACCCGTTGGTGCACCTCGTGCGCAACGCGATTGACCATGGCATAGAACAGGAAGGGATTGTGACTGTGTCGGCCCGTCGCGAAAAAGACCTTGTGCTGGTTGAGGTTGCTGACGACGGTAAGGGCATGGACGCCGATCAGTTACGCCAGAAAGCTGTAGCCCGCGGTTTGATGACGACTCCCCAGGCGAACAATTTAAGTGATCGGGATGCCCTGATGCTGGTCTGCCAGCCGGGCTTCTCGACGGCAGAAGCGATCACAGAAACCTCCGGGCGAGGTGTAGGCATGGATGTGGTCAAGGCTGCGGTCGGCAACCTCGGCGGCACTTTGGAAATCCTTTCAGCTCCAGGCCAGGGTACCCGCTTCCAGATGCGTCTGCCGCTCTCCATCTCCATCATCAAGATCCTGCTGGTCAGCTGTGCCGGTCACCCGGTGGGGGTTCCCCTCACCCGGGTGGAACGTACTCTGGATTTACAGACCAGCGAGATTCGGTGCTCCGGCCAGAAACGGGGCTTCAGCCTCGATGAAGAGGTTATCAGACTCCATTCTCTCAGCGGCGCTCTGGGCCTGCCGGAGGTTGCCGCCGGAGAAACCACCTGGGTTATTCTGACCGAAGTTCAAGGGCGTCGCATCGGCTTACAAGTGGATCACTTCCTCGGTCAGCGTGAAGCCTTTGTCAAAAGCCTTGGTTTCCCGCTTAACCTTCTGACCGGCCTGAGCGGTGCTACAGTCGAAGGCGACGGACAGATTGTATTTATTGTTGATCCTTTGTCCCTGCTTGAGGGTTGTCAACTTTTCACCAACGATTGATCGGGGAGACTTGAATGCCCTTTCGCGAATTGAACAGTGTCCAATTGGACACCTTGAAAGAAGTCAGCAATATCGGCATGGGTCATGCGGCCACGGCTCTTTCGCAAATGATCGGAAAGCGCGTAAATCTGACCGTTCCAAATGTCACTATCAACGAAATCAGCCAGGTCCCTGAGCATCTCGGCGGTGCTGAAAAGATGATGGTCGGAATCACTCTGCAAATTCTTGGCGATGCTCGCGGCAGCATAATGTTGCTGTTCCCGGAGGAGAGCGCCCATCGCCTGCTCTGCAGCCTGCTTGGTCAGCAGGAAAAAGGACTGGTCATGACCGAGGTGTCTGTTTCAGCATTGAAAGAAGTCAGTAACATTCTGGCCTCTGCATATCTCAGTGCTCTCGGCAAGCTGCTGAACAAGACTCTGATTCCCTCGGTGCCTCTACTTGCCTACGATATGGCCGGTGCCGTGGTCGACCATGTTCTGATTGATTTGAGCCAATCCGGCGACTTCGCCATGATGATCGAAACGGATTTTGGCGGAGAACCTGATCAGGATCTTGCCATTAAGGGTCATTTCTTCCTGTTCCCTGATCCGGTCACCCTGAATATCTTTTTCAGTGATGTCGGAGGGGCCGTATGAGCACCCGGGTCACAATTTCCCAGGTTCGGATCGATCAGTCTCCAGCTGTTCTTAAGGCGTATGGGCTTGGCTCCTGTGTTGCCGTTGCACTCTATGACCCGGAAGCCAGGATCGGCGGACTTGGGCACCTGCTCCTGCCAAATCGGCCGAAGAAGAACGCCCTGGGCTCGGAGAGTAAATATGTTGATGCCGGCATTCTTGAGATAGTGGATCAGCTTGTGCAAGCTGGCGCGAATCAAGATCGCCTGATCGCCAAAGTCGCCGGTGGCGCCAACATGTTCGAAACGTCGTATCAAACCCTGATCAAGAGCATTGGCGCGCGAAACGCTAGAAGCGCAAGAGCGACCCTCGCCTCGCTCGGAATCCCGATCTTGGGCGAAGAGATCGGCGGCAACCGGGGCCGTTCCGTTGAGTTTGATCTTGCCACTGGGAATATGATGGTTTACTGTGCCCGTGATGATGACCAAGTATCCATTTGACGACCTTTCTTTGAGGAGGCTGTAATGATGAACCGGAGCCTATTCTCCACCTTGTGCCTTGGTGCTCTTCTGGCCACCCTGGCTGCTCCCGCCTGGGCCGCATCGCTTGGCGATGTCATCAGTGCGCTGGAGACACCGTTTCAGACCAAGACTGATAAGAAGCTGAGAATTTACGACTACTCCGCCGACTTCTTCCAGGAGTCGAAAATTGCTTCGCTGGACCGCCTGCAGCGCGCCAGCGGAGAAGTTGAAGTCGCTTTTGATTACCAGCGTCCGAACACCGTGCCACGCGTCAAGTTTCGTTGGCAGTACGAGCAACCCACCACCCAGGAGATCGTTTCCGACGCCAAGACCCTGTGGGTCTATCTGCCGGAAAACAACCAGGTGATCCAATCGGACATCGAGATGGTCAACAGGTCTCGCCAGAGCGATCCGATGACGTTTCTCACCGGGTTAGGCAACCTGTCCCGGGATTTTTCCATTCGTTGGGCAGTGCCAAATTATGATGTCGAGGGCAACCACGTGCTCGAATTGACGCCGAAGCGTGTCTCTTCGCTGATTAACAAGCTGATTATCGTGGTTGACCGTTATGCCGTTGAGGCCTATCTGAATCCTGATCAGGATGAAGATCAGGCCGTTCCGTCCGTACCGTCTGCGCGGTCCACACCACAGGTACCGACGCCTCCAACATCACCGATGCTAGGTGGCCGCAACAACGACCCCTTCGCTTATGGAGGCGGGCCGAGGGGCCCATGGTTCCCGATCCTGTCGACCACGGTTTACGACCCGAACGGCAACAGCACCACGATTGAGTTCAGCAATCTGCGGGTTAATTTCGGTATTTCCGACATGTCTTTCAATTTCATCATGCCGGCAGGCGTGCAGGTGGTTCGGCCAACCGGTCAGGAGATGGGGTTCTAAGCCCTCCTGAAAAGGTCTATTTTGATAGCAGCCGCCCCGGAGGAAAGTTTTTTGCCCCGGGGCGGTTTTGTGTTATAACTCCCCGAATATTGGAAGAATTTTTAGCAATACCTGCTTCGACACAACTCTGCGGAGGAAGTCTCTTGAACAAATACAACGTCAGCCTGGTCAGTCTTGGTTGTCCAAAAAATCTGGTCGATGCCGAAGTCATGCTCGGTCATCTGCCTGCCGAGCGATTCAAGATCGTGACAGATGAAAGCCAGGCGGACATTATCGTCGTCAACACCTGCGCCTTCATCCGTGACGCCCAGGAAGAGTCGGTGGAAACCATCCTCGAAGTAGCGGACCAGAAGAAAAACGGTCGCTGCAAGCTGCTGATCGTCAGTGGCTGTTTGCCGCAGCGTCATCAGGACGATCTCGCCAAAGAGCTGCCGGAAGTTGATTTCTTCATGGGCACCGCTGACGCGCCGCGCATCCTCGAACTGCTTGACAGACACCTGCAAGGTGAGCAGCAGCAGGAGATCGGCTTACCCGATTACCTCTACGACCACACCACGCCAAGGGTGACGTCATCACCTTTCTACTCGGCCTACGTCAAGATCGCCGAGGGCTGCGCTAACCACTGTTCTTACTGCGTTATCCCGAGTATCCGCGGTACCCTGCGTTCACGTACCATCCCGTCGGTGGTTGAAGAAGTCAAACGCCTGGTAGAAAGCGGCGTCAAGGAAATCAACCTGATCGCCCAGGACGTCACCGCTTTTGGCGCAGAGCGCGGCAATGGTCATGAATTGGCGACTCTGCTCCGTGATCTGGTCAAGATCGAAGGGCTGGTCTGGTTGCGCCTGCTCTACGCTTATCCGGATGGCATCACCGACGAACTGCTCGATATGATGGCCGCTGAAGAGAAGATCTGCAACTACATCGATCTGCCGATTCAGCATATCGACGATCAGATCCTCGCCGCCATGAACCGCCGTATCGACGAGGCCGGCATTCGTCAACTGCTCGAACGCATCCGTTGCCGTATCCCCGACATCACCCTGCGTACTTCATTGATCGTCGGTTTTCCCGGCGAGACTGACGCGCAGTTCCGCAAACTTCTGGCTTTTGTTGAAGAGGGACACTTTGAACGTCTCGGCGTGTTTCAATATTCTCGCGAGGAGGGCACCTCGGCCGCGAAACTTGTCGGTCAGGTTCCTGCCCGTAGCAAACTGTCTCGTTACAAGAAACTTATGAAAGCCCAATCGCGGGTTGCGTTGCAGAAGAACCTTGCACTCAAAGGGCGGATCGAGCCGGTACTGGTCGAGGGCTACAGCGAAGAGACCGAACTGCTGCTGCGTGGCCGTAGCGTTCGTCAGGCTCCCGACGTCGACGGTCAGGTCTACATCACCTCCGGACAGGCTGATGTCGGTGACATCGTCAATCTGGAAATCACGGACTCCTCCGAATACGACCTGATCGGCGAAATCTGCGAGGACTAAGATTGCCCTGGAATCGCCCCCTGATTATCGGCCTCCTGCTGGTCGTGCTGACACTCACCTGGTGGCGCCTGCAACCTGACGGCGAAGAGGTCCGGCGCAGCCGCATCATGATGGGTACGGTCGTTGAAATTATGGCCGCGGGACAGAGCAGCAAGACCCTCGAGGCAGCCGTTGAGGCCGCTTTTGCCGAAATGGAGCGTCTCGACAAGCTGCTCAGCAGATATAACACGGACAGCGAGGTCTCACGACTGTCACAGAGTACAACCGGCGGTGAAGTCTCCCTGCCAACTGTGGAAGTGCTTACCCTGGGGCTGGAGATTTCCCGCAAGAGTGGCGGCGCTTTCGATATGACTCTAGGCAAACTCAAGACTCTCTGGGCCTTCGATAAAGAGGCACCAACCCTTCCCAACGCTGCGGAACTTTCCGCCGCCCTCTCCGGAATCGGGCCGAAAGCCCTTTCCCTGGAAGGACAACAGCTTCGCAAAGCAAGTCCACAACTGCAACTTGACCTCGGCGGCATCGCAAAAGGCTATGCTGTCGATCGAGCCATCGCGATCCTCAAGCAACATGGTGTGGCCAATGCCGCAGTCAATGCCGGCGGCGACATGTACCTGCTCGGCCAGCGCCATGAGCGTTCCTGGCGCATCGGCATCCAGCACCCCCGTGAAGAGAAGGGTGTCCTTGAAACGGTACAGATCAGCAATCGGGCCGTGGTTACTTCGGGAGACTATGAGCGCTTTTTCGAACAAGACGGCGTACGTTACCACCATATCTTCAATCCGCAGACCGGCATGCCTGCTAGAGATTGCCAGAGCGTCACCATTATCACAGACAGCGTCGCCCTCGGCGATGCTCTGGCAACGGCAGTGTTTGTGCTCGGTCCGAAGGCAGGTTTGACGCTTCTGGAACAATTCCCGCAGGCAGAAGGGTTGGTTATTGCCGCTGATGGCAGCCGACATAGCAGCCCCGGCTGGACAAGCTACCAGGTTGTGCCATGAAAGCGCCCTGGCACTTTATGACCGGGGGGGACTGGCTGGTCGTCCTTCTCCTCCTGACAAGCTCCTTGGGCGGGATCGTCTCGATAGCGGCTATGTCAGAAGGCTCTCGCGTTCTAATCACCTGCGGCGACGAGCTCTGTTTTACTGCTCCACTTGACCAACCTCGTACTCTTGCCATAGACGGCCCCTTGGGACAAACAAAGCTTGTCATTGATGAACGGGGAGCCCGGATTGTAGAGTCTCCCTGTCCACGTAAAATCTGCGTCAGCATGGGTGTGGCAAAACATACGGGGGATCTGCTGGCCTGCGTGCCGAACCGTATTCTGGTACACATCGACGGCTCTTCCGGCAAGGAGGTGTCTTATGACCTGCTCAGCCGTTGATGTCCAAGCCTTGAGTCGTTCCCGGCGGCAGGTTTTTCTGGGGCTCTTTATTGCCATCGCCGTTTCCTTACACGCTTTTGAGAGTCTGCTGCCAACACCCGTGCCCTGGTTGCGTCTCGGGCTGGCCAAT
>Ga0102957_1000699_pt1 | contig 10556 bp, 9 predicted proteins | sample SalPon2_A_H2O_MG_2_FD_84517 | JGI IMG/M metagenome (GOLD analysis project Ga0102957, IMG submission 84517) | Salt pond water microbial communities from South San Francisco under conditions of wetland restoration - Salt Pond MetaG SF2_A_H2O_MG | ecosystem: Environmental > Aquatic > Non-marine... | reverse complement strand
GGCAGTACATTACTCTCCAGACAAACTGAGAGAGTGTATGATTGCCAAGAATGTATGTAAATTTGTAGAGAAGCATGTTGAAGATTGCAATGAACTAGATTGTGATTATGTTTTCGACTGTAGAGGAACTCCTAAAGATTTTTCTTACTACAACATCCTTAAGAATCCTTTGAATCATGTGATGCTTGCTGAGTCGGAGGTCTTTTATCCACATCAGCACTGGACTAGATGTATAGCAACTCCAGACGGTTGGATGTTCTCTATTCCTGGCAGAGATCATACTAATTATGGATACCTATACAATACAAAATACACCTCTCATGAAGAAGCAAAAGAAAATCTTTTAAAAGATCATCGTGGGGTGCTGAAAGAACCAGAACATTTTGGATTTAAAAATTACCTTGCTAGGAAACCAATTCAAAATGATAAGGTTATCTTGAACGGCAATAGACTACTCTTTATTGAACCGTTAGAAGCAAGTTCTGTTGAGACCTACCGTCGTTGGACTTCCTTGGTTTGCGAATGGATCTTTGATGGAAGGTCCAAACGGTCCATCCTTCAAGAGCTTGTGACAGATGTGGAAGAGGTACAGAATTTTATCCTTTGGCATTACGCTAACGGGTCTCGGTATGCTACAATGTTCTGGTCAGCAGCGGAGGAGATGAGTCGCTCTCATTCTTATGATCAGCGGTTCTTCGATTTCATTACTGATGCAAAGTCTAAGTCAAGACTTGAACTGATCAATGATGATACACCTACCTATGGTCATTGGTACACCACCACCTTCCGTAACTGGATCGATGGAACCCAACCTTGACAGGATTGTTAAGTTCTGTTATAATAAATAAATCAACGGTTACGAAATGTAAACTGTCGAACACCTGCCGCTTGACCGAGACTAGGCAGGTCTACCAATCCGTCTCTCATATCCTAGACTGAGGGTGTCTAGGAAATAAGTACCTCCACCATTTCCCTGATGGATCTACTTACTTGTTAACTACAATGTCCGCTTCAACTCTTTCACAAAAACAATCGAATACTTGGGAACAGTTCTGCAACTGGGTCACCAGCACTGACAATCGTCTGTATGTTGGTTGGTTCGGAGTCCTGATGATTCCTTGCCTTCTCGCTGCTACTACTTGTTTCATCATCGCCTTCATCGGTGCTCCCCCTGTGGACATCGACGGCATCCGTGAACCCGTTGCTGGTTCTCTGATGTATGGTAACAACATCATCTCTGGTGCCGTTGTTCCTTCTTCTAACGCTATTGGTCTTCACTTCTACCCCATCTGGGAAGCTGCCTCTCTCGATGAGTGGCTCTACAACGGTGGTCCTTTCCAACTCGTTGTTTTCCACTTCCTGATCGGCATCTATGCCTACATGGGTCGTGAGTGGGAACTTTCTTACCGTCTTGGTATGCGTCCTTGGATCTGTGTAGCATACTCGGCTCCTGTCGCTGCTGCGAGTGCAGTGTTCCTCGTCTATCCTTTCGGTCAAGGTTCTTTCTCTGACGCAATGCCTCTGGGTATCAGTGGCACCTTCAACTACATGCTTGTCTTCCAAGCAGAGCACAACATTCTGATGCACCCCTTCCACATGCTCGGCGTTGCTGGCGTGTTCGGCGGTTCTCTGTTCAGTGCAATGCACGGTTCGCTGGTTACCTCTTCGCTGGTTCGTGAAACCACCGAAAACGAGTCCCAGAACTATGGTTACAAGTTCGGTCAAGAAGAGGAAACCTATAACATCGTTGCTGCCCACGGGTACTTCGGTCGTCTGATCTTCCAATACGCTTCCTTCAACAACTCCCGTTCGCTGCACTTCTTCCTCGCAGCATGGCCTGTTGTCGGTATCTGGTTCACCGCTCTGGGTGTCTCCACGATGGCGTTCAACCTGAACGGTTTCAACTTCAACCAGTCCATCATGGATAATCAGGGTCATGTCCTGAACACCTGGGCTGATGTTCTCAACCGTGCTGGTCTTGGTATGGAAGTCATGCACGAGCGTAATGCTCACAACTTCCCCCTGGATCTCGCTGCTGCTGAGTCCACTCCTGTCGCTCTGACTGCTCCCGCTATCGGTTGATCGTCAGTACGATATAAAAAAACGGGGTCTTCGGACCCCTATTTTTTTCTCCAATGATTAGTACAGATACTCCATACAAATTGAGGGAAATAATTATGGATACTTACCCTCAGTTATACTGGTTAAAAGATTCAAAGGTTAAAACTAATGACAACAAGTACACTAACAATTCCACAGAGGGGGTGGTTCGATGTCCTCGATGACTGGCTTAAAAGGGATCGCTTTGTCTTTGTGGGTTGGTCTGGACTACTACTTTTTCCCACTGCTTATCTTGCAATTGGTGGCTGGCTTACTGGCACGGCGTTTGTTACAAGCTGGTATACCCACGGGATTGCGTCTTCTTACCTTGAGGGTTGCAATTTCCTTACAGCAGCTGTGTCAAGCCCTGCTGACGCTATGGGTCATTCTCTTCTTCTACTTTGGGGTCCTGAGTCTCAGGGAGATTTCGTCCGCTGGTGCCAACTTGGGGGACTCTGGCCTTTTGTGGCGCTCCACGGAGCCTTTGCTCTCATAGGTTTTATGCTTCGGCAGTTTGAAATTGCCCGTCTCGTTGGAATTCGTCCTTACAATGCAATTGCTTTTTCAGGTCCTATTGCTGTATTCGTTAGTGTTTTTCTTATCTATCCTCTGGGACAGTCGTCGTGGTTCTTCGCGCCGTCGTTCGGAGTCGCAGCAATCTTCCGTTTCCTCCTGTTCCTCCAAGGGTTCCACAACTGGACGCTGAATCCTTTTCATATGATGGGCGTAGCAGGTATCCTAGGTGGTGCATTGCTTTCTGCCATTCATGGTGTTACAGTAGAGAATACCTTGTATGAAGACAGTGATCAGGCAAACACTTTTAAAGCATTTGATTCGACTCAGGAAGAGGAAACTTATTCCATGGTCACTGCTAACCGTTTCTGGTCTCAGATTTTTGGTATTGCTTTCAGCAATAAGCGTTGGCTTCACTTCTTTATGCTTTTCGTTCCTGTCATGGGACTTTGGACAAGTTCTATTGGTATCATCGGTCTCGCACTCAATCTTCGTGCTTATGATTTTGTGTCTCAGGAAGTTAGAGCAGCAGAGGATCCAGAGTTTGAAACTTTCTATACGAAAAATATCCTCCTCAATGAAGGACTCCGTGCCTGGATGGCTCCAGTAGACCAACCACATGAGAACTTTGTATTCCCAGAAGAAGTTCTACCTCGTGGAAATGCACTTTGATTTGTGATATAATTAGAAGGGTATACACCCTTCTTTTTTTATGCAACAAGAATTCTGGTCCGTCTATGAGGACGGACGAAAGATTGCAGACTGTGGATGGGAAAGGGACGCTATGAATCTTTGTTCCATGCGTCCTAATAGAACTTATAGAAAGAATAAGTATCTACTAGATCAAGTAATTGATGTCACTGCTACTGTAGATAAGCAGTTGCCTGGTCAACAAGGACTCCCTGCTGGCAAGATCAGAGTAGGGGGACAAGAACTTGACATCCAACAATCACTACCCGAATCAGAACTTATTCATTTCAGAGTATGAAAAAACTTCTCCTTGCCTTACTGCTTGCAGCATCTCCTGTCATGGCAGAACCCACCAAAGGTTACAACACCTATGATGCTATGGGATGTATGCTCCTTCGTGAGTGTACGAATGGTGTTGATGAAGTGTTCAGTATGTTAGACATTAGTTCTAACTATAAAAATATGGAATCATTCACATCAGTGACACAAGAGTTCAATAATATGCTTATGTCACTGAATCAAGTCGGTGTCAAAGTATATCTTGCAGATGATAAGTATTTTCCACCAGGACATCGTGGTGTCTACCATACTGTCAGTAATGCTTTCTTCTTAAATAGAGAGTATATGGATCGCCCATCTACATTGATGAGCGTAATGCGTCACGAAGGATGGCATGCTGCACAGGATTGTATGGCAGGTAGCATCGACAATAGTATGATTGCTATTATCATGCCAGAGGAAGATGTTCCTATGCTTTGGCGTACCATGGTAGAGCGTACCTATCCTGCATCTGCTGTTCCTTGGGAGGCAGAGGCAACCTGGGCAGGTAAGACAGAGGGAATGACTATGAAAGCACTACAAGCATGTGCTGATGGTAACATGTGGAAAGTTTATGATCCAACACCTCTCACCCGTAAGTGGTTAGAAGAGGAGGGATTTATCAAGTGATCGAGTACGAAAGTATAGGATCAAATTTGATTCTGCCATACCTCATGGCAGAATCACTTGACAAAAACTTTTTTAAAATCAAAGATGAATTTAAAAACTGGATGGACAACTATGCGAAGGTCTATCAGACCAACCATAGAAGTAATGTAAACGGATTTCAAAGTCCAGATGATTTTTATATGGAGAAAGGTTTTTCTCCTTTTTTAAATTACATGAGTGAAAGGATACTTGATTTAGTAGATGAATTTAAATTGAATGAAGAGAGTAGCATTAACTGCATCCCTAGACTCTCTAACATGTGGTTTAATATAAATTATACGGGGTCATACAATACAGCTCACACTCATCCTGGATCTATACTTGCAGGTGTTCTTTATGTTGATGTTCCTAAAGATTCGGGAGACATTCAATTCAGTCATCATGATTTTCATAATCTGACTCTTGTCCAGCATACAGATATGACTATTGAACCCGTAGATGGGATGATGCTTTTGTTTCCCTCATCTCTCCAACACAGTGTTGATGTAAACTGCTCAGATAAATCAAGATATTCAATCGCGTTCAATCTCTATGAATACTATGAAGAAGACGGCGCCCGCAGAGAGTGGCCCAGCGACAGTGATGGATGAATTCCTTCCGAGGGATTACTTTGAGCATCTAAAGAACTGTGTGTTTAGTACACAGTTTCCTTGGATTTTTTGCAATGAGGTTGCAAATCTAGGGGAGATGAATGATGATCACTTCTTCTTTACGCACAGATTGTATGATAGATTCGAACCACAGAGTTCTTTTATGAATGAGATTGATGATCTTCTTATTAAACATTTGAACATAAAGTCTTTGATTCGAGCAAGAGTGAATCTATATCCCAACATTGGCAAGTTTATTGAGCACGATCTTCATGAGGATTATAAGTATCCTCACAACACAGCAGTATTATATTTCAATACTTGTGATGGATATACTGGATTTGAGGATGGTACAAAGGTTGAGAGTGTTGAGAATAGAGTCGTGCTGTTTGATGGATCAACTCCTCATCGGAGCACAACATGCACAGATCAGAAAGTTAGAATTGTTTTATCGGTAAGTTACTTCTGATAAATACTAAGAAGCTCATTTTCTTTTTGTCGTAATGCCTACTCGCATTAAACCAAAACGGAGTCTAACGCAAGGTCAAATTCCTGGTCTTAACGACCTAGAAGATGGCGAAATGGCGATTAATATAGTTGACCAAAAAATCTATGTTAGAGTCGGTGATAATGTAGAGACCGTTGCTTCTGCTGCAACAGGTGCTACTCCCGTCTTTGCCCAGGTTGATGGTCCACTTACGACTCAGTTGGTTGTTAATAAAAGATATCTGATTAACACCACTAACGGTGTTGTGAATGCAACCATGCCAATCGTCAACCTTACTATTGGAGACAGCATTGAGATCGCAGATGGCGGACAAAACTGGAGTATAAATAATGTTATATTGAGCTCAGCTTCGCATCAATTCAAAGATGCTATTGGCAACATTGATGATGGTCCTGTAAACTTAGATGTTTCGGGCGTGACTGTTATGTTCTTGTGGACAGGTAGTTATTGGAGAATCATTAGCTAATGGCACTCACTTTAAGTAACGCGCATTTTGAACCCAAAGATTCTACGGGATATTATGTGTATGCTCTGAGAAGAGATGAAGATGATATGCTTTGGTTCACCAAAGTAAGTGCTGCATCAACAACGGAATCTTTTGATCCGTTCCGTCTTGATGGAACTCAAGTGGAAGAGTTCGGTGATTATGATGATTATGTTGAAGAGACAACCGAACAAAAAGCACTTGCCAATAACCCGCAAGATAAATATCAACAGATACGCTTTGACAGGCGAAACCTTTTTTATTACCTAGACTCTGACGGGTATCTAACTCTTCAAGTCAACGGCACCTATTCATACCCTGGACCTGTTTAACGAGAACCTACAATGGCAGAATTTAGACTTGGCAGACTGAAGTTTAACTGGCGTGGAGCCTGGGCTGCTTCTACTGCATATGTAATTGATGACATCGTTAGATACGGTGCCAGCTCTTATGTATGTACTGGCAACCACACATCGGATGCTTCCTCTACTGGATTCCCGAACGATAGTGCAAACTGGTCCCTCCATACCGAGGGTCAGAATTTTGCTGGCGAGTGGGCGACGAATACTGGATATGTTGTAAACGATATCGTCAAGGAAGGCGGTAATCAATATATCTGTACGGCACAGCACACTTCTACTGGTATCCAGAGTAACTGGTACTCTGCAGATTTCCCCGCGTATTGGGAACTGTATTCCGAGGGTCTGAACTTTAGAGGTGCCTTTGCCACTGACAGCTACTATGGTATCAACGATGTTGTTACCTATGGTGGTCAAGAATTTCGTTGTACTTCTCCCTTCCAAGTTGCATCTGACCTGACTGCTGCTGGAGTATCTTCCTCTCTGCATGATACTGCAGGTATCGGTTCTGATGCTTTCTATCCTCCTGCCAATAAATTTGCTTCGTTCTCCGCTGGATTCACCAACGAAGGTCTCTATGATGCTGTTGCTCGATATGAAAAGGGCGATGTCGTAGAGTTTAGAGGTGCCTCTTATGTTGCTATCGGCACCAACCCCTATGGAGCACAACCTAACGAGAACCCCGACCTGTGGCGTCTGGTCGTTGGTGGTATCGGTACTGCTGGTGGTTCTACCTATGATCCTGGTTCTCAATATGCCAGAGGTCAGATTGTAACTCTTGGCGGTAATACTTATATTGCTGATGATCTTCTCGTCGGTAATGATAATAGACCTGTTGGTAATGGTATTACTCAAACCGACACTGGCATTAATGGTTGGTCTCTGCTGAACAGAGGTTTCAACTGGAGAAGCACTTGGAGTGGTTCTAATGTTTATGAAATCGGTGATGTTGCTGAGTATTCTTCCTCTGCTTACATCTCGATCGCTTCTTCGAACATCAATGTTCAACCTGGCACTGCTGCTACTATGTGGGCAGCATTCGCTATCGGTGATAGCGCCGCTCTGCTGACAACCAAAGGCGACCTGCTTACCAGAGACGGTACTGGTCCGACAAGACAGGGTATTGGTACGCAAGGTACATTCCTGAGAGTATCTGCTAACGACGAGATTGAATGGCAGTATCCTGGTCTGCGTACTAAGGTTTACTTCGTAGACGCACAGCAAGGTAATGACAACAACACTGGTCTGACACCTGACAACGCTTGGGGAACGATCGCTTATGCTTCTACTGCTGGTCAGAGAAGAAGAGACATCACTAACTTTGTTTATGACGAGACTAGTGGTGTTGCTACAGTTACTGCTTCATCTCACGGTCTGTTCCCGAACGGTCAGGTTAAACTGTCTGGTATCGCCTTTACTTGTGGCGCTGCTCACGCTGGTGTTACCACAACAATCTTCCCTGATGGTACACAAGGATTCTTCTTTAAGGTTGACTCCGTTACTGACTCCGATACATTCGTAACCAATGTTGGTATCTCCACCATTGCCCACACCTATGTAAGCGGTGGTGAAGTTACTGATGTATCTCCAATCATTCTGAAGTTGTCTGCTGGTGTATTCGCTGAGCAACTTCCGATTGTTCTTCCTAAGAACTTCTCCATTGCTGGTGATGTTCTGAGAGGTACGACGATTGAACCTGCTACTGGTCTTTCCACTGATGGTTTGCGTCCTAACTCTCGTCAGACGATGTTCTTTGTCTCTGACTCTACTACTGTTCAGGCAGTTACTCTTCGTGGTCTCCAAGGTTTCGACTACGATGTAAACGATCCTTTCGAAACAGATAAGTGGCAGAATAAAACTGGTGTTGGATCGACTGCCTGTGGAGTATACTTTAGATTGAACCCCGAGACTCCGATTCTTGAGCGTTCTCCTTACATCAAAGACTGTACTGCTTTCTCTGATGTAACCACTGATGGAACTGGTCATGGCGGTGCAATCGGTATTTACATTGAGGGTGGTGTTCACGAGGGTAAACCCGAAGGATCAGGTGCTAAGTCGATGGTGTTCGACGCATTCACCAACATTCACTCTGGTGGTGTAGGATTCTATCTGGAAGACGATGCTCTCGCTGAGGTTGTATCCTGCTTTACTTACTACTGTGCATTCGGTTATGTTTCTTCTCAGGGATCGGAGATTAGATCTCTGTCTGGTAACAACTCTTACGGTGATTACGGTGCAATCGCTGTTGGATTCTCCACTCTTGAGGTTGCTAGAACTGGTCGCCTCTATGGCGATAAGATGACAACCGTTGTTGGTACATATGTCGGTGACCTGTCTGTCGGTGCTACGATGCGTGGTACTGAGTCTGGTGCTCGCGCTGTACTGACTAACGACCAGTCTGCTTCTGACGCTATCTACTTCAAGTATGACTCTGGATTCGGTAACCCCGATGGTGCTAACGGTGCTGTTGGTGTTGGTACTACCGTCTTCACCCCTGGTGAGTATGTCGAACTTGATTCCGTCGGTGCTGGTGCTACTGGATACTTTAGAATCGGTACTGGATCCAACGCTGTCTCTGGTCAGAAGGACGCTCTGTTTGAGGTAACTGGACTGAGCACAACTCCGATCGTTGGTGATGCTCTTGGATTCTCCACCGTTGGACTTGGTTACTCTGACTCCAACACCTACATCATCAGAACTGTAACTGGTTATGACTCTGGAACTGGTCGCGCAACAATCAGTGTTGCTCCTGCTAAGGCATCTGCTCCTTCTTCCCTGGATGATCAAGAGTTCTCAATGAGAACGAAGTTCTCTAAAGTAAGACTCACTGGTCACGACTTCCTGCTGATTGGTACAGGTAACACTGCACAAACCAATTATCCTGATGTTGATGAGAACACTGCCGCACAAGGTAACGAAACAAACATCGTTAACTCTGGTAAGATCTTCTATGTTTCTACCGACCAAGGTGGTAACTTCAGAGTTGGTGAATACTTCTCCGTTAACCAGTTGACTGGTGCTGCTACCCTGGACGCCTCTGCCTTCAACCTGTCTGGTTTGACAGAACTGAGACTGGGTGCTATCGGTGGTCAGATCGGTGAAGCAATTAACGAATTCTCGTCTGACGAGACCATGGGTGGTAACTCCAACCAGGCATGTCCCACTGAGAAAGCAGTTCGTGGCTTCCTGACTCGCGCTAAGATGGATGGAACCGCTGGTATCCTTGTTCCCCCGCGTGGTGCTCAAGCAACTCGCCCGACTGGCGATGATCTGCATGAAGGCGGTCTCCGTTACGACACTGATGCAAACATCTTTGAGTTCTATAACGGATCTAACTGGGTTCCCGTTGGTAACTTCGCCAATGTAGATGTCTCCTCTGGAACAACTCTGGCAAACTACCAGCAAGCATTCTGTAACACCTCTGGTGGTGGATTTACAGTTAACATGCCTGCTACCCCCAACAAAGGAGACAGAGTTAGAATCTTCGATGTCGCTAACACATTTGATTCCAACGCTCTGACGATTGCTCCTAATGGAACCAGAATCATGGGTTCCACTGCAAACCTGACAGTTACAACTGAAGGTGCCGCATTTGAACTTGTTTACTATGATGGCACACAAGGTTGGAGAATCATCACCGTTTGATTCTTCTACTGGGGAGGGCAACCTCCCCTTATTTTTGTTATATGTTTACTAAATACTAGTACGAATCCACCCTTTAGAATAAGAAGCAATGGCTGATTATCAAAGTTTTAAGAAAATTAATGGAGACGCAGCTGTTCTTAACAACACTATTGGTCCCACCCAAGTAAGTAGAACAGGAATCTCGACAGGAATTGTTTGTAGAATGTTCTACTTCAATTGCTGTCACAATGTTCCCTGTAATGGCGGTTGTTGTTACCTTTGGACTGTGCCAACTGGCGTTAAGTCGATCCAGTTTGAAATTGTTTCTGGTGGTGGATCTGGATCTGGCGGTCGTTGCTGTGGTAACGGTCCTGGAATGGGTGGAGGTGGTGGTGGGTATGCCACCAAGATGCAGTATGCTAACTGCAACCACTTCACTGCTGGTTCTACTGCATACACCATTTGTGCTGGTTCAACCAGTAGATGTTCCTGCTGTGGTTGCTGCCATGGTAGAACTGGGTGTGGATTCTATGGATGTCCTTCGTTCGTTCTTGGTGGTGGACTTGGTACATTCTGTATGCAAGGTGGTTCGTACTCTACTATGAGATGCACCAACAGCTGCTACTCCTGTCTTAAGGTTGCACAAAGAACTAACTGCTTTAATGCTTGTTCTGCTGCTTGGCCTGATGCTAGAACCAAGC
>Ga0102957_1000698_pt1 | contig 10561 bp, 16 predicted proteins | sample SalPon2_A_H2O_MG_2_FD_84517 | JGI IMG/M metagenome (GOLD analysis project Ga0102957, IMG submission 84517) | Salt pond water microbial communities from South San Francisco under conditions of wetland restoration - Salt Pond MetaG SF2_A_H2O_MG | ecosystem: Environmental > Aquatic > Non-marine... | reverse complement strand
TTCTCTCATCTCTTTGCCATAAGGAGAATCAGTAGATGGTACATTCACAATAATTGAATGTCTTGCTCGCATACTAGGCGTGCCAACAAGCATACACTCTCCATGTAATTTTCCATTCTCATCTACATTCTCAATCCATGTTTTTAAGACACCATACCTGGATTTAGCTGATAGAAAATCAACATAGAGTTTACCATCTGGTCCTAGAAACTCAAGACTACTTTCCGTAATTTTGGGAGAAGTTCTCCTCATAGTTCCATCTTCTTTTCGCTTATAGTTCCATTCATCTGGTTCCCATCCATTTCTGAATAAGAATACTTTCACATCTGCTGGAGAATCTAGATTAAGTGGTTTGAAATCTACACGACAATATGGACCTTCAATAGGACGTTCCTCACCAGGATAACCACTACAAGGATCTATACCGAACCAATTGGCAATATGTGAGTGATAGAACCCAACCTTAGTCCATTTAGGTTCTTTCACATCAACCACGCCCTTGCACATATCTACTGCAACAGATTTCATTCCAAGTTTAGAATCAAGCACTTTATGTGTCTTAGCCAATTCTTTTTCTAATACATCATAAAGCCCTAAAGCCTTCTCTAAATCAAAATCCCAACCAATTAGATTAGCCTTAGCACACCATTCAGCAGCTTTGTGTTCTGCTTTTAAATAGATTGCGACTAGGGGAGCTTTTTCAATTGTTTCTGAGAATTCTTCTGCTAGTTCTACATAAGCCATTGCATTAATTTTAACGTCTTGTCTACAACGTTTAGCCATGTCTTTCGAGAACTGACTCCAATCTTCATGTTGTACTTTAGGGACATTAAAATATTCACCCCATCTCTCTAGAGAATGACCATCATGACCAAAGCGTCTATAATTTAAAATCTGAGAAAACAAGAGAGTGTCATGAATAGAGCATGTCCTGGGCAAATCATAATCATATAATTTTTTTAAGACAGGGAGATCGTATCCAATGATATTATGACCTATTAATAGCGATGCAGAATTCATGATTGACTTCCAACCAAAATCACCCTCCTCGAATTGCCTAACTTCGCGGGTATCCAGGTTGTACATGACCATGATCCACATTCTAGTAGCATCTTGCAGAAGACCATCACATTCAATATCGAATACCCATCTAGACATCAGATACTCCCATTTAGTATTCCTTCAATATGATCTACAAGTATCGGCTGCTTATCATTCTTAAGAAAGGCTACGTAGAATTTTAAATACCAAAGAGCCTTCTCAGCATCTTGTAATTGTTCACCCTTTCTTTCATCCCTATCTAGATATTTTCGTACTTGTAGTTTCACAGCTTTTGCAAATGCTGCAGGATCATTTTTATACTCAGGGATACGACTCATAGTTTCTAACCATTGAAGTCTTCCTAGATATCCTTGGTAATGTTGAGGATTGATAGGATCTTCTGTTGGAGATTCCCTTACTTCCCAAATATTTCCTGGCGCTAGTGCATCATCTATATGAAATCCATCATCCTCTACATGATACTTTCTACCAGCTTGGGGAAGTTCGTCTACTTTATCAGGTCTCCAAGCGGCATCTCTTTCAAGCTTATTACGCCAATCTATTAAATCTGATTGACATGTAATACACATGATTTTTGGAGCATCATGACGAGCATCTCCTCGATAGATCTCTACATACTCATTTGTAAAATTGTATTCACCTTTTATTAGAAATAGATTTTCGATTTCTTCAAGTCTAGTACATGTATGTAATTTATTAGCAGTAGATTTCTCGTATATCTCATAAATATATTCCATAACAATTCCCTAGAAAAAGGGGCCACCCAAATGGATGACCCCTTTGTTGCTACTTATAACGAAATATTCTTAGCGCTATTTACACTAGGTGCTTCTTCAGAATCCTCTCCGGATTCCTCTTCTTCAGGAGGCTGAATAACTTCAGTTTCGGCGTCTAACTCCGCGAACTCATCTTCACGCGGGGTAGGAATATAAATAAGATGCTTTGTTAATTGAATACCCATAAGGACGGTTACAACACCAGGCTTGCCAGTCTTGCTTACATAATCATACTGAAAAACACGTACATTAGCAATAGACTTATTACCAATTGAATTAGGATCAACAGGGTTCAATTTTGTATCAACCACCTTAACAGGGCTAGATGGTTCTCCATCTACCTTGAAAGATTTCTTTCTCAAATTCACACGGAAATATGGTTCACCCTCATCAGGAACAATGGCTTTGACAATCAAATTCTTTGATTCCCAATCCTTCTTTTTCTCCTTATCGGTAGTTCTCAATTGAACTTCCCATGTAGGATTTTCTTGATTAAACTTAGCATTAGGACGCTTTGGGTCTACTTTAGCGAACCAGATTTCACAGTCGTTTAAGATCATTTTATGCCTCTAATTAGTTTGTTTTAGGAGCCCTTGTAAGGGTTAATAGATCGGTCTCGCCGATATGATTTTCCTAAATCTTTTTTAATTCTAATTATAAAGAAATGAGCTTTTTCTTATTATAAGGATTGCTCAACTAATTGGTGTATATCACCAGAGACATTAGTTAGATTTTTCTAAAGACTTCATTAAATTTTTGCAGGTTTTTCCTATATTCTTTGGGATGTAGTAGATAGGGCCTCCAGCATTATTAGTCACATTCCAGAAGCTATAAAAATCTTTACTAGGGATTAGCATAGCTCCCTCAAATATATCATCTGTTTCTAAAATTGATTTACAGGTTTTCGTCCATTGGAAACCATCCCATTCTTTAAAATCTCTTTCTTTCGTTGTTTTAAGATAAATCAAATCATCATAAAACTCTAAGATATAAATTGATCCACCATAATAATATTCAAAATCTACATCAAAGAAATCAAGATTTAAATTGTTTCCTAGATTATTTTTCATAAGGCTTTTTATGTGTTCATAGACAGCGGTTGTTCTAGCGCCATCACCATCGATTATGTGCCCACATTCTCGAAGTTGTTTGAGAGAGTCAAATTTAAGCAAAGCAAAACTCCGATGTTAATATATCATTAATGTCTAATGTTCCGAACTCGATTTCGCTTATATCTCCTCCAATCTGATTCATAATAGAAGAAAGTGGATCTGTTTTATATAGCTTAACAAAAGTCTCTCTGACTATGTGAAATAGCTGAGGCATATCTGCAAGTAGACACCCAAAAGAATCATGAATACAACTAACAGGAAATGGTGCTTCATCAACAATCATAGCTAAATGTGCTGCATCTAGACTATGAATTGCATTAGGAGAAGCTCCTTGAGATTGTTTACCTTTAGAGGGTTTAACATCTTCAATGAAGCACACATGTAACTGTAGTGTATTCTTGAAATACTTACTAGAAGGAGAACGTTCACCAAGTGGTGGACCATATTGAATCCATAACTTACGTACTTTTCCTTCTGTATAGTTTTGGACTACAGGAAACTTAGTAACAGGAACTTCCCATGATAAAAATTTACCTGCTTGTTCAGCTTTCTTTCCAGCCTGCTCAAATATCTTTAGTAATCGCATTGGTCGTTCTAAAGATGTTTTACAATCCTTGTAGATCTCACGACCTAAATAAGCACCCCATCTATGTTCCATATGCATCAACAAATTAATATTATGTTTCTTTGCATCATCTATTTGTTGCTGTCCAAGACCATAAGCAGTACCACCATAAGGAAGAGTCATAACATTTCTCTTAACAATCTTTCTGCGTCCTTTAAGATCCTTAATACGGAGCCAATATACAGGAGCAGCTATCTGTATCAAGAGAGTATTATCCTCTTTAAACTTCCTAACCTCCTCTATGAGTTCAATTCTTCTCTCACTCTTAGGTTCACATTCGCTAATACGCTTTTTAAGATCAATCATAGTATCTATTAGTCTTTCACAATCTTCAATCTCCTCTTTGGTATACTCTTTTATTTCTTCCTCTAGTGTAGCCCAAACGTGTTCAGCAACATATTCATAAAGGTCGCCAGGAAGAGGTTGTGGAACTAAATTTACATATGGGGCTGTTTTCTCATCTAGCGTTAATGCACTAAGATGTTGAGAACCATTATTAGAACCATCTATATAGGCTTCCATGTGTGACTCGTAATCGTAACAATCCCAAGGACTTTTATCAGGATACTTTAATGTATTTTCCATTCCATTATCATATTGCCATTTTCTAAGATCCATTAATTCTTTACAAGCTGCCAGAAACTGCCAAGGTTTATCAGCTTCCATCCAACCCTGATTGACCTTTGGATTTTCAGCATAACTAAGAAAAATCTCTTCGTTATCAATGGCCCAATCATATCTTTCCTTCAAAGGCAGTTTATCAGTTTTAAGACCATCCTCTCTTCCTGATTCACCACCCCATCTTGTGGAAATTGTGACCATCAACCAAAAGTAACCATCTTCACCAAGTCTCTTGCTGTCTGCTCGTCGCAATAAACCACGAGCCAAGTCTGAACCTTGCTCGTGGAGATAAGCCGTAGCTGGATATCGTCTCCCACGGAAGTCATAGTAATAGAGATGATAGAATGTTTTTCCAAGAAATCTTTTAGCGATGCTTCCAATTGCTTTTGCTTCTCTAAGCTTGGTTGCTCGTGCTTCTCTATTGTGAAGATCCCAGATGTCAGAGAAAGCGCGGGTCTTATTTCTGAGTCCCCATCTGTGTACATCGAATATATAGTCATTGATTGTCCAGCCTACGCTTTGTGCTTTATTAACACCATTAAAAATAATAGGATGAGTTTCAGGAGATATTTGTTGAATCACATCTCTGTTACCAGTTTTAATTAGATATGCCCCAGTACTATGTTTAGAAGAGGTCCATGGTTCATAAGGCAATTCTGAAGGCAACTTCTCAACCTTACTTGTTTTAACACCATTCCAGAGTTCACAAATAGTATCATCATCTAAAACCTGTATAATATAGGTAGCATGTTGTTTCTTACCTTGACCCAATACCGCTTCTAATATGCCTAGTTCTTGAAAAGAGTACAGTAAGAAAGCACCTGTTCTAACAGCCTTTGCAGAATCCCTTTTTAATTTATATTTATTACGTAGGTTATGTCCAATAGCAGCTAATACTTCGACTAAGTAGATAGTGTTTCTTCTACGTTTATTTACTCTAGTGTACAGATAGAGAGTTGAAATAACGTTGTCTATATAATCATTGACATCTAGCTCTTTTAAGTACTTCAAAGTACTACGGCTCGTTATCTCCTCCTCCAGTCTGTCCTCTATTGATTTTATCAGTTTCTTTCTCATTTATTTCCCTTATAACTTGAGGAAGTAAAGAAATAAAATATATACCGATCAGGAATTTAATAAATATCATATATTTCCCTTGGATCTCTGGAACAAAAATATTGCTGCCGAGCCAAGGATAAGAGCATCAAAAGATAATTTTGAAAATAAAAATAATATGATAAATATTAAGATGTAATGCATCAACTGTTTCTCATTCATATATTTAAAAAATAATAAGAGAAAATCCCCTCACACAATGTGAGGGGTAATTTCTGTTAAAGAACAGTACTAGTCGATGCACTCTTTATGAGTTTTTTCAGCTTCTTTATTTTCTTTTCATCTATGAAGAAGGGAATTGTTGAACCCTTCGTATCGACCACACCAACCACTTTGATGAAACTGAGCCAACCACCTACAAGACGTTCACAGTCAGAGAGCACCATCAAATTACTGACTTGAAATTCTTTCGCAGAATTCACAAAGTATTTTTCTGGTACCCACAGTCTGTTCAGTATTTCGGTTAGTTCCTCTTTTGTTTCTTTCTCACCAGGTTTAGGCTTAGAAGATTTGGATGGCTCATGATAGAACCATCCCTCAATCTTAATCGTCTTCACCCTTTTTACTGGTTTTTCCTCCATTACTTGACGATACGGCGATTTCGACATTGTCTTTCTCCTTCTTAGCCTTTCGAATTTCTAAGATGCCTCTTACGAGACCGAATAGAAGACCAGCAAGGGTATAAACAATAACGACTGACATAGCAGTTCTAGTAATGACGGTTAAACCAAAGAACATTGGTGCTCTCAAAAGTACAAGTGCAACTACAATTGTACCGACTAAGAGTCCTCCTTTGAGGGTAGAATTAATTAAAGTAGAGATCATTGGTCACCTCTTTGCTCGATGTCTTTTAAGATGCCTTCACAAAGATGTCTATTGGCATCATTAATAGCTTTCTGAAACTCATCAAGTGTCTCCACCATTTTGAGTTCCATAGTAGCTTTCATTGTTGCTGAAAGGATACCGAGTGATTCCTCAATCTCCTTTGGAAGCTTCACAATATCGAGCGTTTTCTTGGATTGCTTCTGGAATTTTCTCCAGGTTAGTTTCATAATTACCTCCCATCAGTCTCAGGCGTAATCGTAATAAACGAACCCTTCGAATATCGCCTATTTCCATATTGATCGTCGAAATAGGTTCTCTGTACCTCGTCTTGTTGAACACTCACACCACTCGAAGGCCAGTAACCACCACTGACAATTATAACATCATCTTCAGTTACAATCGCCTCACTATAGCCGAAATTCTCAGGGTTCCCCTGGTTTCGTTTATAGAGCTCACAATTTATACGAGGATCTCCCTCATAAAAGACTGTGAAGTTACCATTGTAGCCTTCTGGCTTTTCGATACCACAAGTAGGGTAATCAATACCTACACGGTAATTTACCCAGTTCCCACTTGTGCTGCATCCAATCAAGAAGATACTAAGTAATGCTATTCTAAGCATTCCGTTCTCCTTTAAAAAAAATAAATAAGGAAAAGGAAAGGGGATATTTCTATCCCCTCTCCATGCTTCCTCACCACTCACTCGACGATATGCAGATCAACAACATTGTTGCCAAAGGCACGACGCTTCACATTTTCTTTGAAGCTCTTACCAAAGGCACGGATCTGCTGACTCTTCTCGACGACCCACCACGGCTCACCGTTCTGACGGCGAGCGAAAGCGCCGACGCAGACTTCATCGATAGCGAGTTGGACGCCGTTGCTATAGAAGTAGCCAACAGCAGCATTTGCTGCGACTCGTCCAGTCAAAGTTGCAGCCTGAGCAACGAACGGAGCGGTACCACCAGAGGCGGCAGCAGCAGCCCCCCACAGACCAGCAGAGATCAAGTTGACAACCACACGCGATTTGCGATTCTGTTTGAACGTCTTTCGCATTTCAGTGAAGCTTTGCATAGTTACTCTCCTTCCTGTCTAGACGGAATTGATAGACTCTCGCCTATCATATAAGATACCGTTTTTTCCGCAGTTTACGGAACAGGATTCCCGAGAGTGAGATAGATACAGGCTATGCCATTTTTATTAGTGTAACCGGTGACGGTCTTTACTTTGTAAAAACGATACTTCATATTCATCCTAGTATCAACAACTACATCAATATCTTCAGGACGAATATCAAGCCGTTTTATAGTCTTCTCAGTTTCTTTCAAAGCCTTCATCATAGCATCGAGTTTCATAATTAGCCCCTTTTATAATAAGCAACAACACCTGAAACATAAATTCCGCCAACTGCGAAAACATATTTAATAATATTTGCATCCTCTATTAAAAGAGGCTCTAAGAGTAACAAAGAAAGAATCATAAGGTAAAATCCAATGCTTTGATTTATAAGGTTCACTTAGTCCCTCCTAGTATTTTCAGAGATTTCTCTTAAATAGTCCTTTCTAGTTTTTACATAAGGTTTCGGTTTATAAGGCACGATCGCTGCCAATAAAAACATAAGACCAAGAAATATATACATTATAGTATACCAGAGAACGATGCCTCCGATAACTATTACAAACATCCACAACCAAAATTCTGACATGATTTAATCACCTCCATATCATATAAGATACCGATATCTACGCATAAAAAATCCCCGGATATTTCACCGGGGATTACTTTACCTATGGCCTCTAAACTTATCTACTGATCTCATGCCCATATACCATAAAGCGGGAGTGACAATCGTACCAAATATATACACATCGAAAACGAGCTTTGGTTCTTCCTGAAGTGCTGAACAGCCAAAGCACAGTAATGCATAACCAACACCGAGTCTCCAGGATTCTCTTGCTATTTCAGGTCTTGTTCTTTTAGTTTTAATATCAGATTGATTCATCTCTACTTGATGTGTTCTTTCAATCTCTTGCTGAGTTTCTTCTTTAGCTATTGCAACTTCATTCTCACTACTTAGAACAGCGAGCTCTAGTTCATGATTTAGTTTCTTTGCTAAATCCTTATCAGGAATAATTTTATCAACTGTTTTAAATACATTAGGAAGTATGGCTCCTAGTATTGCCGAGATAGCCATTATGATACCTTCTTATCTGCTACATTAGCAAGGCCATATAAAGTTAATACGGTAGTTGCCAATGCGATGTATTCACCGCCACCTAACTTATCCATAAATAAACCAACTGTTCCACTCAAAGTGAAGAAAATAGCAACCATAAATTTCCTAGATCTAAATTTATTATCCATTATGCTACATTCTCCCACCAAGCTCTAACTTCGAAACAAGGGCAATCTTTCATCCATTCGTGTTTTAGAATAATACCATCGCCGTCTAGATCGGGCGAGAGATCTCTGTGCCCTAATACTTCTGCGTTTGGATACATTAGAGTTAAAGTTTGGACAAGATGACATAAAGACTCCCATTGTTCGGATGTGAAGTTATCCTCTGACCTGCCTTCGTTGTTAACACCACCAGCAAGACATACTCCAACACTTTGCATATTGAAGTTTTTAACATGTGCTCCTGCTTCATCAGGATGTCGTCCATTCTCAATTAAACCATCACGTCTAATAAGAAAATGATAACCAATGCCATTCCAGCCTCTAGCTCTATGCCAGCTATCAATCAGAGCTGCAGTAACATTCTTTTGAGGAGGAGTTGCTGAACAATGTATAACAATATAATTAGTCTTCTGTCTTTTCACGTTTTCCTCCTATCCACCTTCGAGAGCCACCCTTATCGACATCCTCAATCCAAATTTGTAGGTCTTTAGTATATCGTTCTAAAGAAGATATTCTCGAACGTATTTTAGCCACATCATCTCCAACTATATTACGATCTAATTCGATACTTTCATAAGCTCTCTTAAGCCACTCAATTTCAGTACTTTTGGCTCCTTCTTCCCTAGCGAGCTCTGTCATATCTTCATTTAAATCTTTAATCTCAGACTGAATTGAATTATCTGTTTCACGAATTAATTTCATACCCTGTTCAAGAGGTGCCGTACGAATTTCTATAAATAACCATAAAACACTCGCTAGTACTGTTAAGATCGAAACTCCTCCTAATAGTATTGCCAATGGTGATAATGGTTTTCTAGAGATCCTATCCTCTTCATATCTCTCTTCAAATGAGGAGAAGCGTTGTTCTAATCGAACAATCACCCTCATTGCTTCATTATGTGCTGTCCAGAGTTTGCCAAGTTCCTCATAAGAGGTTACTTTAACAGCCTCTATTTGTTTTTCCTCTGCCATTCATATATTCCTTAACTCCTGTCAGTGTAAAGAAGCTGCTTAATAAATCTCTGCCTCTCTCTGCGCCCCTGAGGGCCACCCAAGGGTCTGGTGGTGGGGTCGGGGCGATTGCCCCAGAGACGGCCAGTTTGGGGCCTTCCTGGAGGCGTCCGGGGGAATCCCAGGCACTCTCTGGCCCGGTCATCCCCCACACACACCTTACTAAATTAAAATATTAAAAGGAAGATTAAATACAATATAGCTAAATCCTTCAAAATGCCGAGAACATGCCCTAATGTATACGCAAAAGATCTGAAGAATTCTACATCCAGGTTTCTCCAAGCATGTCCTATCTCTGCTAGATAAATCTTCCAAGAAGGCCAAGTATGATTCGCTGGAACACTTTTAATAGTATTTATGAAACGAACTAGATGTGGTACATAAGAACCTATCTCTTTTTCATGGAACTTACTTATTTTCCAACTCATCATACTCTCCTAATTGTCTCTTGGGAATAGGTCTACGAAATCTATTCTGAAAAGTGAAACCTAAACCTTTAACAGGAGAGCCTATCTTGAAACCCAACCAATGTTCTCTATAAGTAGGATCGGGCCAATTAAGTTTTACATATCTAATTCCGTCCATCCACTTATAGGTCCGCCATCTTAAACCGGACAGTTGTCCAGCCGCTATAAGATCCTTGGGTTCCATTTCAGTTTCTAACCAGGTACCATAAGTATTATATTCATCAGTGTCCTGGAAGATTCTATCTAAACCACCCACAGGATTTCTATATGCACAATACCAATATCTTCCTAACCATGGCATCTGGTATGCCCAATCTGGTCTAGGATTCTCTCCCCATTTATCTGGATTACCATTATCAGAAGTAGCCCAAAACCTAAAAGGCATGGGCCACTCCTCACATGGCTTCCAACAGAAGGGTAGACACATTATAATACCCAGTCCTATCAGACATAGTTTAATTACTATAAAGAATGTCCATTGAAAGGGTATCCATAAGAGACGATGATATGGCATTATCTTTCCCGTTTCTTGGCAGGTCCACCTGA
>Ga0102957_1000697_pt1 | contig 10562 bp, 9 predicted proteins | sample SalPon2_A_H2O_MG_2_FD_84517 | JGI IMG/M metagenome (GOLD analysis project Ga0102957, IMG submission 84517) | Salt pond water microbial communities from South San Francisco under conditions of wetland restoration - Salt Pond MetaG SF2_A_H2O_MG | ecosystem: Environmental > Aquatic > Non-marine... | reverse complement strand
ATCCCAACTGCCTATGTCTTGATTGAATGATGATGCTTCATAAAACATACCAACCATATCAGTCACACTTGAAGTATTCCAGTTACCAATATCTTGATTAAATGATGATGCTTCATAAAACATACCAACCATATCAGTTACACTTGAAGTATCCCAATTACCAATATCTTGATTAAATGCTGTTGCATTTTCAAATATACTTGACATATCAGTGACATTAGAAGTATCCCAAAAACCAATATTAGAGTTGAAAGATTCATCATTAAAAAAATTTGAATATGTATTTGAGTCTCCAGTCATATTTGTAACCAAAGTCGTACACAAATTACAATTACCATTTGCAATTTCAGTTCTAATTGTTGTATTATCCACTACCGTATAGGTTACTCCATTAATCACTTCTGTATACCCAATGGCTGCATTAGGACATTTTATTGTAATTCCATTAGAGTCTAAATAAACTTTTTGCATAAAGTTTGCTGTTATATCAACATTTCCATCATCTTTAGAACAAGACACGGTTGACGAAATAAACAGTAAAACAAGAAGTAACTTTTTCATAGTGTTGGTTTTAAGATAGTTCAAGATATGAATTTTACACATATTATAAATTCCAAATCTGACGTCTAAAGAGGTTCTTATAATTTACGGGGTCTGAGAGAGTATTTTTAATTTATCTACTTGATAAACATAGAGTTATGATTTTCTGTTTTTGTTCTATTTTATTCAAATCCGTTGATAATGTTAAGTAATAAGGACAAATGTTGAAAAGTCTCCCTTTCAATTTCAAAAATATCTTTGGAGCTTTATACAAAAGAAAAGCCAACCAAATGGAAGTGACTAACCCCTCTTTATATCTGAAAGAATTTAAAAGCTTTTCTCAAAAGATGGCAAAAAAATTAGGGTATGAAAAAAACTCTTATGGTCTTGCTTTTCCTATAGTCGGAAAAAATGCTGATTTTTCTCATTTTGCTTGGATAGGATCACCCGATATTAAAACAGCACTTTCTAATACAAAGAAAATGTTAAGTGATCCATTATTTGCTGAATTTTCAAGTAAAGTTTCAGGAATCAGAAAAGTAGTCAATTCAATTATGTCCGTTCGTATTATGGACTTCTAAGTACGTGATTAATGATAACCCTCCCAAGTGGAGGGTTTTTTATTTCATCTAATCTGTGTATCTTTAAATATCAAAAATCATAAATCAATTCAAATGAAAAAAATCTATTTATTTATTCTATTAATCACCTTTTCAGTGACTATTAGCGCACAGGAAAAAGTTGTTTTAAGACAAACCTTTATAAAGGTAAAACCCGGTAATAATTATGCTGAAGATTTAAAAACTAAATTTGGTAAGATGGCTCAAGAAAGGATTGATGCCGGATATCAATTAGGTTGGCATTTATGGGAGGTTGTCGGAAATCCTCAAGCGCCATTCACTCATTTAATTGTAGAGCCCATGTTAGTTAGCCAGATGGAAAAAGAAAGATCTCCTGAAGGTTGGTTAAAAATGAGAGAAGAAGCAATTCCTGGCATGACTGAAAATGACTGGAAAACTTTTATGGAGGACGTCAGAGACAAAAGAGAAATCGTTGCTGAAGCCTTAGTAGTTTCAGTATCAGATATTACACGAGATGGTGAAGTAAGCTTGCCTGACAATATAGGTGTTGTTAACTGGATGAAAGTCAAGGAAGGAAAGTTTAAGACATATGAAAATATGGAGATGCAACTTTATTCAAACGGTTTAAACAAAAATGGGTTAAGAACTGGATGGACTTTGGCAAAAAGAATTGATAAATATGGAAATGATTTATACTGGAATTATTTGACTGTAAATTGGTTCTCGAGTTATACTGATTTTGTAAAAACAGCTGCAAATGGAACAGCATGGGATGCTGACAAAAACTACCAAAATATGATGAAAATTAGAGATTTGAGAGAATCTGTAGTAATCAGAAAAGTCATTATGTTAGAATAACATATGTGCTAATATTTCTATAAACCCTCCCTAGTGGAGGGTTTTTTTATTTAATCAAATTCTACAAGTAAGAAAGCCCCAAAATATATTTCATATTCACTTTTCTTTCTATTTAATTTTTCTCTTATGAAATTTGCATTTTAATAGTATTACTATTAATATTGCATTTAATAATTACTGTTATAGTATTAATACTTTTTTAATCCTATTGGAAATAAAAACCAAGCTTATAGCCAACTAATTCTAATGAGTAATTCGCCTTCTAATCCGTGGACACGATTTTTTAATCTTTTGAGATTAGAAAAAAAAGATGTGCTCCAGATCTCCTATTATGCCCTTTTTTCAGGGGTACTTTCATTATCACTTCCCCTTGGTGTTCAAGCCATAATCAATCTAATACAAGGGGCACAAATTTCAAGTTCGTGGATTATTCTTGTGGTACTTGTAACCATAGGAGTAGGTTTTACTGGCACAATACAAATCATGCAAATGAGAATTATTGAAACAATTCAGCAACGAATTTTTACCCGCTCCAGTTTTGAATTCAGTTACCGTTTCCCCAAATTAAAAATGAATGAACTTAACAATTTTTATCCTCCAGAATTAGCAAATCGTTTTTTTGATACCTTAAGTATTCAAAAAGGTCTCGCAAAAATTTTGATTGATGTACCTACCGCATTATTGCAAATTATTTTCACACTCATTCTCCTTTCATTTTACCACCCCTTTTTTATTTTATTTGGCTTAGGGTTACTTATACTGATGTATTTTGTATTCCAATACACGGTTCGAAAAGGGTTAGAAACCTCTTTAGAAGAATCTAAGCACAAGTATAAAGTAGCGCATTGGATCCAGGAAATCGCTCGTTCCATCGTAAGTTTCAAATTAGCAGGCAATACCCAAATGGCGCTTCAAAAAAATGATCAATTGGTCACTGGATATCTTGAGGCTCGTGAAGCTCATTATCGTATCATCAAATTTCAATATATAAAATTAATAGGGTTTAAGGTTTTAATTACAGCAGGTCTTTTAGTTATTGGAGGGGGATTAGTTTTAAATCAACAAATGAATATTGGTCAATTTGTAGCTGCTGAAATCATCATCCTTTTGGTGCTATCATCAGTTGAAAAACTGATCGTTAATTTAGAAACTCTATACGATATGCTTACTTCAATTGAAAAGCTTGGGAAAGTAGTAGATCTAGAAACTGAGAATCAAGAAGGTCGAATTATTGACGCATCAGAACCCTTTAAAATTGAATTAAAAGACGTAGAATTCTCCGTGACTGAACGAAATATTCAGGTGCTTTCTGAAATTAATCTAACCATTAATCCAAATGAAATTGTTTTAGTAAGAGGAGATTCTGGATCTGGTAAATCAAGTTTACTTCGGATTTTAGCTGGTATTGTAAATCCGACAAAAGGCAATGTTTTTGTAGGCGAACATAACCTTGAATCTGTTCAAATTAATAACTACCGTTCCCATCTGGGATTAGCCCTTTCAGAAGAGTCTCCTTTTGAGGGAACAATTAAAGAGAACTTAACCTTTGGGAATACAAGCATTTCAGATGGGGAAATTGTAAACGTATTAGAAATACTGGAATTACAATCTTTTATTAAAAAACAACCTTTTGGAATGGATACCTTCTTAAACCCTGAAGGGAAAAACATTCCCTTTATTGTCATTAAGAAATTACTTCTAGCTCGTGCTATACTTAACCAGCCAAAATGTCTTATTCTAGAAGACCCTTTAGATATTTTTACAGCTCCAGAAAGAAAGCGAATTATTGATTATTTATGTTCGCCTGAACATAAATGGTCCATAATAGTAGTCAGTAACAACGACTATTGGGACACTAAATGCGATCAATTAATTTATTTGAAGAATGGAAAAATATCTTCTAAAATGAACTAATATGCTTAATATCTCTAACAATCCCGTAAAGAAATTTGATTTTAAAAATTTTGAATCAGGCAAAGTAATTTTTGAAGTGTCCTATTTCCGTCAATTCAATTACTTTTTATTCGTGCTTTTGTTTGTATTCTTAACCATTCTTTTTTTGCCTTGGACTCAAAATGTGGTTGGTAAAGGGTACGTAACAACTTTAAATCCTGAAAAAAGACCACAAAGTATCCAGTCTAGCATTCCTGGAAAGATTGAATCTTGGTATGTAAAGGAAGGGGATTTAGTAGAAAAAGGAGATACTATTCTAAAAGTATCGGAAATAAAAAGCGACTATTTTGATCCTGAATTAGTAAATCGGACCAAAGAACAGCTGGAAGCAAAAAAAAAGTCAGTTGAAGCATATCAAATAAAAATTAGAGCACTTGATTCACAAAAAATCGCATTAAAACGGGAGCTTGAACTAAAAATAAATCAATTCAAAAATAAGCTACAGCAAGTAATCCTATATGTGCAAAATGATAGTATAAAAAGGGAAGCCGCAAAAACCGACAATGAAATTGCTAAAATCCGAATGGAACGAATCAATGCATTATATCGCGACGGCTTAAAAGCTAAAAAAGATGTAGAAGAAAAAAGGTTACTTATGCGTGAGGCAGAGGCCAAATTTGTAGCGGCAGGAAACTCTTATTCTAATTCGCGAAATGAAGTACTAATTTCTGAGACTGAAATTAATCGAATAAAAGCATCTTACCTAGAAAAAATTTCGAAGGTAGAATCGGACATAGCCACTGCACAATCCAATCAATTTGAAGCAAAAGCCGCTGTAGCTAAACTAAAAAACACCCTAATGAATTATACAAAAAGGGCAGCGCTTCAATATATCTTAGCCCCACAAAAAGGGTATATAAACAAGGCACTTAAAGGAGGTATAGGCGAGACTTTTAAGGAAGAAGATAAAATTGTATCCATTATGCCCTATGATTATCAAATTGCTGTTGAAACCTATATACGCCCTATCGATATTCAATTAATTCAAATCGGAGAAAAAGCAAGAATAGAGTTTGATGGCTGGCCAGCAATTGTATTTAACGGATGGCCAAATGCCTCCTTCGGAACTTATGGTGCAGAGGTTGTTGCAATTGAAAATTATATTAGCGAGAATAATTTATATCGAGTACTACTCAAACCTGATTCAAAAGATCATGTATGGCCAAATAAAGTGCGAATAGGCTCAGGGGCAAGAACAATTGCTTTATTAAATGAAGTCCCCGTATGGTATGAGATTTGGCGTCAATTAAACGGCTTCCCAGCAGATTATTATAAGGAGACATTAACTTCTAACGATTCGACGGTAGAAAAGAACTAATTATTTATGAGATCTTTACTTTATAAAATTTTGTTGTTGGGAATTATTCTGCTTCCAAAGCAAACTGTGCTCTCCCAAGAAATCATTTCACTAGAAGATTTTTTAGGGTATGTAAAAGGATATCATCCTTTTTTAAAACAAGCCAATCTTAAGTTAAGTGAGAGTCAAGCGAAGCTCCTCAAATCTCGCGGAGCATTTGATCCAAAATTTCAATTAAACCAAAAAGAGAAAACTTTTGAAGCATTGTCCTACTATACTATCAGTGAAACATCCATTGATATTCCTACCTATTATGGATTTTCCATTGAATTATCTTCTCAACAAGCAGAGGGAACTTTTCTGAATCCCGAAAACAGTATAAAAAATGATCGTCTTTATGGTATAGGTGCCTCAGTTGACTTGGGCAAGGGTTTACTTTCCAATCCAAGACAAACCGCTCTTAAACAAGCAAAAATCTTCACCAAACAAGCAAAAGAAGAAAATGCTTTGCAAATTAATTCTATTTTAAATGAAGCTAGCCATGCCTATTTAGACTGGTATAAAGCCTATAAAAGTTATGAAATTTACACTCAATTTGTGACGAATGCTAAATTCCGTTTTGAAGGTGTCAAAAAAAGAATGCTGACAGGGGATATGGCAATAATTGACACTATTGAAGCACGAATAGCTTATCAACAACGGATTTTGAGCAAGGAAAATGCGCGCTTAGAGTTGCGAAAAAAAGCCTTTGAAACTTCTAATTTTATTTGGATTAATGAACAAGCTGTGATACTAAATGAAGGGGTTTCGCCAAAAATTAATGATCAATTTTTTAATCAAAATTTTATGCCCGACACGCTCCAAATCATAGATCATCCAAAAATACGAGCTCTGGAATATAAACAGCAACAGCTTCAATTAGAAAAACGACTCCAACTAAATAATTTACTCCCTGAAGTTACTCTACAATATCAATGGCTTTCAGAAACTGATCCTCTTCAAAATCTAGCTTTTTCAATAGATCCAAACAACAATACAACAGGGTTAAAAGTCGCAATACCCCTCTTTCTTCGTAAAGAAAGAGCAAATCTGAAACTAGCCTCATTTAAGTTAGAAGGAATGGAACTTGAGCAGGCACAAACTAAAACTACACTTCAAAACAAAATCAATTCATTATTCATTCAAAGTAAGTGGTTAGAAAAACAAAAAGCCATTGCAAATGAAATTGTGAACGATTATCACGCTCTATTCGAAGGAGAAAAAAAGAAATTTTTAGCTGGTGAAAGCTCACTATTTCTTGTCAATGCTAGAGAATCTAATTTAATTGAAGCTATGCTAAGGGCTATAGCTATGGAAGTTGCTCTAAAAAAAGCACAAATTACCTATTATTACGAAATAAGTTTCCCCGACTATAGCGGTGATTGAATAGATTTTTGTTTTGGTGAACAATCAATAAACAACAAAGTGTTTTACAAATGAATATTTCTTCTTATTTAAGTATTCATTCCTTCATTTTATAGAAAACCGTTTCGCATTAATTATCCCTACCTTTGAAGAAAATAAATGCTTGGAAACACAAGAACACAAATCTGGCTTCATCAGTATTATCGGAAATCCAAACGTAGGTAAATCTACATTGATGAATGCCTTGGTCGGTAAAGATCTCTCGATCATTACTCACAAAGCACAAACTACAAGGCATCGTATCTTGGGGATTGTAAATGGTCCTGATTTTCAGATGGTTCTTTCTGACACTCCGGGTGTAATCAAACCCGCATATGAGATGCAGGCTTCTATGATGAATTTTGTGAAAGAAGCCCTCGTAGATGCAGATGTACTTCTTTATATGGTTACTGCAGAAGAAAAAGAGCTGAAGGAAGAACGCTTTTTTGAAAAAATTAAAAAAAGTAACGCCCCTCTTTTTATTTTAATTAATAAAATTGACCAGATTAGCCAAGAAACATTAGACGATACCGTAGCCTATTGGCAACAACTTTTTCCCAAAGCGGCAATCTATCCCATCTCTGCTTTGACCGGCTTTTATATTCCAGAACTTTTGGAAGTTTTGATTGCACAACTCCCTCCTTCCCCAGCCTATTTCCCGAAAGACCAACTAACGGATAAACCCGAACGTTTTTTTGTAAATGAATCTATCAGAGAGCAGATTCTGTCTCATTACTCTAAAGAAATTCCTTATGCTGTTGAGGTCGTTACAGAAGAGTTTCATGAAGACCCTAAAATCATAAAAATCCGTGCAGTAATTATGGTTGAACGCGAGACTCAAAAAGGAATTGTAATCGGACATAAAGGAAGTGCTTTGAAAAGAGTTGGTGTTGGTGCACGAAAATCATTGCAACAGTTTTTTGGCAAAAAAATCCATCTTGAACTTTACGTAAAGGTTTCTAAAAATTGGCGTTCTAGTACTCAACAATTAAAACGATTCGGCTACAATAATTAGCTAGCAGTTTTAAATTATTTTTATCTTTAGTACAAAGCTTTCAAATGATTCAAAAAATCTTTTCCCTTGGATTGATATTCTTGGCAATTGTATCTTGTGAAACGAAATCAACAAGTCGTCCAAATATCGTCTTTATTATGTCTGACGACCATGCCTATCAAGCTATTAGTGCTTATGGTCACGGTTTAAACAACACTCCAAATATTGATCGTATAGCACAAGAAGGAGCCCTCTTTCAAAAAGGTTTTGTAACCAATTCTATCTGTGCACCAAGTAGGGCAGTTATGCTCACAGGAAAACATAGTTTTGTAAATGGAAAAGTAGACAATATTCAAGATTTTAATTGGGATCAAGACAATTTCGCAAAACAACTTCAAAAAGGAGGCTACCAAACTGCGATGATTGGCAAAATTCACTTAAAAGGACTTCCTCAAGGATTTGATTATTCTGCAGTTCTTCCAGGTCAAGGGCATTATTACAATCCGGATTTTATTATCAATGGCATCAAAGAACGGATTGAGGGTTACGTTACCTCAGTAACTACAAATTTGGCTTTAGATTGGTTAAAAAATAAACGACAAAAAGAACAACCATTCTTATTGCTATACCACCAAAAGGCACCCCACCGAAACTGGAAACCTGAAGAAAAATACCTTACGCTTTTTGATGATAAAACCTTTGACCCTCCAGCTAATTTTTTTGATGATTACTCCAACCGGGGTACAGCAGCGAAAACACAAGAAATGTTGATTGCAGCCTCTGAAGAACAAATTGCTTCAGCCCATGGCAATGGAGGTCATGGTCGCTGGGGACACGATTTTAAAATGCGTACCGACCCATACGGAAACGCAACAGGTTTTGACAACGAATTGAAACGGTTTAATCCCGAACAAAGACAGGCTTGGTTAGATGCTTACACTCCCAAAAATGATGCGATGAAAGCACAAAATTTGAAAGGAAAAGAGCTCGCACTTTGGAAATTCAATCGCTATCTAAAAGATTATTTAAGAACCATTCAATCCGTAGATGATGGTGTAGGGGAAATATTGGATTACTTAGATCAAGAAGGACTTACCGAAAATACAATCGTAGTTTACACCTCAGATCAAGGGTTTTATCTAGGAGAACACGGCTGGTTTGACAAACGATTTATGTATGAGGAATCCCTTCGTACTCCTCTACTTATGCGTTATCCTAAAGAAATTCCTGCTGGTTCCGTAGTGAATCAGATGGTGCAAAACCTTGACTTTGCACCTACTTTTTTAGATTATGCTGGCCTCCCAAAACCCAATGATTTACAAGGGGCTTCCTTTAGAAATTTAGTCAATCAAAAAGGGGGTGAATGGAGGGATGCAATCTATTATACGTACTACGAATATCCTTCAGTTCATATGGTCAAAAGACACTATGGTGTTCGTACGGAACGGTATAAACTGATTCATTTCTATTATGATATTGACGAATGGGAAATGTATGATTTAGAAGAAGATCCTTCTGAAATGAATAATATTTATAATGATCCAAATTATGCGGAAGTTCAAAAAGAATTACATCTAAGGTTAAAAGGCTTAAGAACAAAGTACGGAGATTCTGATGAACTGGATCAAATGCATTTAAAAAGATACTTGTCCTCAGGGAATAATTAATATTTAAAAAAGCACCATAGAAACACTAGATCTTCACCTCATCCGCCATAAAGAGGCAATGGAAAAAGTTCGAGATACCCTAGCTAACGCAAAAAATAGGGGTTCCTTTTCATTAACCATTATCACTGGAAATTCTAGTGTTTTACAACAACGTATTTTTGATGAAATTCTCCAAGAATCCATTTATACATATTATATTCCTAGTTGGAATCTCGGTCAAATAATTGTAGAATATATGGAGTTATAAAAAATGAAAACAATAACAATTCAAGACGATTACGGTAAAAACTATACAATCCAAGACCTTGAGGCATTTAAAAATCACATTGATAAATACCATTCGTATAATGGAAAAGGTGATGGGAGTTTACATGAAGAAAATGGATATTGGTTTCGAGTCACTGAAGATTTTTATAATTATATAATGTCTTTATAATAGAAATTATAAAAAAGCTTTTTTTGATCATTTTTAGCCAATTTTGATCAATTTTGACTCATTTTAGCATTTTTTGATCATTTTTTAGCAGTTTTGGATGTTTTTGGATAAAAACTAAGATTCATTACTCTACAAACTTTCCCCAAACAACTCCCCCCTAAAACCACAAAACAGGAATCTTAGCTTAAGGCAATGATATCAATTAATTAGAAGGGATTTGGATTGTGTCCATTGGTGTAAAAGAAAAACCCTCCACTTGGGAGGGTTATCATAATTAATTTTCAGATGCTGCTGCAATTTCATTATTAATGGGAGTTGGATCAAAAAAGTGATAGGCTGCAACAATCTTATCGCCCTTCCAACGAAAACTATAATGAACTAACATTTGAGCTTCTGTACCGGTATATTTTCCTGTTCCTGTCCATACAAACCAACAACTTGTCCAAACTTGACCATTATCATAACGTGTGGTAGTTAAATTATATGGCTGTACTTTATCATTTGAAATGTTATCAAAAAAATTATGATGAGCAGAAGCTCCGTCTAACCATCCTTGTTTAGATACCTGATCATTATTGAAAAAGAACTCATCAGCTTCATCAGAAATCATGCTGGCTCCTTTTTGAAACGTGTTTGTGACATAGTATTCGTTAAACTCTCTTGCCATTAAAGACTCTTTACTATGATCATCTGAGATTCCACTCCAACCTCCAAACTCCATATTTGGTTCTGGTTTTTGTTCTTTTGGTGGTTGACAACTAACAAGGCTTAGAACAAAAAGTAATAATAATAT
>Ga0102957_1000689_pt1 | contig 10610 bp, 9 predicted proteins | sample SalPon2_A_H2O_MG_2_FD_84517 | JGI IMG/M metagenome (GOLD analysis project Ga0102957, IMG submission 84517) | Salt pond water microbial communities from South San Francisco under conditions of wetland restoration - Salt Pond MetaG SF2_A_H2O_MG | ecosystem: Environmental > Aquatic > Non-marine... | reverse complement strand
TTCTTCAATTAATAATATTTAAGTTTTCAAGAATGCAACTATGACATTTATACTGTTGTATGGAAAAAATAATTGATAAAGAATCTTATTTAAAATCAATCTCTAATAGAAATTTAAAAATATATCTTATGGGAGAGCTTGTAGAAAATCCACTTGATCATCCCATTATAAGACCAAGCATCGAAGCAATGGCTGAAACATATGATCTTGCTGTAAGAGAACCACTTTTAGCATCTGTTAAATCTCCATATACGGGAGAAAATATAAATAGATTTCTTCATATTGCTGAGAGCTCTGAAGATTTATTTCTTCAAAATAAAATGCAAAGGAAACTCGGTCAATTAACTGGTACTTGTTTTCAAAGATGTGTAGGGATGGATGCATTTAATGCACTTCACTCAGTAACATATGAAATCGATGAAAAATATAGTACAGAATACCATTCAAATTTTGTTAACTTTTTAACTGAAATGCACAGAAGTAATTTAGTTGTTGGAGGTGCAATGACTGATGTAAAAGGTGATAGGTCTAAATTACCTCACGAACAAGAAGATGAAGACTTATATTTAAGGATTGTTGATAGAAATAAAGATGGTGTATTTGTTAAAGGAGCTAAAGCACATCAGACAGGGTGTATTAATTCTCATTGGATGGTAGTTATGCCTACCTTAAGATTAACTGATAAAGATAAAGACTATGCAATTGTTGGAGCAATACCTGTAGACGCTGATGGCATAACATACATTTATGGAAGACAGTCGTGTGATACTCGAAGCATGGAACCGGGAGAATACGATGTAGGAAATAAATATTTTGCAGGGCAAGAGGCAATGGTGATTTTTGATAATGTTTTTATACCTAATAAATATATTTTTATGAATGGAGAATTTGATTTTGCATCAATGCTTGTAGAAAGATTTACAACATATCATAGAAGGTCGTACGTATGCAAGGCAGGTGTTGGAGATGTCCTAATAGGAGCAGCAGCTACCATTGCTGAATACAATGGTGTTGAAGAGGCATCTCATATTAAAGATAAAATAGTTGAAATGAATAAACTAAACGAAACAATTTATGCGACTGGTATTGCGTCCTCTTTACAGGGAAATATTACAAAATCTGGAAATTTTATTAATGATGATTTACTTGCAAATGTTTGTAAGCAACACGTTACGAAAGAAACATTTGAAATTGGTAGAATTGCTCAGGATTTAGCAGGAGGGTTAGTTGGCTCAATGCCTTCTGGAATAGATTTTAACGAAGGTGCCATGTCAGAGGATTTAAAAAAATATTTAAAAGGAAAAAAAGATATAAACTCTGAAGATAGAGTTAAAATTTTACGTTTAATTGAGAATATGACTCTTGGCAGGAATGCGGTAGCCTACCTTACAGAATCCCTTCACGGCGCTGGCTCACCTCAAGCACAAAGAGTTCAAATTCGAAGGGGTGTTGATATGGAGAAAAAGAAAGAATTTGCTAAAAAATTATCTGGTGTGACCGAAAGGAAGAAGTAATGAAATCAATTGTCTGTACTGAATTAGGAAATCCAGAATTACTTGAGATTATGGATGTACAGATACCTGTACCATCTAAAGATGAAGTTTTAGTTAAAGTAGAAGCAGCAGGAGTTAATTATCCGGATGCACTGCTTGTTCAAGGACGTTATCAAGTTGTAGTAGATCCACCTTTTACGCCAGGAAATGAAATATGTGGGTATATTGAAGAGGTTGGAGAAAATGTAAATCTTGCAAAAGGCACAAAAGTCATAGGGCTTCCTGAAATTGGTGGTTTTTCAGAATATGTAACTATAAATAAAAATCTTGTGATTCCTATTTCTGATTCAATAAGTTCTACAGTCGGGGCAAGTCTTCCAATAAACTATGGAACAACTTACTATGCTCTAAAAAGACGTGCAAAAGTTACGAGTGGTGAATCCTTATTAATTTTAGGTGGTTCTGGTGGGATTGGAACAGCTTCAATTCAGCTAGGAAATATTTTAGGATTAGACACTATTGCTGCTGTTGGTTCAGACGAAAAAGAAGAATATGTTAAAAATGTGGGTGCGAATCATGTTATAAGATACGATAAACAAGATTTAAAAAATACAGCAAAAGAGATTACGAACGGAAATGGGGTTGATGTCGTAGTTGATCCCGTTGGCGGGAATGTAAGTGAAGAAGCTCTACGTGCAACTGCATGGAATGGAAGACTTCTTGTAATTGGCTTTGCTCGAGGCGAGATTCCGAAAATACCACTAAATATCACCCTAGTAAAGGGTGTATCCATTGTAGGAGTTTGGTGGGGTCGCTGGACCAAAACATCTCCAAATGAAACGGCAGAAGACTTTAAAGAATTGATAGAATTTATTGATAGTGGGAAATTAGATATTGAGCCTAAAAATGTATACAGCCTAGAAGAAACTTCCATAGCAATGAACAATTTTTTAAATAGAAAAAATATTGGTAAAACTGTAATCGAGTTTTAATTATTTTTTAGAAGCCTCAAAGTAGGGATTGCTGCCGGATGCATGATCAGTAGCATCAATAATATTTCCAATTTCAGGTATTGCTTGTCTTAAAGAGGTTTCAATACCCTGTGTTAAAGTAACTTGTGCCATGCCACATCCCTGACACCCTCCTCCAAGCTTTAAGTAAATGTCTTGCCCTTCAACACCTACAAGTTGAGCTACCCCACCGTGTGAAGCTATTGCAGGGTTTATCTGTGTTTCAAGAACAGTTTTAACTTTTTCAGCTAATTCCCCTGTTAGTTCAGGGAGGTCTTCAGGATTACCAAATATTTCAGGACTTGGTGTATTAGGATTATCCATAGTCAGTCCCGGTGAAGCCGGATCGTCTGAGAGCTCTAATTTGGCATTATTAAACTTATCTAAATCTTTAGAAGCTATGATCACAGTAAGTTCACCAAAATCTATTCGGGTGTCGTCTGATCTAGCTTGTTCTAAGTCAAGGAAACTTAAGTCATAGGTGTATTGATTACCTTGAACTCCATCTATTTGCAAGAACAACGCATATTCATTATCACCTGGTTCTTGTTCTTTAATTTCAAGTATTTTATTAACTGCTTCCGCGCCAATATCAAATTTAAATTTATCTGTCATATAATTAATAATAGTAAAACTGTGAATAGTGTAAATAAATGAAAAAAGTATTACTGGTCATTCCAGAAAATAGTTATAAATCAAATGATTTTGTAACTGCAGCTAAAAAACTTGGATTACCCTTTTCTATAATTACTGATAGCCAACAAGTATCAGCAGAGTTTACTGATAACATTTTTATTGTTAACTTCAAAGATAATATTACAAAAGAACTTCTTAATGAATTGAGTGATATTACCCATGTACTACCTGTTGATCACACTTCTCTTATTTATGCTTCAAAATTAAGAGATGCCCTTGAAGTTGTTGGAAATACGGAAATTGCTGTAGAAGCAGCAATGGATAAATATATTTCAAGAAATGTTTTTAACACAGTTTCTGATATAAAAATTAAGCACAACTATGTAAATTCCATAGAGGATATACATAAATTTTTAGCAGATATTGATATAGCAGTTCTTAAGCCAACAAAAGGAACTGCAAGTAACAAAGTTATGAAAATTGAAAAAAATAATTTTCAAAATAAACTGATTAAAAATATAATTACCAATTGTTCTGAGGATGAATTTGTAATTGAGGAATTTGTTGAAGGAAGTGAATATGCTTTTGAGGGAATGCTACTTGATTCAAAACTCTCTAATTTTGTAGTTTTTGATAAACCATTAATCTACACTGAACCTTATTTTGAAGAATCCATATATTTAACTCCTAGTAAATTATCAAATGAAACTATTGAATTGGTACAAAAACAACTACAAGAAGCTACTAAAAAGTTAGGCCTTGAACATGGACCTATTCATGCAGAATTTAAAATAGTTGATAAAGAAATATTTATAATTGAAATTAATCCGCGTATGATAGGTGGGCTTTGTTCTAGGTGTTTGAATTTTGGATTATTTAAACAATCACAAGAAGAGCTTGTACTATCTTCATTTCTAAGTAATCAATTTAAAGAATTAGAACTATTAAATAAGTTTGTTGGAGTTTTAATGCTACCAGTTCCAAAAAGCGGAATTTTTAAGTCAATAAATAGAGATGAAATATCTTCAATCGAGAATATATCGTCAGTCGAAATTACTGTTTCTGAAAATAGTATTTTAGAGATGCCACCAAATGGTGAAAAATATTTAGGTTTCGTGTTTTCACAAGGTGAAGATAGTGTTTCAGTTCTTAAAGCTTTAAAGAAATCATTAGATATAGCTTCACCTGTAATTCTTGATTAAAGTATGATAATCTTCATTCAAGATGAGTAATATATTAATTTCAATTAGCGGTGATTGTACCGTTGAAAGAAATCAACTTAAAAATGAGTATAAGCATATATTTGGTGTTGATGGCGGCACAGAGTATCTGTACAAATTATTTTTACAACCTACACAAATAATTGGTGACTTTGATTCTATAGATGAAAATACAAAAAAACGTGCAATACGTGACGGAGCTGATATTAATTCCTTTGATCCCGACAAAGATAGAACTGATTTAGAAATAGCTCTCGATGTAGCAAGAAAAAATAAAGGGAAAGATATCACAATTATTGGAGGAGAAGGTAATGATATTGATCATTTATTCGGAAACCTTCTAACAATATCATCGTTTCATTCGACTGAGGAAATAATGTGGGTAACTAAATTAGAAACTATAATTTTTTCAACAAAACAATTTTTTAAAATAAAGAAAAATTCAACTTTTAGCATACTTCCTTTGTCTAGAATTGAAAATTTATCTATCAAAGGTGCTAAATGGGATATAGATAATGAAAATATACCCTATGGTTCAACAAGAACTCTAAGAAATAATGCACTCAGTGAAGAGATATTTATAGAAGCAAAAAATGGAAAGTTCTGCTTAATAGTGAAAAACTAAGATCTTGGAATATCTTTCCAAGGTTTATCTTTATCAAGTTTTTGTTCACCAGGCAGACCCAGTACTCTTTCAGCAATAATATTTCGCATTATTTCAGAAGTTCCACCTTCTATAGAATTAGCCCTTGATCTTAAAAATAGGCTTTGTGTGTCCGTAAAACCAAATGTATCATTATCAAAATTTAATTCTGGCTGTGTTAGAGCATACCCTCTAGGAAATAGTAAGCCTTCATTACCTAGAAGTTCCATCCCGAACTCATATGAAGCTTTATTTATTTCTGCTTCATATAATTTGCTAGTTGAGCCTTCAGGTCCAGGTGTACCCTTTTCTCTCATTTCAGAGGCCCTTATATTTGTCAACCTTACTGCTTCTTGTTGAATCCATAATTCAATTAATTTGTCTTTCTGTACAGGGTCATCTAGTTCATTATCTTTCCATAACTGTACCAAATGTCCAGGAGCACCACTCCCTCTCTCTCTAACATTGCCTCCAATAGCTACTCTCTCATTCATTAATGTAGCCAAAGATACTCTCCAGCCTTCGCCGAGACCTCCAAGAATGTTCTCTTTGGGAATTTTTGTATCTGTAAAGTAAACTTCGTTGAATTCAGCTTCGCCAGTTATCTGTCTAAGAGGTCTAACCTCAACCCCCTCTGATTCCATATCCACAATAAAGAATGTAAGGCCTCTATGTTTGGGTGCTTCAGGATCTGTTCTTGTGACTAAGAGCCCCCATTTTGCTAGATGTCCAAGAGTTGTCCAAACTTTTTGACCATTAACAATGTATCCATCTCCATCATCAATGGCCCTTGTGGACAAACTTGCTAGGTCAGAACCTGAACCTGGTTCTGAGAATAATTGGCACCAAATTTCTTCAGCAGTAAACATTGGTTTTAAATATTTTTGAATCTGCTCTGGAGTTCCATATTCCATTATTGTAGGTGCACCCATACCTACCCCAAGAATGTTTGCAATTCGATTCTGCTGAGAGATTCCTTCATTTCTCAGTTTTTCAGTTATCATCAACTGATATTTTGGATTGAGGCCGAGTCCTCCAGATCCTTCAGGAAACTGCACCCAAGCTAAACCAAGATCATATTGCTTACCCCAAAAATCTTTAAGATCTTGCCCGTCTTGTCTGAATTCAATAAGTTCTTGTAGTTTATTGTTTACTAACTCTTCAGCTTCTAATTGTTTAGTGTCTATTTTTTCCATAAAAAATTATACATTCATATACATAATTAGTTAACTACCCTGGATAGCTTTCTGAATTATCATAAGCTCGTCTTCGTTACTTAATGGATATGTGCCATCTTTAATTGTTCTAATCTCTTCAATATTTTCAGAAATATCTTCCGCCGTAGCGCTTGTATTTACATAACCATTATGAGTAATTATTCCTATGCGAGCAAATCTTCCTGCAGCGACTCCGAATATTTCATGTGTAGGTTCACATGCTTCAGATGCTAAATAAACAACCATAGGGGTAACTAATTCAGCACTAAATAATTTACCAACATCTTCTGGCAGTAGTGCTTCTGTCATTCTGGTGTAAGCAGTAGGTGCAATTACATTTACTTTAATGTTATATTTTGCCCCCTCAATGGAAAGAACATTAGTTAGTCCAACTATACCCATTTTTGCTGCTCCATAGTTTGATTGTCCAAAGTTCCCAAAAAGACCAGAAGGAGATGCAACATTTACAATTCTTCCATAATTATTTTCTTTCATTACTTTAAATGCTGGCTGACTAACAAAGAAAGTTCCTTTAAGGTGAACGTCTAGTATTAGGGAGAGCTCATCTTCAGACATATTTGCAAAGCTCTTGTCTCTTAAAATACCAGCATTGTTGATAACAGCATCAACTGTTCCAAAATTATCCAAAGCAGATTGAACGATTGATTCTCCTCCTTCTTTTGTTGCAACAGAATCATAGTTGGCGATAGCTTCACCTCCATTTTTAGTTATTTCGTTTACAACATCATCAGCAGGAGAACTTGCTGAACCAGATCCATCTACCGATCCACCGAGATCATTTACAACTACTTTTGCTCCTCTACTTCCAAGTTCAAGTGCATAAGCTTTACCCAAACCGTTACCTGCACCTGTTACAATTACAGTTCTATTTTCAAAATTTACATTACTCATAATTTTTACTCCTCGTACATTGCTTCAATTTTATCTTTATAGGTTTCATTAATGACATTTCTTTTTAGTTTAAGTGTGGGGGTTAGTTCACCGCTAGTATCCGTCCACTCTTCTTCTAAAATAGTAAATTTTTTGATTTGCTGAACATTTGCAACTTTACTATTTGCTTTATCTATTTGTTCTTGAATTGCATCAATAACGGCTTGATTGTTATGAAACGTATCAATGTCATAATCAATAGAATTTTCATTCGCCCACTGCTCACTTGTACCTTCTCTATCTAACACAATCAATGCAGATAAGAATTTACGCCCATCTCCTACCATGCATATCTGTCCAACAAGTGGATGTGGCTTAATTAGATCTTCTAACTCAACAGGCGCAATATTTTTACCTCCTGAGGTAATAATTATTTCTTTCTTCCTTCCTATAATTTTTATATAGCCATCTTCTCCAATTTCAGCTAAATCCCCGGTGTGTAACCAACCATCTGAATCAAAAGCTTCTTTAGTGGCTTCTTCCTGTTTGTAATACCCATTGGTAACGTGTCCACCCTTCATACATAATTCACCATCATCTAGGATTTTAATTTCTGTACCAGCAAGTGGGATACCAACCTTGCCAATTGGATTAAAAACTTTTGGTATTGGCACACCTGCTGATTTAAGTTTATTAGTTAAAGACTCAACAGCATTTGTTGCTATTCCCACAGTCGCAGGACCGGTATCCTCTGTCATTCCATATATTTCTGTTACGTCAATATGTATGGCATGGAACCAACGTTGTACATCTGGATTCATAGCTGCTGCAGCAGTAACAAAGTATTCAGTATTTTGAATACCTAAGCCTTCTTTAAATTTAGAAAAGACTAATTTATTAAAAACTGCATCTAATAACTTAACCTTTAAAGGTACTTTTTCACCTTTTTGTTCATAATCTACTCTCTCAAGTCCATTGTCAATGGCTTTTAGAGCTAAGTCTGCTTTATCAGAGTCATTAATTTTATTAAGTAGTCCTGCTTGAAATTTTTCCCAAACACGAGGAACTGCCAAAAATACACTTGGCTGGATTGTTGGAAGGGCAGCTGCCATATCTTCTAGGACCGGAACTGGAAATATCTGACCTGTCTTATATATAGCTTGATAATGATCCCCTGCTCTTGCAGCAATGTGAGCCATAGGCAAGTATGAAACAATACGTGGATGCATAGATGCTGGTACTAATTCACCAAATAAGCTTTCATTGGTCCAGAGGACATTACGGTGAGTAATCATTACTCCTTTTGGATTACCTGTAGTTCCGGATGTAAATATTAAACAGGCAAGCGAATCAGGTGTAACAGTTTTAATTGCATTAACTAAAAGGGAATTGTCATTTGCGTTGATGGCTGCTCCACGCTCTATTAATTCATGGTATGAAAAAACATAATCCTTATCGCTAACTTCTTCATAGCCATTAATGACTACAATTTTTTCAAGATTCGGACAATCTTTTCTTGCCTTGTCTATTTCATTAAATAACTCGATATCTCCTGCAATAGCCACTTTGGCTTCCATTAAGTTTGCTACATATTCAATTTGTCCTGATTTTAGTTGCTTGTATAGGGTCGAAGGAGTTGCACCTGAGTGCATTATTGCAAGATCAGCAATATTGTGTTCTTTTATATTATTTGACATTATAAAAGCTGTATTGCCTGGAGCTAATCCAATATCAATTAGACCAGATGCTAGATTATGAATGTTTAATCTGTAGTCACTCCAAGACATCGCATCCCATGCAGAATACTCTTCATTGGCCGGAGTGTTTATAGCTGGAAAATCTGGATAATCTTCAGCATTTTTGTCAATGTAGTCAATTAATGTCTTCCCTTCTACTTTTGCATCAATAGATGCAGCTTGATTTTTTAGAAATTCATGTAATTGATTTTTCATATTCTCCTCTATGACGATATTAAGATTTTACTGGATAATTTAGAATTTAACTACTGAATTACTCTTAAATTATCCTTTAACAGAACCTGCAGTTAGACCCCCTGTAATCTGTTTTTGGAAAAACACAAATAACGTTGCGATTGGTGCTGCGGCTATTACAGATGAAGCAGCTATAACTCCCCAATCAGCATTAAAATCATCTACGAAAACAGTGTTTATACCTACAGCAACAGTCCACAAATTTTTATCTTTTAAAAATATTGCAGCAAGTATATAGTCTGAATAAATACCTATAAATGTGATGACAAATATGACTACAAGTATAGGTCTAGCAAGAGGTGCGATAACTTTTGTGAATATTTGAAAATCATTAGCTCCGTCTACTTTTGCTGCTTCATCCAAAGATGGTGAAATAGTATCCATAAAACCTTTAATAAGCCAAGAGTTGAAACCAATAGATCCACCTAAGTACACAAGAATAAGACCAAGATGTGTACCAAGACCCATAAAAGGAAGGATGTCACTAATTTGGAAAAATAGAAGATAAATTGCTACAAAAGCTAAGAAAGCAGGAAACATTTGAACAATTACCAAAGTAAGTAAACTTGCTCTTCTGCCTTTAAATTGAAGTCTGGAGAATGCATATGCAGCTAAGGTACCTAAAAATACATTGAATAGAGATGCAATAATTGCGACTTTATAGGTGTTAAATAGCCAGATAAAATATGGTACGAGAGGATCTCCGTAAAGCTTTTTATAATGCTTTAATGTAAAACCGTCTGGGATAAGTTTAGAATTAGCTAGGTTTGCGAAATCTGCAAAAGAATTAGTAACCACAAACAGAATTGGATATATAGCAAATAGTACAAAAGTAATACCTACTAAATGTCTCCACCCGTATTCTTTAAACCATTTTAATAAATTAAATGTTTCCATAAATACGCTCCAAACGCTTTGTGTATCTAAAAGATAAAGCTGAAATCAACAAAACTATTCCAAAAATTATAATCGTTACACTAGATGCTAAACCAAATAGGTTACCCCTACCTCCGGAGATGGCTAAACGATACGAAAAAGATATTAAAATATCTGTCCATCCGACAGCAACTTCACTCCCAATAACAGGTGGGCCACCACCTGAAAGAAGAAAAATTAATGTAAAGTTATTAAAATTAAATGCAAAACTTCCTATTAATAATGGAGAAATAGAGACCATTAATAATGGAAAAGTTATTCTCCAAAAAGACTGTACTCCAGTTGCGCCATCCACCTTTGCTGCTTCTGTTAATTCTTTTGGTATTGATTGAAGTGCTCCGGTTGTGATCAAAAACATGTATGGAAAACCAAGCCATGTATTCACAAGAAGGACTGCGGCACGAGCACTTTCTTTTGTTTTAAGCCACTTGATTGGCTCTATATCGAAAAAAGTATAAAAAGGGTCTAACCAGGTGTTGATAACTCCATAATCTGGATTTAATAAACCCTTCCAAACTAAAACAGATACGAATGCTGGAATAGCATAAGGCAATATATACAAAGCTCTGTATA
>Ga0102957_1000686_pt1 | contig 10615 bp, 8 predicted proteins | sample SalPon2_A_H2O_MG_2_FD_84517 | JGI IMG/M metagenome (GOLD analysis project Ga0102957, IMG submission 84517) | Salt pond water microbial communities from South San Francisco under conditions of wetland restoration - Salt Pond MetaG SF2_A_H2O_MG | ecosystem: Environmental > Aquatic > Non-marine... | reverse complement strand
ACCACTGCACAAAAAAAATTATTTTTTAATCTAAAAAAAATTAAAAACCAAATAGCTCCTCAATCTGAAGGAGATTTAAGAAATGAACATGTTGAAGAAATAGCAAATAAACTGGATGTTAGTAAAGAGGAAGTAATTTCAATGAATAGAAGACTTTCAGGGAAAGAGTTTTCTTTAAATGCTCAAGTTGGAGAAGATGGTGATGAATGGCAAGATTGGCTAGTTGATAAAGAGTTAGACCATGACCTTAAATTTGCTCATCAAGAAGAAATGAAACAAAGAAAAGATTTGTTAAAAAATTCTATACAAGTATTAAATCAAAGAGAAAAAGAAATTTTATTTTCAAGAAGATTAAATGATAACCCAACTACTTTAGAAGATTTAAGTAAAAAATATAAAATCAGCAGAGAAAGAGTTAGACAAATAGAAAATAAAGCATTTGAAAAATTACAAAAACATATGCTTATTCTAGCAAAATCTAAAAATTTGTTGCCTGCAAACTAAACATCAAAAGGATTTTCAATTAATATTGTATCTTTTCTTTCTGGGCTTGTGGATACACTTGATATCTTTGCTCCAATAAAATCTTCTAAAGCAAAAATATAATTCTTAGCATTTTTCGGTAATGCTTCAATATTTTTAATTCCATTTGTAGAACACTTCCATCCTGGAAAAGTTTTATAGATAGGTTTTATCTTTAATTGATCCTCCACTGCAGCTGGAAGATAATCTATTTTTTTTCCATCAAGCTCATATTGAATACACATTTTAATTTCATCTAACTCATCAAGAACATCAAGTTTAGTCAAAGCAATCCCATCAATTCCTGAAATTTTTATTGTTTGTCTGACCAAAACTCCATCAAACCAACCACATCTTCTTTTTCTACTTGTTACAGTTCCAAACTCTTTACCTCTTGTTCCCAACAACTCTCCAACTTCATCCTTCAACTCTGTTGGGAATGGTCCTTCACCTACTCTAGTTGTATAAGCTTTGGTAATGCCTAAAACATAATGTATTGAATTAGGTCCACATCCTGAACCAGTTGCCGCACTAGATGCTACAGTATTAGATGATGTTACAAAAGGGTAAGTTCCATGATCAACATCAAGTAATATTCCTTGCGCACCCTCAAATAATATTCTTTTTTTCTGTTTTTTAAACTCATCTATCTTTAACCAAACTGGTTGAGAAAACTTTAAAATTTCAGGTGCAATTTTTAATAAATCTTTTTTTAACTGATCTTTTTTGAATATTTCTTTTCCTAAGCCTTTTCTAATTGCATTATGATGTTGAAGCACTGACTCAAGTCTTTGGTCTAAATTTTTTTCAGATCTTAAATCCATAACTCTTATAGATCTTCTTCCCACCTTATCTTCATAAGCGGGCCCAATACCTCTTCTTGTAGTTCCAATCTTGCCTTTGCCAGCCGCATCTTCTCTAATTTCATCCATTTCTCTATGAAAAGGTAAAATTAAATTTGCAGCCTCAGAAATAATAAAGTTATCGATATTTACCTCTACACCTTTTTCTTTAATTTCTTGAATTTCTTCTAACAATGCCCATGGATCAACGACAACACCATTTCCAATTATTGAAATCTTATTTTTTCTAACTATTCCAGATGGCAATAATCTTAACTTATATGTAATTCCATCAATCACTAATGTGTGGCCAGCATTATGCCCACCTTGAAAACGTATAACTACATCTGCTTGCTCGGAAAGCCAGTCAACTATTTTGCCTTTACCTTCATCTCCCCACTGCGAGCCTACTACTACTATATTTCTCATTATTTAAAATTTTTATCCAAATTAATTGTTACGAGATGATTAATTGGACCATGACCTTTTCCAAATTTAGGGTTAGTTCTAACTGCTGAATTAACATATTTAATACCTAATTCACAAGATTTCTTTATAGGTTTTCCACATGACAAAAAAGTAGTTACCGCTGTTGATAATGTACAGCCTGTTCCATGAGTATTTTTAGTTTTTATCCTTTTGCTATTAAATATTTTAATTTCTTTTTTGTTTACTAAAATATCATGAACAAGAGCAGATTTTAAATGCCCACCTTTAATCAATACATTTTTAGCACCCATTTTGATTAGTTTGCTCGCACTTAAAATCATATCTTCTTTTGTGTTAATTTTTACCCCAGTTAAAATTTCAGCCTCAGGTATATTTGGAGTGATTAAATGAACATATTTGATTAATTTATTTTTTAAGTAAAATATTGCTTTATTGTTAATTAGTTTAGCTCCTCCTTTTGCAATCATAACTGGATCCAAAACAATATTTTTAAATTTATTTTTTCTTAAGGCGCTAATTACACTTTTAATTACTTCTGTTGAGTGCAACATTCCGATTTTAATTCCCTGAGGTTTTATATCATTAGCAGTAAATATGATTTGATCGAAAATAAATTTAGAGCTGATTGGCAAAACTGAATTAACACCCATAGTATTCTGCACTGTAACAGCGGTTACAGCTGTCATTGCATAAGAGCCTAAGCTTGTAGCAGTTTTAATATCTGCTTGAATTCCAGCTCCACCAGATGAATCAGAACCTGCAATAATTAATATTTTTGACCTAGGCTTCAATTTTAGTAATCTCTTTTTTTATTATATGAATACAATTATTTAATAGTTTCATATTTTCTGTTTCTACCATTATTCTTATTTTGGGTTCTGTTCCTGATTTTCTTACTAAAACTCTTCCATGATTTTTAATTAGATTATTTGCAGTTTTAATAGCTTTTTTTACTGATAAATTATTTAAAATATTATTATTCCTAACTGTTATGTTTTCTAAAATTTGTGGTGTTTTTTTAAATATATCAAAAAAACTACTAGCCTTTACTCCTTTATTGATCTCTTGCAAAACCTCAAGAGCAACTAACAGTCCATCTCCAGTTGTAGCATATTTTCCCAAAATGATATGACCAGATTGTTCTCCACCTAAATTATATTTATTTTTTAACATAAGATTTTTTACATATCTGTCACCTACATTTGCTCTAACAAATTTAATTTTTTTTAATTTAAAAAATTTTTCTAAACCATAATTACTCATTAAAGTTCCAACGACTCCTCCTTTTAGAATTTTTTTTCTTTTCCAAGTTAAAGCTAATGCAGCTATTATTTGGTCACCATCAATAATTTTGCCTTTTTCATCACACATAATTATTCGATCTGCATCTCCGTCTAATGAAATTCCAATATCTGCTTTGTTTTTTATAACTGCATTTTTAATTATATTTGGATAAGTGGATCCAGATTTATTATTAATATTTAATCCATTTGGATGATTGCCGATTACTATTAAATTAGCCCCCAAAGATTTTAACAATTTAGGTCCAACCTTGTAACCTGCGCCATTAGCACAATCTAATACTACTTTTAAACCTTTTAGATTAAAATTTTTTGGAAAATTATTTTTTAAAATTTTAATATATTGGTCAGTAGCAGTTTCTAAACGTTTTACTCTACCCAACATTTTAGATTGGGCAAATTGCCCTTCGATTGGTTTATCAATTAATTTTTCAATTCTTTTTTCAATTTTATCAGAAAGTTTTAATCCATCTGGACCAAAGAGTTTTAAACCATTATCGTAATAAGGATTATGAGAAGCAGTAATCATAATTCCCATATTTGCTTTCATAGATTTAGTAAGCATTGCTAAACCATTAGTTGGCAAAGGTCCTAATGTATATACGTGCATACCTGCAGAGGTAAGACCAGAGACCAAGGCTGGCTCTAAAGAGTAGCCTGACAACCGGGTATCTTTAGCAATAATTGCTGTCTGTTTATTTTTCTTTAAATTTGTAAAATATTTTCCTGCTGATAATCCAAATTTATAAAACATTTCTCCATTAATATTTTTACTATTAACTTTGCCTCTAATGCCATCTGTTCCAAAATATTTTTTTGTCATTATTAATCTAATAATCTTTTAAATACCTTAACGCCCTGAATAATCTCATTTACATCATGTACTCTAATTAACTGAACTCCCTGCATTAAAGAAAAAATACTTGAAGACAAAGTTCCTCCAACTCTTTTTTTATCATCATTTTCTTCAGCTATGTCTCCTATAAATCTTTTTCTAGATATTCCAAGCATTATAGGAAGGCCCAGAGAATGAAAAATAGAAATGTTTTGTAAAAGCATCACATTATGTTTTAAATTTTTTCCAAATCCTATTCCTGGATCTAAAATAATTTTATTATGTAAAATGCCATTTTTTCGTAAAAATTTTATTTTATCTTCAAAATAATCATAAATATCTAAAACTACATTTTTATATTTCGGATTTTTTTGCATTATATCTGGTGTTCCTCTTGAATGTTGTAAAACAAAAGGCGTTTTATATTTCTTTAAAATCTTAATCGAATTTTTATCAAAACTTAGTCCTGAGATATCATTAATAAGATTCACTCCTAAATTAATACCTTTTTGCATTATATCCGCTTTTCTCGTATCCAAAGAAGTATTAAAATATTTTAATTTTTTTAGAATTTTTTTTATTCTATTCCATTCTTGTATTGAATTAACTGCTTGAGATCCAGGTCTAGTAGACTCCCCTCCAATATCAATAATATCCACTCCTTCTTTAAGAAGTTTTTTAGCATGATTAATACCTTTGCCTAAACTATTGAATTTTCCTCCATCAGAAAAACTGTCTGGAGTTAAATTCAAAACCCCCATGATCAAAGGTATCTTATTAAAATTAAAATTAGAAAAATTTTTTTTTTTTGATGTAATTATTTTTATATCTTTAAAAATTTTTTTTTTAATACTTGTAGGTAAATATTTAATACTATTAACTTTGATTTTTTTTTTTGATTTTCTAGTAATTATTTCAACTTCATCAAATGATATAAATTTATTTCCATTCAACGGAAGGGTCTTTTTGGAATTAATTAAATTTTGTGAGTTTTTTCCATAATAGAAATTACACGCTCTTGTGTAATATCTAGTCATTAAACTTAATGAACTATTTTTGGTTTAAGCCCCATTGCACCTAAAGCTGAAGTCTTATCATCATCTTCAACTTTTAAGTCTGCTTTATCTGATGGATATAAATTTTTATTAATAATATTTTCTATCTCTTCACCTGTTAAAGTTTCGTAAGTTAACAAAGCTTTTGCTATTTTATGAAGATCATCTATTTTAGTTGTCAAGATTTCTCTAGCTTTGTTGTAACCTTCATCAACTAAAATTCTAATCTCTTTATCAATTTTTTGAGCTACTGCCTCAGAAACACTCTGTGTTCTCGCTACAGATCTACCTAAAAAAACCTCTTCTTCATTTTCACCATATTCAACAGGTCCTAATTCTTCACTCATTCCATATTTAGTAACCATGGCTCTTGCAAGAGTAGTTGCTTGGTTGATATCTGAACCACTTCCGCCACCCGCTCCTGTAGATATATTATCTTTTCCAAATATAATTTCTTCCGCTACTCTTCCGCCAAAACATACCGCCAATCTTGCCTTTAGGTATTTAATAGAATGACCATGCCTGTCTCTTTCTGGTAAATTCATTACCATCCCTAAAGCACGTCCTCTTGGAATGATGGTAGCTTTATGAATTGGATCATATCCTGTCATGTTAAATGAAACCAAAGCATGTCCACCTTCATGGTAAGCTGTCAATTTTTTCTCTTCTTCCGTCATAACCATTGATCTTCTTTCTGCACCCATCATCACTTTATCTTTTGCTTCTTCAAATTCATTGATCGTAACAATTCTCTTGCTTTTTCTAGCCGCAAGCAAAGCTGCTTCATTAACTAAATTTGCTAAATCAGCTCCAGAGAAACCTGGAGTTCCCCTTGCAATTGTTCTTAAATTTACATCTGGTCCCATTTTAATCTTTTTAGCATGAACCTTTAAGATTTTTTCTCTACCTATGATATCTGGGTTAGAAACTACAACCTGTCTATCAAATCTACCTGGTCTTAATAAAGCAGGATCTAAAACATCAGGCCTGTTAGTAGCAGCAATTATAATTACTCCTTCATTGGTTTCAAAACCATCCATCTCTACCAACAATTGGTTTAAAGTTTGTTCTCTTTCATCATTTCCTCCACCTAAACCAGCACCTCTACTTCTTCCAACGGCATCGATCTCATCAATAAAAATTATACATGGAGAGTTCTTTTTACCTTGTTCAAACATGTCTCTTACTCTTGAAGCTCCAACTCCAACAAACATTTCCACAAAGTCTGATCCTGAAATTGTAAAAAATGGAACTCCAGCCTCACCTGCTATAGCTCTTGCTAATAAAGTTTTACCTGTTCCTGGAGGACCAACTAATAATGCGCCTCTTGGGATCTTACCACCAAGTCGGCTGAATTTTTTTGGATCTTTTAAGAATTCTACAATTTCTTCAACTTCTTCTTTTGCCTCTTCTACTCCCGCAACATCATTAAAGGTTACTTTGCCCTTTAACTCATTCATCATCTTAGCTTTTGATTTACCAAAACCCATGGCACCACCTTTGCCACCTTGCATTTGTCTCATGAAAAAAATCCAAACTGCAATCAGTAATAACATTGGGAACCAAGAAAGAAGTATTCCAAATAATGATGGCATTTTCTCCTCTAATGGAGCAGCTGAAATACTGACACCTTTATCAGAAAGCTTTTCAATTAAATTGGGATCATTAGGTGAGTATGTTGAAAATAAATTCCCATTAGAATAAACACCTTTAATATTATTTCCCTGTATATCTACTTTAAGCACTTCTCCTTTTTCAACTGAAGTTAAAAAATCTGAAAAAATGATTTGATTTCCACCCCTCACACTAGACTGTGGATTCTTAAACATATTGTAAAGCCCAATTGTTAAGAAAACAATTATTCCCCACATTGCTAAGTTTTTTAAATTCATATGAGTATAAGATAAGAATTATTATTAATTAAACAAGTGACAAATTTGTCTTAAAACTAAAGGAATATCTACTCTTTTATAAGAAATACTGTTTGATTAATTTTTTGTATAACACATCCTCCAAGAGTTATTTTTACATCATCATTTTCTAATAATTTATCAATAACATATTTTAATTTTTTTCCTCTAGAAGGATAATATTTTTTATTTACTAAATTTAAGACTATTGAAAAAGATCTAAACATTACTTCATCGGATTGTTTAAAAAAGTTACTATTTAAAATTACTTGCTTATTTTTTTTTGAAAAGAAGCTATTCTGATTTAAATTTTTTTCCACATAAAACTTAATACTTGAATTCGACTCTTGTAAATTTTTTACAGTTAATAAAAACTTATCTTTATCTAAACCTTCTTTTTCAAAATTTTCAATTAAATTTCTTATCCTTACTCTCTTAAATTCTTCATTTTGATTAGAAGGATCAATCACATAAAAGTTAAACACTTTTTTTGAAGTATATATAAGATCCTTTTTTGAAATATTAATTAATGGTCTTAATAAATTTACATCATTTAGTTTTGTTTTTTTACTAAATGATACCAGGCCATTCAACCCACTTCCTCTGGTTAATCTTATTAAAAAATTTTCAATCAAATCATCGTAATGATGTCCTAAAAGAATATTATTTATCTTATATTTACTGCACTGCTCTAACAATAAAGCATATCTTTTTTTTCTAGCAATTGACTGAATATTTTTTTTGGGTTTTTTTCCATTCCATCTTAAAACCTGAAGATTAATTAAGCTTTCATTTAATTTTTTTTTAACAATCTTAGCTTCTTCTTGAGACTCTTTTCTTAATCTATGATCAATAACAAAAAATTTACAATCAGTTTTATGTTTAATTGAATATATTTTGGCAAAAAAAGCTAATGCTAAACTATCAGGGCCACCTGAAACTGCGACAATGAAATTTTTACCCTTAGCTAGAGATAATTCAAATTTTTTATAAATTTGATTAATTTTTTGATCTTTTAAATAATTAAGTAAATTTTTATGAATCTTGTTTAACGCATTCAAATTTTTTTGATTCATATTTAGCTTTTTGGATAACAGACTGATTGGCTTGAGGATACTGTTTTTCTACACCATTAATCATTTTACAACCTTGGTCTTTTTCTCCTATTTGAACCATTGATACTCCAAGTTTTAATAAATTAATTGGAGCTTTTTCTCCTTTAGGATATTTTTGATAACCTTCTAAATAAGCTGAGGCAGCATCAGTGTATAGCTGCCTAATTCTAAATGTTTCTGCATACCAGTATTGTGCATTTCCAGCTAATTCATTCTCTGGGTTTGATAAAACAAATTCTCTAAATGCTCTTTCAGCAGTAGGATAATCTCCGACCTTTAAAAAACTTGTGGCAAATTCATATTGTTTTTCTGGAGTATCATTTGGAAGAATTTTTTCTTCAGCCTGAAATACTTCCGTGACTATTGAAGCTGTAGTTTCAACAGATTGAATTTGTTGAGAGGTTTCTTGGGTTGCAGTATCTTTATAAGAAATTGTTCCTAAATCTTGGGGTTGAGAACTACCTGGTAAAATTTGTTCTTCAGTATTTTTAGGTTGAAGAGTAATTTTTTTAGAACCATCGTCTGATATAATGGCGGTTTCAATATCTTGAAATCTTATTTGATTATCTGCTTGAACTTTTGATAGTCGATTTGAAAGTTTATCTAATTTAAAATTTATTTCTTCAAATCTATTTGTAAGTTCTCTAAATTGACTTTCAATTTCCGATAACTTTAACAAATGTCGGGTTAAAACATCTTCTGAATTTGCATCTAAGCCTATACTCGAAGATGTACCAGATGTACTAACTTCAATTGATCCTGAATAAATTGCTCTTTCTAAAGTCTTAAGATCTTTCTGAATTAACTCTAATGTTTCGTAAATATTATGATTATCAGCATAAGAAGTTAAATTCAAAAACAAAGTAAAAAATAAAACTAATTTTAATTTTAAAAATTTAATTAGAATATTCATATTCCTATTAGGTTATGATTATAATGATGGCAAAAAAAAGACCCTCAAGCAAGTTGCTAAAGGGTCTTTGAATTTTTGAAATAATTAGTTAGCTTTTACAGTAACTGATCTTCTATTTTTAGACCATGCTAAAGGATTAGATCCAGAATCTACTGGTCTTTCTTTACCATAACTTAAAACTGAAATTCTATCTGATGAAATACCATAAGTCATTAAATAGTCCTTAGCAGCGTTAGCTCTTCTTTCACCTAGTGCTAAGTTATATTCTCTTGTGCCTCTTTCATCCGCATGACCTTCTAACACAACATTAACGTCTGAGTTTTTTCTTAACCAAGCAGCTTGTTTTCTTAAAGTTTCTCTAGACGCTGTAGTTAAAATTGATTCATTTGTTGCAAAGAAAACTCTATCTGGCACACCGTCTGCTAAGTACTCAACAGAATCTGTTCCTGTATAAACGTCACCTTGGATTTGCCCACCTAAACTAGTAGCTGTTTTTTTTGTAGCACACGCAGTTAATGCTAAGCATGCGATTAGAACTAAAATAGTATTTTTAAAAATTTTGCTTAATTTCATTTTGCTCCTTGATCCCTTTTTTTGTAATTCTTACTTTTTCACAACTAAATAGATGTTTCAAGTATAAAAATCAAGTTAAATTGATTAATTACTTAGTAAAGATGACCAAGATGGGTCTGAGGCATCTGTTGGTGTTTTAACCTGTCTTTCATTATACCCTGTTAAATCAATAGACCACAGTTTAGCAGAAAAACCCTCTCCATCATCATCAGATTTCGTCTCTCTATAAAAAATTAAAACTCTTCCATTTGGGGACCATGAAGGTGCCTCTTGATAATAATTTTCTGTTAACAGTCTTTCACCACTTCCATCTGTACGCATCACCCCAATATAGAATTGGCCTTGGTGTAATTTTGTGAAAGCAATTAAATCCCCCCTAGGAGACCATACTGGAGTTCCATACAAACCATTACCAAATGAAATTCTTTTCACATTTGATCCATCACTTTCCATAACATAAATTTGTTGGTATCCACTTCGATCAGAATTAAATGCTATGTATTTACCATCTGGAGAGTAAGACGGCGATGTATCAATTGATGGGTGATTGGTTATTTTTTCTACAATTCTATTCTCTAAATCCATTGTGTAAATATCTGATTTACCATCTTTTGCAAAACTCATTATTATTTTTTTTCCATCAGGTGAAAATCTTGGAGCAAAAGTCATACCAGGAAAATCACCCACAACTTCTTGTGTGCCAGTTTCTATATCAAGCAAATAAACTCTAGGTAAATTTTTAAAATATGAAAGATAAGTAACCATTTGACTTGTTGGATTAAATCTAGGAGTTAAAACTAATTCATTTCCAAGTGTCAAAAATTTATTGTTCTCGCCATCTTGATCCATTATAGCTAATTTTTTTATTCTTTTAACTTTTGGTCCCTCTTCAGCTACATAAATTATTCTTGTATCGAAATACCCTTTTTCACCAGTGAGTCTCTCATAAACTTTATCTGATATTATATGACCAACTCTCCTCCAATTTGTTGGAACAGTTGTAAATGCTAGAGCCATCATCTCTTTAGCAGCTAAAACATCCCACAATCTAAATTCTACTCTTAATTTACCATCTTCAAAATTTACTTTTCCAGTTATT
>Ga0102957_1000680_pt1 | contig 10685 bp, 9 predicted proteins | sample SalPon2_A_H2O_MG_2_FD_84517 | JGI IMG/M metagenome (GOLD analysis project Ga0102957, IMG submission 84517) | Salt pond water microbial communities from South San Francisco under conditions of wetland restoration - Salt Pond MetaG SF2_A_H2O_MG | ecosystem: Environmental > Aquatic > Non-marine... | reverse complement strand
GGCTGGACTCCTTTTGCAAATCAATGAGATATCCATTTACTACCGCATGACTAATCACCCCATTTTTTGACAGTAAAAAACTCGGATTTAAACCTACATAAAGTCTAAAGTCGGGTAACATAAATTTTTTACTCACCACTTGCATGGGAAAATTAAATCCATTGTCTTCCATGTTTAGTGTGCCACGCCAATACACATAGCCTTTTTTAAGTAATTCATACGCCTTTACTTTTGTTGGAAGCTCGCCATCTTTTGGAAAGTATATTTTCCCTGGGACAATTTTATATCCATTGGCAGGGAATGTTTTGTAACCATAATAGGTAGATAAGTCGCCCAAATCCATAATTTGACCCTTGGTGTAGAAATTAGAATGAGAGGCGTTGTCTACCTCTAAATAGTTTACCCCAATATCTAAGGTATAGGTGTTTCCCAATAATTCATATTGAACATCTTCAATCTTAAGATCAAATAATTTACGGTCATTTTGCGGTATTTTTTCATAGTCAGCCAAATCAATTTTTTCATAGGATTTTGTAGCTATACTATAAAGAGCTGCTAAAATAGAGACGTAATTCAATTGTCTTATTTTCTGCTTCTCTGCATCGTTTAAAAAACCACCAGACTCAATTAAGATAGCAGAAGTACCCCATTTTTGAATGTTATCTCCAAATGCTCTGGGCTCAAAATCATCATTGTAACGCCCCACCTGACCTGGTGCAAAATCTTGAACCAATGCATTCATGAGCACAATTACTTTCATGGCGTTCCCCCTGACCCCATTAATATCTTTCTCATAATTATAAGCAGGCGCTAAGTAAGAAAGGGTCGCTGGTTTGTCAGTCCTTTCTGCATTGTAATACTTACTTTGGTCGTGTAAGTTAAACCCAAAATCTGCTTCTAAACTATCTCTAACCCTTTTCAAAGTTCGCCCTTCGGGCGATGCCAAGTCCAATGCATCTCTGTTAATATCTATCCCTAAGGCGTTTCTTCTGGTAAAAACTTCAGCACCATCTGGATTAAGCATAGGTAAAAAATGAAATCTCAATTTCTTTAAAAGTAATTTTTTCGCGTTGTTTTTTTGCTCTGATGAAAAGTAATTTAATATGTCAAAAATTGCTTGGGTGGCTGTAGGCTCATCTCCATGCATTTGAGACCAGAGAAAAACATCGGTGTCTCCATTTCCTAAGCTCAATAAAGATAGGCTTCTTCCCTCTATGGACTCCCCTACTTTAGTGACTGTTATTCCAGCTTGATTTTTGTATTTTTCGATAAGAGGTTGAAGGTCTTTATGTTTAATCCTTCTTTTATTTAAGGAAGTTTCTTTAAAGTTTTCATACTGTGATACCAAATCATTGACCAATTGGTCTTGTGCCAATGCAGTCAAAGAAACAAAAAGTAACAATAAAGGAATAATAAAGGCTGATCTGTTGCGTGAATTCATGGATAAATAGTTTGGGTGCTGTTTTGTATTAAGTATTGATCTATTGTATTCAATAAATAATTAGGGAACAAGAGAAGGATTCGTCTTAAACTTTAACTTTGCAGTAGCCTTTCTGATTTTTTCCATAAAGGCTTCTCCAGGGTCGGTTTTCTGTGTTCTATACCCCTCATCTACTTCCTTCCAAAGAGGATGATTTTCAAATAAAGTGTATTCATAATGACCTATAAGATAGTTAATTGCATACTTCGTTTTCAAGTATTTAATTAATTTTATATTAGATTTTAATTGCGCTTTTGTCAGTGGTGCTTCTTTAGTGCCTCCAACATTTTCAATACCAATAGCGGCATGGTTCAACCCTATTACATGTCTGGCCATGTAGTTTTCTGGCATAAGTCTATAAATAGTGCCATCTTGATCTACAAGAAATTGAGCAGACACATTTAGGGCACTTTGATTCACTAGTTCCGGCCTCCAATTGGGAAGAGACTCATTGTAAAATGCATCGAATGATTTTTCAAGCGTAGGAATTGCTGTCCAATGCACCACAATCATTTTGGGGTTTATTTGAATATTTTCCTGAGTTATTCCATATCTATTCTCTAAGTATTCCCTAGTAAGTTTTTTTCGTTGTTCCTTAAAAACTATGGGTTTGTCTACAATTGGAACTGTTATGGCACAAGAATTTAAAAAAAGTAATCCAATAAAACATATTAATAACCGCATGCGAATTGTTTTTATGTTATAAAGCTACAAATATTTGATATGATATAAGATCTATTTGATTATTCCCTTAAGACTTTATAATTGACTTGACTTATTGTACTTTTGTAGGGCTATGAAAGAATCAAAAAAACCAGATGCTGTTGTTTATGACAAGGACAAACAGCAATACAACGCCCATATCTTACCCTATGCTACGGGTGTTGGTGCTCCACAGATTACTGCACCAGATGTAAGCAGTTGGAAAAATACACAAGTCCAAACAGTCAATCATGAGTTTAAAGCCCAATTTAATGCTTTAAAGGAACAGTACGCTCAAATGATGGATTCCTATGACTTTAATAATAGAATTTACAGTTCAAAATTTAGTTTTGAGCCCATCATAGGAGAAACTTACTTCCTTTATTCAGATAAGCAAGGCAAAGATTTTTTATCGCTAATCCCTCCTACCCAATGCCGCTTTGAGTACTTGGCGACTTGTACTATTGGTCCTGATAAAATTTGGATAAAAAGAGATTAGTCTAAGCTATTTCACTATTTTAGAGCAATTAATGCTACTGAGATGAAATGGTTTAAAAGGATTGCTGGAATTTTATTTTTATTGGTTGCTATCGCTTTGGGTTTTAATTACCCCAAATTAACACTAATATCTGGTTATAGTTCAAAGTACATAGCCAGTTCAGCTTTTATAGCGGGACATTCTAAAAGCTATATCGAGGCAAATGACAACAATATCCCCAACATTAAATTGGCTACAAATGAGTTGGATTATCCAATGAATAAGGCATCGGCACGCGTTTTTGGTTTACAAAAACGCGAAGCCATTTACAAAGAAGGCTTGGGAGCTATTCTTTTGCCTAAAGGGGTTTCTCCTTCTGATTTGGATAATTTTTTAATCCCCAGGAGAAATCTAACACCCATTGAAAAACCCTATCCCATAGGGCATTTAGCGCCACTGGATACCGTGTTGCCTACTGTGGATTATTCAGCCATTCAAGATGCCTTGGCGCTTGTTTTTGAAGACAACCATATTCAGAAATCAAGGTCTGCACTTATACTATACAAGGGGCAACTTATCGGGGAGAAATACATAGATGGGTTTGGTCCAGACACGCCCGTTCTTGGCTGGTCTATGACCAAAAGTATCATGGCAACAATTTATGGAATTCTAGAATACCAGGGCAATTTAAAAGTGAGCGATCCTGTAGCTTTGAAAGATTGGGCCAATGATGAAAGGGCTCGTATTAGCATTGATGATTTATTGAGAATGCAAAGTGGCTTGGCTTTTGAAGAGGATTATTCGGTTATTTCAGATGTGACCAATATGTTGTTTAACGAGTCAGATATGGCACAGGTGGCTATTGATAGGCCTAGCATAGCTAAACCAGGTGACATTTGGTCCTATTCTTCAGGGACTACGAATATTTTATCAAAATACCTTAAATCATTTAGTTCAGACGCCCAGAAATACTTAGATTTCCCTTACGCACAATTAATCGATAAAATTGGAATGCATTCTATGGTAATTGAAACGGATATGGTGCAAACTTTTGTTGGTTCCTCCTACGGATGGGCCAGCACAAGAGATTGGGCTAGATTCGGTTTACTGTACTTGCAAAACGGGGTTTGGGATGGTTCTAGAATTTTTAGTGAAAACTGGGTGAATTACATTAGCACGCCTACAAAGGCTTCTAATGGAGCATATGGTGCTCATTTTTGGCTCAATGCAGACGGTAACTTAAAAGATGTTCCTAGAGATCTCTACAGTGCCAATGGACATGACGGACAACATGTTTATGTCATTCCTTCTAAGGACTTGGTGATTGTAAGGACTGGTTTAGGAGAGCGTCCAGATTACAGAGCAAATGATTTTATTGCAGCCATTGTTGCAGCTGTTGAATAATATATCAATCGTTTTTTTTAGGCGATATAACTGTCCTTGTCAAAGTTTGGTGGTCTCTTTTCTAAAAACGCATTTCTGCCTTCTTTGGCTTCATCTGTCATATAGGCTAGTCTAGTGGCTTCTCCTGCGAATACTTGCTGCCCTACCATACCGTCGTCTGTGAGGTTCATGGCAAATTTTAACATCTTAATGCTTGTTGGAGATTTTGCAAGGATCTCTTGTGCCCATTCATATGCGGTAGATTCAAGCGCATCGTGGGGAATAACAGCATTCACCATACCCATATCAAAAGCTTCTTGAGCGTTGTAATTCCTTCCCAAAAAGAAAATTTCTCTGGCCTTTTTCTGCCCTACCATTTTAGCCAAATAGGCAGATCCGTAGCCCCCATCAAAACTGGTCACGTCTGCATCTGTTTGTTTAAATATAGCATGCTCTTTACTGGCTAGAGTAAGGTCACATACCACGTGGAGACTGTGCCCTCCTCCTACTGCCCAGCCAGGAACTACTGCAATAACTACCTTTGGCATAAAACGTATTAATCTTTGTACTTCGAGTATATTTAGGCGGTGGTTTCCATCTTCACCAACATATCCTTTATGCCCCCTGGCTCTTTGGTCTCCACCGCTACAAAAGGAAAATACACCATCCTTAGGGGAAGGTCCTTCACCAGTCAGTAATACTACACCAATGGATGGATCTTCATGAGCGTCATAAAATGCATCGTATAATTCAGAAGTTGTTTTCGGTCTAAAAGCATTTCTTACTTCTGGTCTATTAATTGCTATTCTAGCGACACCATTAGATTTTTTGTAAGTAATGTCTTGGTATTTTTTTACTTCTGTCCAAACAATATTTTCCATGATAGAATTTTTTAGCAAGTTACGTATTCTTGTTTTTTTCTGTGATCCATAATGACATATATTTTGACGCCTGAAATTGCTGTTCTTGCAATAGCATTCCAATGAAATTTTTGCCCCTGTGCTCTGCTAAACTATTGGATATTTGAGTGAGGCATTCCAAGAACTTAATTTCATAAACACTGCGTTCAAATGACTGATCTATTAATTCGTATCCTTCACTTTTAAGTGTTTGCCATTGAACTTTATCCTGATATAGCGCTACTGCCATTTGTGCAAATTCCGCACTTTTATGGGCCACTTTACCGGGCCAATTCCCAGTGTAATCCATTCCCTCTTTTCCTATAGATGTTGTAATGTGAGGGCAGCCGTAAACAAATCCTTCTAATATTTTTCCTTTAATTCCAGCGCCAAATCTCAGCGGAACTAGATTGACCCTGTGTTTGGTAAACGGTGTTTTAACATCTTTTACTTCACCAATAATGTGAAACCCAATATTGGGCTTGTGGAGTTCTTGGATTTGCTGGGGAAGGTAAGCTCCATAGATATATATATCTGCCAATTTGTGTTGCTTTTTAATCAGTGGCCAAATGCTGAAATACAAACACTTTATAGCGTCTATATTGGGCTTATGAAGTCCATTGCCAATAAAAAAATAACCTGATCTTTTGTGGTAATCTGAATTTGCCCTATGGGCTAGCAAATGTTGCTTAGGATATGTGATGGGTATTAATAAACACAAATGAGAGGGAATCTTAAAATGATCTACCAACACCGTCATTTCAAATGAAGAAACGACCAAATTTAGATCACACCTAAACATACTGGCCAATTCTCTTTTAGTCAGCCCTCTTGAATTTAATTCATCTAAGTCTGTTGTTTGATCAAATAAGGAGTAGGGTGTGTTTTTATGCTTTTTAATGTAAGATATGGTTTGCTCCTGCCTTAGTGCTCTTAAACAATGAAGGTCTTCTGTATCTAATATTGTCAGGGCATTGGGTAGTATATCGCGAACCCGCCAACCAAATTGTTCCTCTGATATAAATCTGTCAAAAAGAACTACATCTGGTGCAGTTTCTTCTAGTAAAAGATCAAAAGAAGGGGCATTCACAACAATTTGTTGGGTAGTAATACCTTTTTCTTTTAAGCTATGTAGGCCTTCTAAATGTTTACTAGTCGCAGCAAAAGTAATTTCAAATTCTTGTGAAATAAAAATAGCTAGTAACTCATGCATACGAACGCCTGCAGCAGTAGCATTGGCTTCGGGCCAATTAGTGCTAATACAGAGGAGCTTTTTGTTCATATTGAAACGAAATTACAGCATTTTTAGTGCAATGAAGTCCTGTTGATTTTAAAAAGTTCTCCACTTCAAAACACCTATGAATCTTACATTTTTTTAGCAAACATCTGAGATATTTTGAGCCTTAATTTTCTCTCATAGTCTTCCTCCAACCACTCTTTGTAGTTTTTTGTATTATTCATAATACAATAGGAATAGAGTCTTATTCTGTAGGCAATTTCTTCCTTGAGCAATTTGGCTAACATTCGAGCGTCAAATACATCTTCACTGTTCTCAAAACAAATTTGAGCGTGTTGTGAGATACTTCTATCTAAGACTTCCTTTGACTTTAAACCTTGTGCAAACACCTCTTTATACACTGCTTTTACGTCAAATTGAAGTACAGTAGATTTTTTGAATTTTTGCTTTAAACTAAAAGGCATCTCATAAACAAATTCTCTTTCAATGTCCTCGTCATTTTTAATATTTTCTAAGTAAAAATCAGGGAAATGGAAGATCTCTTGCCAATCAATTTGTGCATTCCATGGTCCAAACCTGGCAATATTGTTACCCATGTCTATTACATTAAAATGAGATTTGTTGTCCAATATTCTCGATCCTCTACCAATCATTTGAAAGTATAAGGTCAATGATCTGGTGGCCCTATTTAAAATAATAGTCTCTACGCTAGGTTCATCAAATCCGGTAGTTAAAATACTCACTGATGTTAAAATGGCATTAGGCGTTTGGGAAAACCATTCTAATATTTCCTTTCGCTCAGAAGCACTATTTTTATTGTCTAAGTGTCTAATGTCATGCCCAGCCTTTTTAAAAGTCTCATAGACGTATTTAGACGTGTTTATACCATTATTAAAAATCAGGGTTTTTGAGCCTAAGGCTATTTCTTCATATGCCTCAAGCAATTGTGATAACATGGAGTGGTTGCCGTAAAATGCATCTGAGGATTTTACGGTATAGTCTCCATTGATCCCTAATTTTAATGTTTTTAAGCTTACATTTTTGTTATATAGATGCGCCTGTGCTAGAAATTTTTTATCAATTAAAGAGGTAATAGACTCTCCTACAATAAGCTTCTTGTAGTGGTCTTTCATTGGGAGCTTAATATTTGAACTGAGTGGCGTTGCAGTAACTCCTAATATAACAGCGTGTTTAAAAAACTTCATCAGTTTTCTAAATGAGTTATAATGTGCCTCATCTATAATAACCAATCCAATATTATCTAAACTTACTTTTTCCTCTTGAAGTCTGTTGTTTAGCGTCTCTACCATAGCCACAAAACAACTGTAATCTTCTTGGTCTTCTAGAGACTTTACATCTGAGTTGATGATTTTATTATGTACCCCAAAGCCCTCTAACATTTTAGATGTTTGCGTGCTTAACTCAATTCTGTGGGTGAGCACAACTACCTTTTTACCTTTAGTAGCGATATATCTTTTTGCTATTTCAGAAAAAACTACTGTTTTACCACCACCAGTCGGTAACTGATATAATAAGTTAGTATCTGTTGGGGCACTGTCCAGATAGTCAAAAATGGTATCTAGATCCTTTTGTTGGTAATCGTAAAGTGTTTTCTCAGAAAATTTCGTTGAAACAGACAAGTAGCAGAGTTTTTTAATGGTTTTTGCAAAATGATTTTTTAGATTTCTCTAAAAAATCAAACGTACAAAATTAACAGATTTTTACCGCTAAGCATAAGGAATCATTAAAAAAGATTAAATTAATATCCCTTTAAAGTATCTACTTGATTTAAAAGCGGTTGGTGGCTTGTTAGTCTGTTATAATTAACTACTATTTGAGCAACGACAGATTCTGGACTAGAAATACTTGCACAATGAGGGGTAATATGAATTTTTGAATGACCCCAAAAGGGGCTTTTTGTATCTAATGGCTCCGTTGGAAAAACATCAATAGCGGCACCGCACATCTGGCCTTTATCTATACTTTGGATTAAATCCTCACCCACCAAATGTGGTCCTCTTGCCACATGAATTAGATATGCTCCACGAGGTAATTTTGAGAAAAGAGATTCATTTAAAATTCCATTTGTATCTGGTGTTAGTGGGAGTAAACACACCAAAACATTGGTCTTTTCTAAAAATAAATTCAAATCTACTTTTTCATAGGTTGTGATTCCTTCTATTTGTTTTTTAGAATTAGACCATCCTAAAACATTAAAACCCTGAACTGATAAAGCTTTCGCTGTGGCAGATCCCAATACACCCATTCCCATAATGCCAATCGTGATATCTTTCTTTCTCAAATAAGGATTTTGCTGCCAAAGTGATAAAGATTGTTGTGAATGATATTGATACAATCCCTTCATATACGCATATACTTGCGCTGTAACGAACTCTTCCATATCTGTTATTAATAAAGGGTCTACTACCCTAGTCATTAACAATTCTTGATGAAAAGAAGGATCTTCGAAAATAAAGTCTACTCCTGCGCCCATAGAAGCTACACATTTTAAATTTTTGTATTGCTCAAATAATCCGTGGGGCTGCTTCCACACCAATGCCATTGTGATTGTTTCTTTTGGATGTGGTTCATTATAATCAAAACATTCAATTTGACTCGCTTGAGATTTAAATGCGTTTAACCATTGGGACGTCTTTCCATCTTGTCTGATCAGTAATATTGCCATGGGGTAGTTTAAAGTATATTGTAAGAATAAATTTAAGATGTTTAATCTTCTATTTTTTGTAAACTCATTTCAAAATCATAAGCATTTTCCCAGTCTTTACTTGAGTTGTAAATTGCTAAGATTTGTGTTTTATACAAGGGGACTATTCCATGATAACTGGTTAGCTGAAGGGCCTCTTTGTAAAAATTACAAAAACTTTTAAAAAATGGTAATCGCTGGGGTCTTTCCTCACAAAATGTGTGCATTATTTCAATATTATACCACATAAACTCAACAATTAATTCAGGGGACATACCAAGTGTCTTGAAATGCTTTATATACTTCTGAGCAACTGACCTCCTAGCCTTTGGTCGTTTCCTTTTTAAAGGGAAGAACTCACTAGCTACCTTGATTCTTGCCTGTTCTAACAGTTTTTTTTCGTTAGGGTTAAATACAAAATTAAAATAAGTTTTTACCTCTGGAAATTTGTCATAAAGGTCTAAGACCATTGATTCCAAATGCTCCTTTTGCAATTCAAATAGGTGTTTTTGTAGTAATTTTTTACTCATATGTGTTGTTCCAAAAAATAAAAGTACAAATGATTGTCTAAATCGTGTAATCAATTATAAATATAGCGGCTAAAAACTTAAAGTTTTCTTAAAAGCCAAGTGTTTTAAGCTTCGAATTTTGGTGAAATCTATTAAAATGCGTAATATGAAGCTCATTAAAATTCCCAAAAGAAAAACTCCTAGATGAGGCAGCTTAAAATAGTAAAACAGGTTACCAATAGAGAATCCAAATCCTTAGATAAGTACCTACAAGATATTAGTAAAATAGACCTGATCAATGCTCAGGAAGAAGTTGAATTAGCTCAAAGAATCAAAGCTGGAGATGCGGTGGCTCTAGAGAGACTAACTACAGCAAATCTCAGATTCGTTGTTTCTGTTGCAAAACAATACCAAAACCAAGGACTTACCCTACCAGATTTAATTAACGAGGGAAATGTTGGTTTGGTAAAAGCAGCAAAACGTTTTGACGAAACAAGGGGATTTAAGTTTATATCTTACGCTGTTTGGTGGATTAGGCAAGCTATTTTACAAGCATTGGCAGAACAAGCAAGAATTGTTAGATTGCCTTTAAATAAAATTGGTTCCATCAATAAAATCAACAAAGCTTTTTCTTACTTGGAGCAAGCACACCAACGCCCTCCTTCCCCAGAAGAAATTGCCAAAGAACTTGAAATGACTGTAAGTGATGTAAAACAGTCGCTTAAAAACTCCGGAAGGCATGTCTCTATGGACGCTCCATTGATCGATGGAGAAAATTCAAGTTTGTATGATGTTTTAGATTATGGAGACTCCCCTAGACCTGATCAAGCACTGCTCCAAAGCTCATTGCACACTGAAATTACAAGAGCCTTAGATACCCTTTCTCCTAGAGAGGCAGACGTTATTAAACTTTTTTATGGAATAGGAGAACAACCTCCTATGACCTTAGCAGAAATTGGCTTAACCTTTGACCTTACTAGAGAAAGAGTTAGGCAAATTAGAGAGAAAGCCATTAGAAAATTAAGACATAGTTCCAAAAATAAATTATTAAAAACCTATCTTGGATAGCTAAAATGCACCCCTATGAAACCAACTCTTTTTATTTTAGGATTAATTGCTTTAGGCTCATGCAAAAATGCTCCAAAAGAAACAGAAAGCCTAGAAGATAAAATAGACAGAATACACGCTGAGGCCATTACTATAGATACGCACAACGATATTAATACGGCTAATTTTACCGATAGCATTAATTATACCCAAAGATTAGACACCCAGGTTAATCTTCCAAAGATG
>Ga0102957_1000676_pt1 | contig 10713 bp, 15 predicted proteins | sample SalPon2_A_H2O_MG_2_FD_84517 | JGI IMG/M metagenome (GOLD analysis project Ga0102957, IMG submission 84517) | Salt pond water microbial communities from South San Francisco under conditions of wetland restoration - Salt Pond MetaG SF2_A_H2O_MG | ecosystem: Environmental > Aquatic > Non-marine... | reverse complement strand
GCTAGCTCTTGAGAGCCTTCTGTCACGTCACTAGCTTCATTCAAATCCCAGCTCACTGTCTCTGGCATTGCCTTCACTAGCTCGTTATATTGCTCTTCCGTAATTGACTCATATGGTGCTTGCTCATAGGTATGGTCAGAGTAAGGCAAAAAGCTAACACCACTAACACTATCGAAATTATTGTATAGCCAGTTACCAATAGCAAGGTATTCATCATCTCGATAATACACTGTAATAGACGGTTTATGCTCACACCAGTGCTCCTGATACATAGTCCACAAGTCAAGTTGCTCTAACCCTGTCTGGTCTCCAGCGATCACCGCATCCTCTGGAGCCTTCTTAACGAAGGAGAATACCTTTGTAGTGGGTGATAGGTTATCGTTCTCTACAGGGACTCCTGCGGCCTCTAGGACACCACATAACGGATCCCTAGCGTCAGCACGTACACGACGGATATAATAAGGACTAAACCTACCATGTATTCCAGAAGCGGAGTCCACCAATTGCGATACTGTGCCGGAAGGCTTAACGCACGTGATAGCCGCACTCTGATTGATTCCAAGCTTTTTAGCCCACGTTTTATTAGTGGCAATAGCTTCATTCTTTAGATCCTCCAATATCTCTGATAACTCTCTTCGTTTACCATTGTCAAACCACAGACCACCGTCAGACTTCATTGCCAAGACAGGATGGTCTAGTATCCCTGTCATGCTCACTCCCAGAAGAGCTTCCTCCTCTGTGTTTTCCTTCCACTTTCTTCGGAGGTATCGGAAGTCTGTGAGGGTAGCTTGGAGAGTTCCAAGGATACTTGCAATTCGTACTTTCCCTCGCAGAGACTCGTATGTGTCGTCAGCCCTGACAACAACTTCTGACAGGTTACAAAACTGGTTTGGTCTGAGGATAATCTCTGAGCAAGGATTTGTGCCAAAGTCCCAGTTGCTATCTCGTCTACCATTTTTCTCAGCTTGCTTCTGACTTGCCACTCGACTAAAGATACCTCGCTCGCCTGATCTAGATTCATATAAACTTACCCACTCGTTTAGGAAAGCCTCGAAGTCAGGCTTCTCTGTGTAACATGCGCTGTTGTTTGCTAAGCCCCTTTGCGGCTCTTCGATCCACCACTGGCCGTGCTTCGCCCTGCGGAGCCTGTCGTCCGTGAGGTTGCTGAGGCTGATGAGGGCGCTTCGTCTAACCCCTCCAACAACCACGATTTGAGCGATTTTACAGCAGAGATCGTGGCATTCAATGCTACTGAGCTTGCGTCCTGCCGCTTTCTTAAAAACATCGACTGTAAATTTGAACAGTTCAACAAGTGGTTCAGGGCCACTAGCTCTTCCTCCAAATGTTTTAAGAGTTGCTCCTGCTGGTCTGACTTTTGAAACATCCCACGAAGGTAGCTGACCGCTGTAGAGTAGGCTGACGAGTTCTCGGTAGGCTTTTGCCCATCCGATTTTGCTGTCGACGACTGTGATTGTTGTTTCCGTTTCATGAAAGTCCTCCGAGACTGTTGGTAGTTTAGATACGTACTGACGCTCTACAGAAAAGCCAACACCAGTACCACACATAAGAATGTACATCATCTCGTCAAATGCACGAGGATGGTCAATAGGTAAGTAGCTACAGTTGAACCCTGCTACATTGTCACGGTCAAGTGCCTTACCTGCTGTCATCAATGCTCGCATAGAAGGCATTACTTCAAGGTTCAGGATGGCGTTGTATACGTCATTGTAATCCTGTCCTTTGAGCTGACCACGTCCTTTGAAGTAATCACAGTAGCGCCTTACAGTCTCATCCCAGTTCTCTCGTCTCTGTTCCTCTGGGATGTACCGTGCATAGCGTGACTTGTGTATGTACTGCTGATATGAATCCATCAATGTATAGCTCCTCTCTCAAAGTTTCCAGTTAGTAATTGTTGTTTCATTACATCAAGTAGGAAGTTTACCTCAACCGCTGTCATGTCCGTTGCTATCTGAGCCACTCCATCAGGTGTCTCGACAATCAATACAAAATTACCTTTATCGTTTAGATCCTTGACAAGATCAGCAGAGACCATAGCAAGCTTCTCAATCAATGGCGTCTCCTGTGTCTCCTTCTTACTTCCAAAGTCTCCGTTAATTACTTTCATCACTCACTCTCCAATTGTTCTTTACCTTGATATCCAACGTTCATCACGTGAAGTTCGATGCGAACAAAACCAGTACACTCGTTATTGGCATAGTTACGTGCCATCGTCAAACAATTGAACGGATGGACAAAGATTTCGCCATGATCTTCGTCAATTACAATCCAGAATTCCATCACTCACTCTCCCTTTCCGAATTATACGCGCCCTCATTCCGAATCAGCCGCGCTAAATGCGGAGATTGCTATACAGTTATACATCATAAATGTAGCTTTTCTGCGTAAATATGTATATGAATGTATACTTTTCTACACAATGTGTATATGAATGTATACTTTTCTGTGTAAATGTATACATATAGCTATAAATATATAACTTTGTATACTTTATCGGTCATTAGCGATCACCTCCACTACCTTGTATAACGCCACGCGCCATACGAGACCTCAGCTTCTCAATGTTAAAGATGGCAATGTCCTCTAGCTTAATGCCTTGGTCAGCCGCCATGTTAGCTAAGTTCCAAAGCACGTCACCTAACTCTGATATCACCTTAGTACGGTCAATGTCTACTGCATCCCCACGTAGGAGAGGCTTGACAAACAAGTCAGCGGCCTCCGCAGATTCAATCATCAGTGACGTTACAGGGTACATAGGGTCAGTGTAGATTGCTGTCTCCTGTGCTAGCTTTTGATAATCATTAAATTCCATTGTCAACCTCGTCAACTGCTTCAATCATTCTGTCCAGATACCACTTAGCTTTCTTCAGATCCTGCGCTGGGTGTTCCTTGTAGCGCCACCTGTGAAGATACTTCAGCGCGTTGCCCTCACAGTATTCAATAAACCCCTCACCCAACTGTTGCTTGATATAATCAATGGCTTCGATACCGCCTGTGTTGTAGTGCTTAGGTTTAGTTACTGCATCCCACTGCTCTGGTGTTGCGTCATTCAATCTCGTCATCGTTGTATATATCCTCTACTTCTAATTCATCTTCAAGATAGTCACGTTTAGCTTCAATAAAATCTTCAAACCTATAAACTAAATCCTCTGAACTGATCTCTAATACCTCAAGCAAGTCAATCTCAGGCAACTGCTTTAGCTTATCACACAGATCTTTGAATGTCATGACATGTCCTTACCGTACTTACTACGTAGATAGTTAATCGAGACAGGTAGCTCATCGAAACTTCCATCATCTACCTCATTCAACATCCAGATACCTGACCAACTACCATTGGTTTGTGGGTTCAGATACTCCTCATCATGCTGGTAGAAGATCCCTGCAAACAACCCAGTGATACTCTTACCGTCTGCACGTCTTGCATAGCCTATGTCACGGTCTTGCACATGGCCTTGCACACAGCTCATCATCTTCTTCTGCAACATTAGCTTTGCATTCGTTACAGGTCTACCCATCACACCTGAACAGAAGTAGTGACAATATGCTATACCATCAATAATGATAGGCTTTAGGAACGGTACAACCTTCCAGCCCATCTCAGGCAACATCAGGTCATCGTAGCTCATTAGTCCTTCGAGTTTAGCATCGGCCTCTACAGCTCTCTCAATGCGTTGCTCGTGGTTTCCCAACAAGAACACCATCTTAGGAGTCCACAGCTTCTTCTTGTTGATGCGGAGGCGCTCACGCTCTGCTCTGATAGGCTCTAAGAAGGCCAACATAGCGTCAATACCTGCCTCTACATCCTTGGTGTAGCGTCTACCTTCAAAGCTCTTCTTACCTACATCGTAGCTTGACAGGCTTGGCATGTCCCAGTGGTCGCCTAAGTGAATAATTACATCAGGCTTCTTCTGTGCGGCATACTGTCCTGCCCATCGAAGGTGGTCGTGATTACTGTCAGGCTTAACCTGTGTGTCTGGAATGATAAGATGTTTCATAACAGATCCTCTATCGGTAGAAGGTATCCTACAGGTATTGAATAGCTATCTGATCTATATATTATACCGTTCTTAGGATCTTTAGCGCCCTTCTTTCTGAATACTGCTTTACTATAATACTCTTCTCTAGGAACGTAACCACACACGTATAGTTTGTTTTGGTCTTTGTTGTATCCTGAGAAGATATACATATCACACTTTTGGTGTGTTGAAGACTTCATTATGTTGCAATCGAATGAGGGCTGTGGAGCCATGCGAGAAGAGAAAGTCTTAACGTCTACTGTTCTACCGTCCTCTAGCACCATATCGTAGTCTTTGTTTGACTTGTGCTGGCACTTAAGCAGGTCTCGAACAACAACCTCACCAACAAAACCAACAAAGTTCCTCTGTCCAGACATAACACTATTTTTGATTGCTCCCATCTCGGTTGCCAGCCTTTTTGCCTCTTTAAGCTGATCGGTTGTGGGTTGTATTGTAATCATTACTTGTGCCTCCACTTACTTGGTAAGCTCTCTGGGGTGTAGTACGTGAAACCGTTTTTATCTGCCCATTCTGCCATCGTAAACTTAGTACCGTCCGCTCGTTTTCTTGCAAACGGCATTGCAGTTTTTGGATTTTGGAATACAAATACAAGTTCATGCACACACTCAAGATCAACAGTACGATTAAGAGAGTCTCTAATGTCAACATACTTCTTAGCCTCGTTCCTATCTCTGAACCTTCCCTTGACTTCGATGTAAGTTAAGATCTCCTCTTCCTTATCGTAGTATACAAAGTCAGGTTCATAAGTTCTACGCTGTATGTACGGTATACGTTCTGTGTGATACTGACACTGCCTCAACTCTTTAGATAGGTCAAACTCTAGCCAACTATCAAATCCCTTCGGAACATTCTTCCTCGTTCGCTTCTTCATTGACCTCTTCCTTGGTTGGTGGTGTCCATATCTGACCCTCATACCGTCTTAGCCACAATAAGATACCGTTCTCTACAGCTCTCTCTTCACTACCCAGTTTCTCAGCACAGACTTCAAACATCTCTCGCTCTGTCTTGCCTTCCAATAACTTCTTGGCTGTAACTGGGCCAATTCCCTTGACTCCAATGATGTTGTCAATGCGATCACCAGTAAGAAACTGCATGTAGAAGTTGAGCATACCCTGCGTAGCGCTGACATAATACTGTTGCTTCTTGACAAAGTTATAGTGCCATCCCTCAACTTGGTCAAAGTCTTTGTCAATGCTGACAATGAAACACTTATATTTACCAAGCTCTGTCGCACGTATTGCAATAGCATCATCAGCTTCCTGACCCTCTACAAGTTTACCTCCAATCTCTAGCATGTACTCTCGCAGTTCATCATAGTGTACAGGACGTTTGCCTGTTCTGTTTCCCTTGTAGCGCTCTGTGACTGCGTAGTCATTCCTAAAGTTGGTCTTACCTGTAATGAACAGTTCAAAGTCTTCACTCTCTAACTCATGACAGATGGTCTCAATGGTCTCGCCCAACCTATGTCGAGCGAGTCCAAAGGGTTCATCGTCGTAGGCGAACCCCACCCTATAGGTGAGGATGTCGCCATCAATCAGGAGTTTCACAAAGCTTCCTCAGTCATCGCTACAGGCTCAGGAGAGTATTCGATCAAGTCAGTTAGCTGAAGACCACCAATCTTAATCCCTACAGCCCAACCACTGCGCTTGGTAGGCGCGTGTGACCACTCATAAGCTTCTGCTTTGACATTAGCTTTTGATCCGTTCGCTACCATACCCTCGTAAACGCCACCATCCTTGGTGTAGGCTGTGATAGGAAACCTAGCTGACTTAGCTGTGATGAAGTAGCCACGGTCATCACCTTTTGTACGGACATTTACGCCGATGTCCTCAAGCGTTGCCACTTGGTCATCACTCAACTGGCACAAGTCAACCTGATACTTGCCTGACATTGTGTTAGGTTGATTCAACGATGCCCAGTAAAGAGTAACGTTGTTTAGATCTACTGGTACTTTATTCATAAGTATTCTCCGTTAATGTTTCTATAGAAACTTTCAAACTACAGCGTATATTATACAGGAATTTTGCCTGTTTGTCAATGCGTATCATACCAACTATTACCAATCTTAGACTCAGCGTCTACGCGCACTCTGAATCCTAGAAGCTTCCCTGCTTCAGTGGCTGACTCTTCCATAATCTTTGCCACGTGTTCTGCTACATGTTCCTTCACCTCCATCTGTATCTCGTCATGTACAAACGCTACCTGCTTTACACAGTGTTGTATAGCAGATCTGCGAAGCCTCTCGTGAATCAAGACACACCACTTCTTAGCTATGATTGCTCCACAGCTTTGCAGGAGCGTGTTAAGGGCGGCTCTTTCTGATCGGATGTGCAATCTTCTGCCGTCAAGTCCTTTGATTGTTCCTGCTGTTGCAAGCTGTCCCACCAGCGTCTGGAGTTTTCTAAGCTTTGGCGTGTTCGCGTAAAAGTTCTCAAGTATCTGTTCACCTTCTTCGTATCCTCCTCCAACAATTGATCCTATCTTTGCCGCACCTGCACCATAGAGCGTAGCGTAGATCATAGTCTTTGCCATGTTGCGCTCTGGTAACCCTGCCGCTAACTGGTTCTTGGTGTGGATGTCTCCGTTTAATAACTCGTCTGTCCACTCATCATCCTGCATGTAGTGTGCTAAACAGCGCAACTCAATACCACTCAAGTCACAACCTACAAGCTTGTAGCCTGACGGTACAGTCCACAGACTGCGGCACTCTATACCATACGGACTATTCACTGAAGGTATCTGTCCCATGTTAGGACTGCTGTGTGTCATACGACCAGTAACAGCACCGTTGCTAATGACTCGACCGTGTACTCTGTTGTCGTCACGTGCGGCATCAATCCAACTGCTAATCAAACCCACGCGCTTCTGCAACATCAGGTACTCAGACACTAGCTGTGCCTCTGGCAGATCTATCTCAGCGAGTGTGCCTTCATCCACTACAGGTCTGCCTGTCTCTGTAACACGCTTCCACTTGACGCCAAGGCTCTCAAGGCGCTTCGCTACCTGCTGTCGAGAACCCACATTAAACACCTCGACATGATCCTTGAGTTGCTTGCCTGTCTTCTCAGACCAGCGCTCAGTAACGATAGGTGGAAACTTCTCTTGTAGCTCGTGCTCGATGTCGGCCATACGAGCCTTCAGATCAGTCAGCAGAGTAGTAGCCTCACGCACATCCAACAAGAAGCCGTTGCGCTCTTGCTTGCAAGTCTGTATTGCTGTCTCGTGCTCAAGCTTAATGCTCTCGTCAGAGAAGTTCATGGACTTCATCTCACCAGATAGATGATTATACAAATCCCAAGTAAGATCAACATCACGTTTACAATACTTGACCATCTCATCAGTCAAACCCCCATCAAAGTCAGTAAAGTCTATCTTGCCATCGTCACCACGCAGACGTTGACCCCATGCCTTAAGTGAATGTCCACCCTCAATGTCAGGGCGGTAGAGTCGAGACAAGACAAGCGTATCAATCACCTTCGAAGGGTATAGGAGAATGTCCCACACCTTACGCAAGACAGGAGCATCAAAGCCAATGCCGTTGTGCATTATCACAGGGGCATTATCATCAAGGTACTGCTGAAAGAAAGCAAGGTTACTGTTTTCTTCAGTCCACACACGTAGGCCATCAGCCTCTGTGCGTGTCACAGCACACCAGATGGTGTCATGCGCTCTGTTTGTCTCGATGTCTAATACAATCACAAGCTATCCTCTAAGTCGTGTTCGCTCATTCTACCAGTAGCAAGATCATAAAGCAAGTCGCAAGCCTTACCTGTCAGTCCGCTGAAGCGATTCTTCAGTACACGCACGTGTGTAGTGTTACGAATGATAGGATCATCAGCTTGACCGTTACGCTCAAGTCCTAAGACCATGTCGCTCAACTGTGCAATCGAGCCACTACCACGCAACTGTGACAGACTGGTAGCACTGCCTTCTTCATGGCCTTTGCCGTCAGGTCTCTTCAGGTGGCTCACTAGAAGCAGTGAGATGCCTGTTTCCTGCACTAGCATACGTAGCCTCGTCATTATCTCATCAATGGCTTTACGCTCGTCACCAGCGCCTTGTGCAGACACGACAATTGATACGTGATCCAAGAAGACGTATTTACATCCAAGACCCTTTGAGAGATAACGCACACGGTTAATAATATTATCGACACTTGTGCTACCAAAATGATCGAACAGGTAGAGACGGTTTGTTCCAAGAGTCTTTTCATAAGCCTCAATCTTTTCCTCGTTAGTTGCCTCACAGTCAGGCAAGTGTAGGGGCTTGTTAGCGGCCAGTGACATGATGCTCAAGCCTGTTCTGCGAGTACCTTCCTCAAGAAACAACAGCCCCACGTTATCTTCAGTCTTTTGCAGTATGTGCCACACAATCTCACGCACAAACTGTGACTTACCTAGTCCACTACCTGCTGTGATGGTAACCAACTCACCCAAACGGATGCCGTAGGTTAGCTTGTTAAGACCATCAAAGGGATACATCACATCGCTCTTCTCGACAGGGGCCATCACAAGGTCGAAGAGTGTACTGCCTTGAATGATGCCGTCTGGTACAAACTGATCTGCACCCCACCAAGCGTCACTAAACTCTTTGCCTAAGTTGTCAACAAGGTAATCACACGCATCTTTGATAGGTACGTTATTAATGCTCTGGCGGTGACGCATCACACGAGCCTTAGATCCGAACAGCTCAGCTACTTCGTTCGTTGCCTTCTGTCCTGCCTCATCATTGTCAAAGCAGATCACAATCGAATCAAAGCTGTCGAGCCACTCGTATTCCTTCTTGCAATCCTTCAGTGCAGAGGCCGCACCGTTGCGGATAGACACGACAGGCCACTTAGACCCTAGCATCTGATATGCGGCAAGCGCATCAAGTTCACCCTCGACAACAGTAACAAACTTGCCACCCTTCTTGAACAGGTGCTGTCCATACAGAGTCGCTTGCTTCCACTCGCCATTGATGCTGAAGATCTTATCAGGGGTCTTGATCTTTTCAGCTACCAGTGTGCCTGTATGGTCACGATACTGAAAGACGTAATTATTGCCGTCAGTAACACAACCGAAAGTTCGGCATGTCTCAGCACTGATATTGCGTGACGGTATCGACCTGAAGTTACCATCACTCTTAGGTTCAAACTTAACAACTGTGCTCACAGTAGGCGCTCCCACGTTATCTACTTTCTTTCTGGTTTGACAAACGAAACAGTGACTCCACCCTTCTTCGTTGATTGCTCGACCGTCACTGCTACCGCAATCGTCACAGCTAATATGTGTTTCTATAAAGCTCATCTGGATTGCTCCTCAAAATCAATTTCATTCGCTTAAAAGCGTTTGCTTTATGTGGGTCACGACAATGATCCTCTAGTAACTCTAAGAATCTGTCGAGTGGCATATCTTCAGCAACACGAGCGGCATCCATAACAGTATGGTAGCGATGTGCCTCAAGTAAATCCTCAAAAACATATTCATCCATAAAATATCCTCTAAAGAGTTTCTATAGAAACTTTAGTTGGTAAAGTTAAAAACATAATTAATAATCAACTCTACCAAACAACGTCATACTATATAGTATACAGGAAAAAACAAGACCTGTCAAGACTCAAGTGCAAATAAGTCATCAAGATCATCATACCTTGTGTCGAGTTCAACATGATCTTGTTCTGTCAAGAGATCGTCACGATCAATAGTGTGAATACTTCTCTTAACATAACTGTAGCAGTGATTGCACATATCTACAAACTCACTGCTGTCAGCATACTTTCTAGTGGCCTCAAAGTCGCTTAAACCTTCATTACAAATTACGCATCTCATTAGAGTTCCCCATCAAATTGATATTCTTCTAAACCTTTGTCAAACAGCTTGAACAGTAACTTACCTGCTTTTTCTGGGTTACCCTCAACCCAAGCCTCGAAAACAGCATCTGAATGGCTATCAAACTCTGCCAAATTACTGTAGTAATAATCACCGATGAACACTTCCCAGCGCTTACTAGCTTTAGTTCGCATCAAATCAATAAAACCAAATTCAGCACAATCGTGACAAAGTACAGTATCATCGACGCTGTTGTGCTCACATTCTCTGCAAAGTTCAGTATTGCTCATAATATTCTTTCCTTTATTCATTCCAATCACCAGAAACCCAAGCGCATAATACCACACAAATAAGCGCTCCCACAAGTGCCGCTTCAAAACTCTCAACGATCATATAAAGTCTCCAGAAAATTGTTATCGACATTCTTCCACGTCATGGGGCGACCTAATTTAAGCCAGTCAAGGTTTTTTTGTGTGTAATAATTACGATATGCCACCTCAGTATCATCATCCTTGCACTCGTCAGGCATACACTGTGGCGGTGGTGTGAAACAGATATCAGGAATGCCTTTAGGAGCCTCTGAGAGCGCCTGTGAGCACTTTTGCCATGTCATGTGTACCTTACCATACCTTTCGGTGTATTCGTCTGAGAGGGCCTCTAAGAGCCTGTAAAGCCAATTGTACTGATAACGACCTGACCGAGCCCAAATAGCACTAGGGTGGTTTTTGTGCGTCATCTTGTATGGTGCAGTGCTACCGAGCATGTGGTGTGCAGTGCTCAGTAGTTGTGCCGTTTCTATTATCATCTTGATGACGTGAACATCGCAGTGCATCTTAGCGCACACG
>Ga0102957_1000668_pt1 | contig 10757 bp, 9 predicted proteins | sample SalPon2_A_H2O_MG_2_FD_84517 | JGI IMG/M metagenome (GOLD analysis project Ga0102957, IMG submission 84517) | Salt pond water microbial communities from South San Francisco under conditions of wetland restoration - Salt Pond MetaG SF2_A_H2O_MG | ecosystem: Environmental > Aquatic > Non-marine... | reverse complement strand
GGTGATGGAATCGCTTTAGCTGTTGGTAAAGATTCAACTGCTAGAATCGATGAAAGATCTGACAAAGGTTACGCTACTCAAGTCTACTATTCTGCTGCATTCGGTGCTACTAGAATGGAAGAAGAAAAAGTAGTTAAGATTCAAGCATACGAAGCTTAATAAATAGAATTTTAGGGGGTGGAAGCGAGAGTGGAAACCCCCTAGAGTGCATGACAAAACAAATAAAAGAATTAAAAACAGTATTACATTTTAAAAAGGGAGACCATATCTACAGGTATGTGTTAGTAGATAGATTTAAAAATGATGGTAAAAATCATTATGGTTTTGACACAAAACAAGATAGAACAACTGAAGAAATATTTGCTTTAGAAAAAGATAGACAAATAAGACGCAAATATATAATAAGGAAGTAATATGGCATCAGAAGTCGACATTTGTAATGGAGCATTAAATCAACTTGGTGCATCAACAATTTTATCATTAACTGAAGATTCAAAAAACGCAAGACTTTGTAATGCAAGATACACTCAAATAAGAGATAGTATATTTAGATCTCATCTTTGGAATTGTTTAATGAAAAGAGTTGAACTAGCTAAAGATACTGCAACTCCTTCATGGGGTTTTAGTTATCAGTTTACTTTACCTGCAGATTGTTTGAGAGTAGTTACAATTTTAAATTACGATTATGATTATAAAATTGAAGGAAGAAAAATTTTAGCAAATCATGGAACAGTAAAAATTCAATATGTTGCAAGAATAACAGATCCAAATCAATATGATGAACTATTAAGAGAATGTATTTCAGCAGGTTTGGCAGCAGACATTGCTTATGGAATTACTTCTTCAAATCCAGTTTCTTCTAATATGTATGCTTTATTTCAAGACAAACTAAGAGAAGCTAGATTTGTAGATGCTACTGAGGGTCAAAATAATAACCCAGACAATGGTCAAGCAGATAATATTGGTGCAAGTTCATTTATAAACTCAAGGTACTAAATCATGGGTAGAGTTGCTGTTGAATTAACAAACTTTACTGGTGGAGAATTATCACCAAGATTAGATGGAAGAAATGATTTAGCTAAATATAATTCTGGATGTAAAACTTTAGAAAACATGATTGTCTATCCTATGGTTCGGCATCAAGAAGATCTGGTACACAATTTGTTGCAGAAGTAAAAGATAGTACAAAAAAAACTAGATTAATTTCTTTTGAGTTTTCTACAATACAAACTTACATATTAGAATTTGGAGATCAATACATAAGATTTTATAAAGACAATGGTCAAATATTATCTGGTGGATCACCATATGAAATATCTTCACCATACTTAGAAGCAGAATTGTTTGACATTAAGTTTGCACAATCTGCAGACACTATGTACATTTGTCATCCTAATCATTCTCCCAAAAAACTAACTAGATCTGGTCACACTTCCTGGACACTAGTTGATGATGTAATAATAAATGGTCCGTTTATGGATCATAATGTTGAGACAACTACTCTAACCCCATCACATAAAGATGTTGGTCAAACTACAACTGTTACTGCTAGTTCAACAACAGGTATTAATGCTAATCAAGGTTTCTTATCAACAGATGTTGGTAGACTTCTTCACATTACGGATGGTCATTTAAAAATAACAAGTGTTACATCTACAACTGTAGTTGTTGGAATAGTAATTATAGGATTAAATGAGACAGGATCTACTACAGATTTTGCATTAGGAGCATTTTCTGACACTACTGGTTACCCTTCTTGCGTAACTTTTTTTGAACAACGATTAGTATTTGCAGCTACAACTGCTCAACCTCAAGCAATATTTTTTTCAAGATCAGCAGACTATGAAAATTTTGATGATAAGTATCACGAAACAGTAGCTGATGATGATGCTATTGTTTATACGATTGCATCAAACCAAGTTAATGCAATTAGATTTTTAACAGCAACAAGAACATTAATTATTGGTACGGCAGGGGGTGAATTTGCTGCAGATGGTGGTGGAACTGGTGAAGCTATTACACCAACAAATATTTTAATTAACAAACAATCAAATCATGGTGCAGCTAATGTAGATGGTATCTCTCTTGGTAACGCAACTTTATTTTTACAAAGAGCCAAAAGAAAAATTAGAGAACTAGCTTATAACTTTGATGTTGATGGTTATACTGCTCCAGATTTAACTATCCTTGCAGAACACATTACTGAATCTGGTATTACACAAATGGCATATCAAGAAGAGCCAAATAGTATTATTTGGTGTGTTAGAACTGATGGTCAACTTTTAGGATTTACTTACCAAAGAGAACAACAAGTTACGGCTTGGCATAGACATATTATTGGTGGATCTTTTGGATCTGGAAATGCTGTAGTTGAAAGTGTTGAAGTTTTGCCAACAGATGATTCTGAATATCAAGTTTGGATTATTGTTAAAAGAACTATTGATGGTGCAACAAAAAGATATGTAGAATATTTACATGATTTAAAATTTGATACTACAGATGATACTTCATTTAATTATCTAGATTCACAGTTAGCTTATGATGGATCTGCAACAACTACTATTAGTGGTCTAGATCATCTAGAGGGTGAAACAGTTTCAGTATTAGCAGACGGATCTACTCATCCAGATAAAGTAGTATCAAGTGGTGCAATTACTTTAGAAAGATCTTCAACTAAAGTTAAAGTTGGACTACCTTATGTTTCTTTATTGCAAACAATGAGAATAGATGCAGGTGCAAACAATGGTACATCCCAAAGTAAAACTAAAAGAATTTATGAAATTACTGCTAGACTTTATGAAAGTATTGGTATTGAGATTGGTCCAGATCTTAACAACATGGAACGAATACCATTTAGATCTTCAGCTAACGCAATGGATAGTGGTATTAATGTATTTACAGGAGATAAAGAAATAGAGTTTAGAGGTAACTATGAAACAGATGGTTTTATATTTGTTAGACAAAATCAACCATTACCATTAACTGTTTTATCGTTATATCCTAGACTTATTACAAATGATGGATAAAATACTAGATATAGTACCATATGAAGGTAAACATGGTATATACATTATGAACCAACAAATGAACCACGCATTAATGGATAAAGATATGGAATTCGAAGGTAACGCACATAACTTAGTACAAGATAAATTAGCATTTACAGGTATGATTAATGGCACACCTATCTTTGCTGCAGGTATGAAAGTTATTTGGAATGGTGTTGCAGAAGGTTGGGTGTTAGCTACTAAAGAAGTTTTAAATCATCCTTTACTTGTTGCTAGAGAAATAAAAAAAGGTTTCGCAAAAGCTGCTAAAGAAAATAATATCAATAGAGTTCAAACTGCTATAAGAGCAAACTATACAACTGGTTTAAAATTTGCTAAGTGGTTAGGTTTACAAGAAGAAGGTTTAATGAGAAAATTTGGTTTTGATGGTTCAGATCAATATATGTATGCGAGGTTATTCTAATGGGTATTCAAACAGCTATTGTTGCAGCAACAAGTGCAGCTCAAATATCTTCACAAAAATCTATAGGTGAATTTAATCAATCTGTTAATAATAGAAATGCTGAAGTTTTAGAAAAACAAGCTGAAGCTATAGATAAAAAAACAGAGTTTGATTTAAAAGTTTTTGATAAAGAGTTTGTAAAATTAAGAGGAACAACTGTAGTTCAGAATGCAAAATCTGGGGTTCAATATAGTGGTTCAGCATTAAGAATTGCTAGATCAAATGAAAGAGAAAAAATTCTACAAGAAAATTTAATTAAATATAATTCTAAAATGAATATTGCTACAAAAATGGAAGAAGCAAAATTTGCTAAAATAAAAGGTGATATGGCATCTCAAAGAGCTAAACTTGCTCAAATACAAACAGCAAGTCAAATGGGTATGTCTTTATTAACTATGACTAAAGGAACTACAGTATAATGCCTAAACTTCCTACATTTACAGCTAAAGGAGAAATGACAACTGTTACAGGTTCTGCTCAAACAAATATTCAAATGGGTTTAGATCAAAACCTTGCTAGTGCTATTGCACCTATTACTAAAAAATTAACTGAATATAAAATTAAAGAAAAGAATGCAGAGAATAGAACTGAAGCATTAGAGTTAGAAAACGAAGCAATAGTTGAATTAAATGGTTATGTTCAAGAAGCATCTAATTTTAAAGATAGTGATAAAGCAAATAAATTTTTAACTGACAAAAGTAAATTACTTAGAACTAAGTTTGAATCAAGAGCATCTAATTCAAATGTAAAAACAATATTTGCAAACAATTACTTAATGGAAGAGCAAAAGAAAATTTATGCAGTAGATAATATTGTTCATAAAAATTTACTTAACTCAAGAGCATTAGTATCAAATGCTAAAGAAGAAAGAATTATAACTGATGCTTTATATCCTGCAGACGGAGATAATTCGTTAGCTTTATCTACACTTAATGCAGACTTAACTAAAATATATCAAGATGATTTAAATGATGGAATGATTAGCATTGTTGAGTACGAAACAAAAGTTGCAGGTATTCCAAACAGAATAGATTATTTTAAAGCTAAGAAAGATTCAGTAGATGATCCTGTTGGTACTTATGCAAAACTAAGTACGGGTCAATATGAAAATTTAAATCTTGATACAAGAGAGGCTTTGTTAAAAAGTGTTAGAGCAGAAGCTGTTCCAATCTTACAAAAAGATATGGTTAATTATATTGCTGCTTTAGAAAATGGAGATAAACTAGATATAAATGAAACAGCAATTAAAGAAATATTTGGTGCTGAAGGATACCAACAATTCAAACAAACAGAAGGTAACACAGTAAAATTATCTGTAGTTAAAGATCAAATATTTAATTCTAAATCTGGTGAAGAAGAAGCAATATTTGATTCCTGGAATTTAAGTTCTGGTAACTATGCTCAAGATCTTGAATACAAACAAAAAGCAAGAAATTTTTTAATTGAAAAAAATAAACTTATTGAAACTGATGCAGCATCATTAGTTATTCAATACAATTCAGATGTTCAACAATTATTTGAAGATTATCAAAATGAACCAGAAGGTGATGCTAAAAATAAATTATTTCAAAAATATGTAAACTCTGTTGTTCAAACACAAAAAGATATGGATATTGATCCATCACTTATTAAAGTAGTACCAGAAAAATTTGCCAAGAATCTTGTAAGAAATTACGAGAGTCAAGAACCATTACAAAAAATAGGTTATCTTATAGGATTAGAAGAACAGTACGGAGATCAGTATGGTAGAATTTTAAATCAAATGAGTGCAAATGGTTTGCCTGTTACTGCTAAACTTGTTTCTTATATAGGTGATGAAAACTTTGCTACTAAAGTTATGAGCATAGATACTAAAGAAGAAAAAGCCATATTAAATAATTATTTAAAAACTAACGATATTGATAAAGCACCAATCGAATTAGCTGTTGCCGAACAAATGAAAGAACTAAGAGATGTAGTTATGCTTGGTAATAAAATGAATACTACAAGAGCCAATAAAGAATTAAATGATATGCAAGAAATACTTACTTATGTTGCAATCAATTCTATGTCATCTAACTCAAAATTAGATTTTGATGATGCCGTAAAAGAGGCTACTGCAGAAGTTTTAAATAATTTTGTATTTGCAGGTGAAAGTTCTATGTTTGGTGATGGTAACACTTATTTTATTCCTAGAAAATATAACAACGATACTTTAAGCGATGGTCAAATAAGATTAATTGAAAACAAAGCACAATCAATTAAAGAAAATCATTTAGAAGATTTTGATATGTTTTCTTTTCAATCTGCAAATGAAGATATAACTGGTCAAGAACTAGATGAAGAAATGTTAGCACAAGCAAAAGAAAATGGAATATGGGTTAATAGTGCAGACGGAGCAGGTATTGTTTTTGCTATACCTTTTCCAAATGGAGAATTAGCTTTAGTAGAAAATAAAAAAGGTGAGTTGTTACAAATAAATTTTGACGATGGTTCTCATATCTTACCAACTACAAATATTTTAATAGATATGGAAGTTTATGAAACTAATAAAGTTGAAGAACAAACACCTTAATCAATATGGCAAATATAGGATTCGGTTTAGAGGTTAATAAGTACGCAAAGCAAACAGGCTTTGATCAATTTCAAACTGATCTTTCAGATGTATTAGTCGAAACTGCAAAAGATGCATGGAAATATAACTTTTGGTCATCTGCAAGTCGTTTATATGAGTTAGAACAAAGTAGAGATGTTGACGAACCTTTAATACCATTTCAAGAATTAAATAAAAAATATAAAGACTCTGGAATATTTTTTGAACAAGATGAAAAACAATCTACTGTAGATATTTTAGTAGAAAGAAAACGAGAAGAAAAATACAGACAAAGTATTATTCAGCGTGGACCAAAAGGTATTGTTGCAGGTACGGCAAAATTTGGTACTGCAATGGTAGCAAGTATGGCAGATCCTGTTAACTTTGCTATGATGTTTATTCCTGTTGTTGGTCAAGTAAGATTTGCAAGTCTAGTTGCAAAGTATGGTTTTAGAAAAGCAAGATTAATTAAAGGTGCTGCAGAAGGTTTTACAGGTACTGCTCTTATTGAGCCTGTAATTTATGGAGCTGCTGCTGCAGAACAATCTGATTATGGTTTAATGGATAGTTTTATAGCAGTATCATTTGGAACTATTCTTGGTGGTGGACTTCATGTAGGTGCAGGTAAATTAAGAGACTTAAATACTCGTAGAAAATTTAATAAAAGAATTAGAGAAACTAGAGAAAAATTAGGATCTAAAGCTGAAGAAGATCCGGCATTTAATTTATATAAAGAATACTATCCAGAAAATTCTAGAATCATGAAAGAACTTGCAGAAACAGATAATGATACTAGAAGTTTATTGTTAGCTAAAGCTATGGCAGATATAGCAGAAGAAGTTCCTGTTAATCCAAAAGAATATGCTGACTTAAATCCTAAATTAAGAAATGCACAAATAGATGAAAGAGTAGTAGAAAAGGCTAGAAAAAAAGTAAATGAAGAAAGTGTGGCAGTTGCTAAAGAATTAGAAAAAGTTCAAAAGAAAATTAATATGTTAGAAAATTTCTTTTCTCCAAGTAGAAAAATGTCTAACATTAAATATTCTCCAGAACTAAAAAAATTAAAACAAAGAAAATCTGAATTACTTAAAAGAGAAAAAGAATTAGTAGAACAATTTACTAATAGAGATAAATTAATTGATCAAAGAGTTATAAATAAAAAACAAGAAATAACATCAAGAGTTCAAGCAAAACCTAGAAATATTGAAGAAGATAAAATAGTAGCAGGTTATGAAAAAGATAAAGCGTATAGATCTTTAGAGTCTAGAAATTTAGATGATGAGTTAAGACTTGCAGAAAATGAATTGACAGCAAAAATAGAAAAACAAAATAAATTAGGATTAGGAGTTAATAGAGATACTAGAGCAAGTGTTAAAGCATTAGAAGATATAAAAGCTAAATCAGATGATTATGAAAATGCTATCTTAGATGGTATCAACTGTAGAATTGGTAAATAATTATGGCAGATAAATGTTTAGTAAGAATAGAAGATGCATTAACTAGATCTGGTTTTGATAAAACAGATGCAGAAACTATTTTAAAAGAAATTAAAAGAGCAGAAGTTGATTCTAAATTAAAAGAAGCAGATGATGCTCTCAATGCTGCTACTGCTAAACAAATTTTAGAAAAAACAAAAATACAAAAACAAATAAACAAACTAAATGCTATTGAAGATGAAATAAAAATTAGAGATTGGGTTGAATGGAATTTAACTAGTTTTAAAGATAATCCAAAAGAAGGTTTAACTGCTATACTTGTTGGTAGTAACTGGGAAAAAATGGGTGCAAGAGATTCAGTTGCTGCAGCTCAAGACGCTTATTACAAAAATTTAGTAGTATCTTTTAATGCTAAACTTAGAGAAGCAGGTGTAGATGATTTGTTTGCTAAAGCTGATATGGAGATTGAAAGAAAAATTTCTAAAGTTATTTGGGAACTTGGAGAAGGTAGAGCTGTTACAGAAAAAAATGCAGACATTGTAACTCTTGCAAAAGTTATAGAAGATTTTTCAGAAACAGTTAGAGGAAAATATAACAACTATGGAGCAAATATAGATAAACTTCCTGGTTGGATTATAAGACAAAGTTCAGATCCTTTTCAATTAAGAAATGCTTTAGATGTTATTAATTTAAAAAATAATGTTAAATCAAAATTTTCTTCTGGTTCTCCGGAAGAAAACTTACAAGCATGGAAAGATTTTATTTTACCAAAGCTAGATCATAAAAGAACATTTGCAGAGACAGATATGACTCCAGAAGCTATGGATAGATTTTTATCTAGAGCATATAATTCTTTGATTAGAAATGAAAATCAAATTGTTAATGGTGCAGGAGATACTTTTGGTGCAAGAAGTATGGTTAAACAACTTGGAGCAAAAAGAGTTTTACATTTTAAAAGTTCTGATGATTGGTTTGAATATAATACAATGTTTGGTGGAAGAAATCTTAAAGAAGCTATCTTCGGTGGTTTTCATGTTGCCGGTCAAAACATTGGAATGATGAGTAAACTTGGAAGTAACCCACAAAGAAATTATGCAAAGATAATGGATTTAGTAAAAAATAAATTAGAAGATGATGGTAGACAAACACAGGCTCAAGCAGTTGGTGCTTTTGCAAAACCACAAGGTGGTCATATGAAATTTATGGCAGAAGTAGATGGATCCGTAAATACGATTAATGGATTTGCTTATGCTAAATGGGGTGCTATTTCTAGAGCAATAGCTGCTATGGCAAAACTAGGGGGTGCAACAATTTCAGCTATTAGTGATATTCATCTTTATGCAAAAGAAATGAAATGGCAAGGTAGATCTTATGTAGGTGGTTTAGCAGAAGCTATGGGTAGACTTGCTAAAATAAAAAACACAGCAGATAAAAATGGAATTGCAGAACAATTAGGTTTTATTAATGATAATATTATTTATGATTTAGCTGCAAGATATTCTGCAGGAGATAATTTAAATAGAGGTTTCTCTCAAGTACAAAGAACTTTCTTTAAACTTAATGGTCTTGCTTGGTGGACCAACTCATTAAAACAAGGTGCTATATTAGGTATGGGTAGTTATGTTGCTAAACAAACTAAAGTTTCTTACAAAAATTTATTACCACAATTTAAAAGATTAATTGATCATTATGGCATTGATGAAAAAATTTGGAATCATATTAGAAAAATGGATTTAGATAAAGCTGATGATGGTAAATTATTTTTTAACACACAAAAAATAGATAATTTATCAGATGCCGTAATTAAAGATATTGAAGGTAAAACTACAATGTCTGCAAGACAAATTGAAGTAGCTAAAGATAATTTAAAAACAAGAGTATTAGGAATGTTTTTAGATAGATCTACTTATGCCGTACTAGAACCAGATGCTAGAACTAGAGGTTGGATGAAAATGGGTCAACAAGCAGGAACACATCCAGGCGAAGCATTAAGATTTATGACTCAGTTTAAAGCATTCCCATTTGCATTTTATCAAAAGATGATTGGAAGAGAAACTGCTGCATGGAAAGATGGTAATAAAATTAATGCTGCTTTAAGTATGGCACAATTAGTAGGTGGATCTGCTTTATTTGGTTATATGGCTATGACAGCAAAAGATATATTAAAAGGTAAAAAACCCAAAGATCCATTAAATGAAAAAACATTTTTTTCTGCTATGCTTCAAGGTGGTGGATTAGGTATTTATACTGACTTTTTATTTGGAAATATTCAAAACTCTACAAGTGCTTTAGCTACTGCTGTTGGACCAATACCTACAGAAGCAGCTAGAGTTTTATCTGCATTAAATTATGCTATAAAAGGAGAAGGTGGAAAAGCAGGAAAACAAGCGTATTATTCTATAAAAGAAAACATTCCATTTTTAAATTTATTCTATATAAAGACAGCATTTGATTATATGATTGGTTATCAAATGATGGAAACTTTATCTCCAGGTTCCTTAAAAAGAATGGAGAAAAGAATGAAAGAGTCTGGACAAGAATTTTTGTTTACAAAACCATCAACATTGTTTAAAGGTTTATAGCATATGACAATATCATCGACTACAGTAAAGAACTCCTACTCTGGTAATGGTACACTTGATACCTTTAACTATACTTTTAGAATTTTTGCAGACTCTGATTTACAAGTAATTATTAGAGATGCTACTGCAACTGAAACAGTTAAAGTTTTAACTACACATTATACAGTTACTGGAGCCGGATCTGCTTCTGGTGGAACCATTGTATTTACATCTGGTAATATTCCAACTGCAACAGAAACTGTAGTTATAAGAAGAGCATTACCTCAAACACAATCTATTGATTATATTGCTAACGATCCTTTCCCTGCAGAAAGTCATGAAGAAGGATTAGATAGATCTATGATGGCAATTCAACAACTTCAAGAAGAAGTTGATAGATCTATTAAATTATCAAGAACTAATACAATGAACTCAACTGAGTTTACTGTTGGTGATACTGATAGAGCAGGAAAAATTTTTGGATTTGATTCTAATGGAGAACTTGTTGTATCTCAAGAACTAGGAACTTTTAAAGGTGATTGGTCTGCAAGTACAACTTATTCTGCTAGAGATATTGTAAAAGATACATCAACAAATAATATATTTTTATGTAACACAGCTCACACATCTTCTGGTGCTGAACCTCTAACTACAAACACAGATAGTGCTAAATGGGAT
>Ga0102957_1000664_pt1 | contig 10779 bp, 20 predicted proteins | sample SalPon2_A_H2O_MG_2_FD_84517 | JGI IMG/M metagenome (GOLD analysis project Ga0102957, IMG submission 84517) | Salt pond water microbial communities from South San Francisco under conditions of wetland restoration - Salt Pond MetaG SF2_A_H2O_MG | ecosystem: Environmental > Aquatic > Non-marine... | reverse complement strand
AATGCATTGCCGTGTGATAGTATAACGCGATGCGTATGTCCGCGCCCACCATCTGTACCTAACTTTACTTGCTCAATCCATTCTCCCCGTAGGTTCTTGAATGTATGCTCCGAGCCCCTGATTGGACGCTCGGGTGTGCCTGGACATATATTACTCACTTCAATGTCCATCTCGCTCATTTTACTCATTTGAATCGTGATATGGGTTGCTCATCATAGTTACTCACCTCCTTGAGAGGGTGCATTACAGGCAATGTGGCAGTACTACCTCCGTATTCATCTTTAGTGATGACTAGCTCATATGGCATGATGGTGAGGTCAGAGTGCTCGTACATCCTAGTCATACCACTCTCCATCTGTCGTACACGCTGGATACACTTCCACAATGATGACACAATGACAGGCTTGCCGTCCTCACATATCATGTGTGACCCTTCGATGTGATACTTTGGGTCAGGCGGGCATACTTCTTCCTCAATGCTCACCGTATAACTCCTCATCTACGAGGTCCTGCACCATCTCTGATGCATCCGTTCCATTGTCACGAATAACCTCGTTTACATCCTCTGCAGTAACAGACTTGTAGTGTGGGTTGTACCTAAAGAGCATACCCCCAGGTTTCCTGAATCCACAGTGCAATATAAACCCACGCTCGAGGCCTTTCTCAATCAGCTGCTCCTCATTCAGGTCGAAGTTGAAGTCAGGTGCATGCCTCCTCCAGAACTCTTTACTTGTGAAGCTCCTCATAGTCCGTACCACCAAGGAAGTGGTTTAGGTTTGGGTGGATACAATGCATCATTCAGCTCCCGTATCTGTTCAAGTAGCTCAGAAGACGGATGCTCAGCATACTCGCAGAACATTTGCAGTAGTACTCTCTTAGAGAAATCCCTATTCATAGTCCTGGGTCCGCATCTGAATATTCATCAATGTACTCATCATATGAGCCATTGAGTCCACGCGTTTCATGTTCTTCTTCTTCAATGCACTTACGCAGGTAGCGTTCCCGTTCATCGGTCTCTTCGTTATAGAAGTGTATGGTAGGAGACCATATTACGGTATCGGGTTTCAGTTTAGTTAAGCCTGGTAGAAGCTTATGAATGAGTGTGGTCATGGCAGCAACTGCATCATACTTGGACATATCATTCAGATTATCCTCAAACGCACCACGTGGGTCATACTTTAGTAACTGCTCTAGCGTGTAGTCATCATCGTCCACATCAGGCAGATAGTCCCAAAGTAACCACTGTGCTGCCTTCAGGGGTAATTTCTCTAGCAGTTCCATTCGCCATTCTCCTCGTTAATCATAGCGTCGTCCGACGCTTTAATACTTCTCAGTAGTCCTAGTATGGTAGTCTCATCATGCTCCATATCCTCAATAATGTGAGAAATATGCTGAGGCTCATTCATATCTTGTTCAGCTTGTGAGCGATACTCATTGTAGTTCGCCTCATCCTTCTTCTCCTCTTCAACAGAGGGTTGTGGTATGTAGTTATCTTTCATCGTTTTGTATACACGCGCTCAAACGGGTTGATGTGTATTTCATCTATAAGGATGAACACAACAGCCTGCTCCACAGCTACAGTGTAATTAATGTCCCTGAATGGGATTTGTTCGCCTGCGTCTAATCGTGCGGATGTCTTAGCGATAAGATTCGCACTCACAGTCTCTTTCTTTCCGGTAGACAAGCGCGTGACCACATAGCCTCCGCGCTTGCCTTCCCTAGACTCAATCAGATACTTAGCACCTGATTGGTTGCAGAATGTAGCATTCATTGTTCTTCCGTTAACTCCCATTTACCAACAGTGCTGCCGTTGCGGTCTTTTATAGACCCGCCTGCATTAAGCGTGTCGCCCTCCTTAAACTGAGCAACTCCCTCAAGTACAGGCACCTTCAGATGTGACAGGATACGGGATAATTCGTAGTCATCATCGAAGGCAGAGTTGTCGCAGGTGATAGTTAGATTAAACTTCATTGCATTTTAGTAATAGTGAATCTGATTGTTACTACTTAAAATTAGTAACATATCAAGCATAACCGACAGATGCCAGGTGATATGCAAGTGATTGAGTGTAATCGAATGGTGTTGAGTCGAGCTTACGCTGATGTGAGCGCACAGTGACATTGTTATTGGCTAGCTTGCGTTGTGATGCTTGCAGTCGATTGAAGCGGAACTTCTGACCACGGTTGAAGAAGGATACGGCATCCTTAATCATCCAACCCTTTGGGCTGTTGATACGGTCTCGGTTCATCATGCTGCGCAACCAATCGCCTGACTTGCTGTTAGCAATCGTTACATTCCCGCTGGGGGCATTGATAATAAACGCAGGGCGTGCAAGACGCTTTCTGCGTTGTGATGTTAGTCTTTGATTTTTCATAGTAAATAGTTTTTTCATCGTTCCATCATCTCATCCCACTTCTCAGATAGGGTGTGTCCATCATCACCTGACTGTACTTCCTCGCAGAATTGCGCCCAATCATCAGTGGAAAACACATCATCCATGACTTGTGCTTGTTCCTCATCTGTGAGAGGTGTGCCGTCAAGATGTGTCAGGTCACTCATATTAATAACAAGTGGCTCCTTCTTTGGTGCACATGCTTCGTCTAGTACTTCAGTTAATGGTATTGTCATTATTGTTTCCTCCTTAGTTGTTTAATTAGCCTCCGCATTCTTTCAGCGGAGATTCGTTTAGGTGTGTTGTAGAACATAAGTCAAGTTGTGGGTAGTGATAGTTATTTTGAAACAATATCAGCGAGTGGTGTGTAGCTGTATAGTCCGGCATCCTGCTTGGCACGGGCGTATGATGCGGCGTGTTCGTCAGGTGTGTACCCACCGAGGATGCACGCAGTGTCAGCAGTTGGTGTGTAATCTCGGTCGACTTTTGGCACACTACATCCAATTGTACCGGGCTTCTCGAACTTGAGTGGTACCGCTGGGGCATATGTAGACCCCATTAACCTATTATACATATACCCCAATACATCCTCAGGAGTACGCAGGTTGTCATGTGGCTTGGTATTGTCGATACCCGATAGATGTACGAAGCGTGGTTCTGTGCCGTACTTTACATGAGAAGGACCGGCATGTGGATGCATACCCACAAGTGGACGGATGTCTGATATTGTCTTCATGATATTGCGTTGTTGATGGCTAGCCACAAGTCGGCACGCCATTCGATTTTGTCTGATGTTAGTATGTAAATATTATCATTCGATGAGTCAGCCTCGAGCAGGTCGAATAAGTTGAAGTCCTGGATGGCAAGCGCATCCTCGGCAATGGTCAGGTCGAACACCAATGGTATGTCAAATGGTGCAAGCTCTAATCCTTTTGGTTTTTTAGGAAACCGACGACGAGTGTTACTCCTGTACGCACGGCTACCCTTGGTAGTCATCGCAATGCGACCACCCATTGGCTTGGCATATACTTTGCCATTTCTCATGATAAATCCTTGGTTAAGGGTTGAAGTTATGTAGTAGACAAATACTGATGCACCCTGCCCGTATTGACAGGGTGCGCATAGGTTTCGGCTATTAAAGCCTCATCAGTACTACTTTGAAGAGAGTTTACTCTTCATGTGTGCAACTATTTCACCCGGTGTTGCTGCCGATGCTTTCTTCATCTTGCGACCAAGTGTGCCGGACAACCTGAATGATGTTGTACCATTCTTGTTGTGCTTCAGCGTATTCTTAGAGAATGTCGCTGTGTTTGACTCACGATGCTCACGAATCAAATCGAATGTTGCATCGATTGCCTCATCGTTGCAGAAGTTGTCGAGATAATCCTGCTTGGCTAACTTCTTAGCCTCGCCGTAAGACATTGCATTTATGCCTAGGAAATCAGTTGTACCATGAAATCCTGTCTCATCATGGGAAATCTGACTTAGAACATATTCATTGTCAGGCAAACGATAGCCACTTGGTACGCTGTATGACTTGTCTTCACGAATAGCATTGAGCTTGTCGAGAATCATTTTAGTAGTCATTACCTCAGTGGTCTCCTCGTCGAGTATGGCTTTAGCATTGGCACCATCTATAGCCTGTTCACTCAGTCTAAGTATTCTCTCAGCCTCAGCACGGTCAGATTCTAGTAATGCATCGAAGTGTGTTAATGTTGTATTATTCACTTTGTATCCTTTGGTTAGTTGATTGTTAATACTACACTTTGTAGTAGACCAAATCCCTTCTCATCAGTGGCTTAGAATGTGGCATGAGTTGCCTCGCTCCCTGAATCTTTTACGCTCCCTGTGTTTATGCGATATTATCGGATTGTCAGTGGAAGTTATACACGACTTGGCTCCACCCTACACTGACCACTCCCGAAGGAGGTTTTGTGCTTTGCCTTGGCAAGTTGCTTTCCGTACTAGGTAAAAGTGAACTTGTTTTATCCTCGACCTTTTAGGTTGCTCTTGACTCAATCTTAGGGATTACTGCCCCTAGGTTAGATTGACCCCGTCTTAGCATGATTGCCCCGTTAAGACAATCCCTCGCACGCTGACCCTTTAAAGACTATTTTTACCAATGTTAACCATTGGATAGCCTACCATACCCGAGCACTCGCCCTCCTCTGACTACTGACCCAACCAAGGGTGTTCGCCTCCGAGCGAGATACCGTTACCTGTCGCAGGCAGAGCGGATAAGTTAGATTATAGACCCATGACTTTTCAGGCGGCTTGGCAGTTTCACTCCTTAGCTTGCAATCGAATGCACGTCTCGAATAGTGACTCATGGCGGGTAAGGTTTCCCTCGCTTGGTGAGCGAGTTTCACCCTTGGGGTAGTCAATCCCCAATCCGTACCCCGTACGGACAATGTGTAATATGTATGAATGTTAAGCATTGTACCCATATAAACCCCACGAAATCAGGGGTTTAGGGGATTTCTGTTACTACCTGTGCAGTTAGTAACACACCCCCCCCTTGGGGGGGACGGCAAATTTGGCTGTGCGTTGATATATACCCTCTTTCTCGGGTTTCCATGGATTTGGAAATTGCCAAAAATAAAAAAATTGGGATTTTGGGCTTTGGTACTACGCCATCGTAGCTCAGTTGGTAGAGCATTCCACTCGTAATGGAAAGGTCACCGGTTCGATTCCGGTCGATGGCTCCATTGAAAAACTAAAGTTGTACTTTAGATTTGCAGGGTATGTTACAAGATATAGGTAGTAACATCATTGACTATTGGTTTTTAAGGACTTAGAATGAAAATAGTGTGGCTGAGCTAGCAGAGAGACCTAGATACGCGCTTCAGGGCAGACCTGAGGTAAGGGAAGCTATGTCTAAGCTTGAGGACAAGTGGGAGCAGGGGGAGCATGTAAAGGGTGATGCCTGGGTGAATGTTGTGAACGGAGGCTTAGAGCATCAATTTATCAACGGGCTATATGTGAGAATGGTACGATTACCCGCGGGAATGTGCTTTACTACTAAGATTCACAAGAAGGAACATCCATTTTTTTTGATGTCGGGCAAATGTCGGGTACTCACAGAAGAGGGAGTTGTGGACATGGTTGGCCCGATGATGGGAGTTACTCCACCTGGCACAAAAAGATTAATGTATATCGAGGAGGAAGTTGTGTGGTACACAGTCCACCGCACAGATATGACAAATCCACAGGATGTGGAGGAAGAAGTCATAGCTAAGGACTTTGAGGAATTTCAATTTTCAGAAGAACAAATATTAAAAATACAGGAGAAATAAAATGGCATTTGTAGCAATACTACCAACAGCAGGAACTTTACTCACATCACTTGGGTCTATGGCATCAGCATTGCCGGTAATCGGTGGCACTCTTGGGTCTATTGGAGGTGGACTAGGTGGTACACTTTCAGCACTTGGTGCGGGCAACCTAACGGGAGCATTAAGTTCTCTTGGAGGCATGGGTTCAGGACTATATACTGGTGCTGATAAACTGCTTGGTGGATTTCTTCCAAATATCGGTGGGGCAGGGATTGTCCCCGCAGAAGGATTTCTTGGTAGTGGTGGTCTTAATCTGCTCACAAATAACCCAACGTTTGGTGGCGGTCCATTTAGTGATGTTGGACTGTCCCTTGAGGAAGCAGCTCTAAAACAGAACGCCATGGCAAACCCTGGGAATTTCTCATTGGATGAAATGGGAGCTATGGGATTAAATCCCGCAGGACTTATGCCGGGTAATGCCGGTGGATTTTTTGGCATGGGTGGTGGCGAAGGTGGTGGACTTATGGGAATGGCAAAAGGATTAAAAAAGAAAGTCGACCCCGTCCTTGGACCAATTGCTGGATTCACAGAGGAACTAAAACCATTAATGAATGTTATAAATTCTGCACAAGCTAACCCACAAGGTACCACTCAGACTCCTGCACAACGCGCTCAGGATGGTACGCCGAATAAATATGAGCCTGTTCAGAAAAGTTCCCCTGTTGTTCAACCCGTAAATATTGCTCCACCACAAAGCCTTCAGAGTGCTTTCGCACAACCCATATCTTATGTACCTATCGGTGTGGAGGAGACGAAAGAGCAAAACGAAAAGCAGGAAGAAGAATTTCGTGAAATGCTGGAAGAAGCTACTGATTTTCTTAAGAATGTTCAGAGCAGTTCAATGTACGCATGATTTCGAAGCGCAGGTTCTTTGACTGGATAAAGATAGCTTTTGTTAAAAGGAGTATACCTGCATGGCCAAAAATAATTCGAGCAAGCTTACGCTTGCTCCTTAATGGACGGGTTACTCGTCCATTATGGAGGTCAAGGATTCGTTCGTGCACCTATTGCCCCGTGTACAACTTTAAGAAGAAAGTGTGCCGACCCGAAGGAACAAATATGGGATGCGGGTGCTATGTACCTTATCTCGCCCTGGTTAAAGAAAATAACTGCTGGGGTAAGGATAAATACGGAAAGAGTTTCGGATGGAAAATATAGAACAGAATAACCGGCTGAAAGACGCAGTTGCTACTCAGAATATTCTAAAAGCAGAATATGAGTATCTTCTTAATCGTGAAAAGAAATTAATTCACGAGAAAGAACTTATACTCACAAAGCTTTTAAAATTGAAAGCTGTACTAGCGTCTACAGACTAGGTTGTGTGAACATAACACACCTTGAAGCTCGTCGCTACTTAGTGACGAGTCTGTCTAACTCTGACAATATTCACTTAGCTGACCTCGACGAATATGATGGTTTCGGCGAGTGCAGCTGTGAATACTGGCACTTTAACCTTGGTCCGAAGCTGAAGGCTGGGGTTCGCCCGTTTCGGTCGTGTCGCCACCTTCGGGCTGCGCGGGATTTTGAGGCGCGTGCCTTGAGGCGTAGTATATCTCAAAAGCAGAAAACAGAAGCGCTCCCATAGCATCGCTTAGTTTCATGCTATGATTTGCAGCTCCATGATTGAGCACAGTTTGCACGAGCTGCTCGGTCAATGGAGCTTCAGGTGTTTCGTTAGTATTTTGATTTTGTTGATTTTCTTCTGTCATAATAAATAGTTGTTTTCTCTAGCCCATCTTGGGTTTTCGTGAATATGCATGTGGCACATCCGGCACACACTTAACCATGTATCTACCTCTAAATAATTTTTCCCTCTTTTATCTTTATGGTGAACATCGGTTGATTTCTTCTTGGTACACACCTCACAAACTGGAAGCTTTTCAAGAAATTCCTTTCTCAGCTTCATGTACTCCTTTGCTTCCTTTGCTCTTTTTTGACTTACCCTTCGCAAGGGGGTCTTCCTTTTCAATGGTTGCCGCCTTTTCATTTAAACTTACCTCCTTGGTAATTAGTTCTTTGCTTATACCTGACTCGGATACATGACCGTCTTCACCACCTACGCCATCTCGGGAGAGGCTCCACACCTCACCGCCTAGGTCTAAAATCATTTTTGCCTCATTATCGAACCTCACATCATCAATAATAAATATTTTCTCAGGCGACTCTTCTATTCTGTGCCTAGCTAAATTTACCCATATATCATCCGATATAATATTTCTTCCCCATTCCGTCCCCAAGGTCTGGAGGCAGTGCCTAGCGGACACACCAAGGTGAGGTATTATCCTTTCCTTGTCGTGCTTAATATAGTCCTCATGAACAATGCATCCGAGCATCTGCTTGAGTGGGGTGGCAAAGCTCATAACCCGCACCATTGAATCTAGTCCTTCTTGGTAATACTCAAATACCATCTGACTAGCTAAAGTCGATTTCCCCACACCCTTGGGACCCGCCAATCCTACAATTCTTTTCATTAGTCTATATCAAATCTTATTATTTCCCATAGCTCTCTTTCTTCCTTAGAACTATCCCATTCTTCCTGAAACGCTTTGCGTCTCCTAATAATCTTGTAATCCTGCTCCAGGCTTAATTCGTAATCGAACAAACGATTCTCTTGCAGGCAGTCTAGTGGAACTAATACCAAGCTTGTTCTGCCACCATCACCTGACATTGTGTGTGTCCATGCCCGACCTTGTGAGAGAAGGTGCTTAATCATATATTTCAATCTATGCACCTCCCATATTCTAATACCTAAAGATTTTGATGTGTCTACTGGACTTACTAAGACATTACACCACCAATGTGCATTGGTTGCCATGAATCCCGTTCTGATTATGTCATCTATCGACATATCATATCTTCCGTACTCAAAGGCTAGGTTTCCTGTCTTTGCCCACATCTTGTCTGCCTTTACCTCAACAGACCCCTCCCCCTCGAGCATTCGGCAAACTGTGGATTCCCACATTTCACCGAAGTCGAGTTCGAGGTCAAAGTTTGACTTGGGAGGAGTTGTTGGCATTACCAGCGTGGGTCGTCGTTAGACTCTTGCGACTCTTCTTTTGAACCACCAACAAAACGGAACTTTTCCATTCTTAATCGGGTGGCGGTAATTTTATCTCCGTTCTTCCCCTCGTATTGCTCATTGGACATGGAGGCGAAGATAAGCAAGGGTTCCCCCTTTTTTACCTTAGATAGTGCTGCTTGGTTCTTTTCGTTCCAAACATCTATGTTATAGAAGGACGCGTGTTCCCCGTTCTTCCGGCGTTCATTTACTGCGACACGGAGTTTCATCACTTTACCTCCTGAGGTATCTGCTACCTCAGGGTCAGCGACTACTCGTCCGAGCATGGTTACTTCGGCTGTTCCTAGCATATCGTTATATCCTGTTTTCGGTTGACTGAATGAAGTCGGATTGCACCGCAATGGGTGGCTCATCACTCAGATGTGAATCGACCTGCTCAACAAAGCGTTGAGTCTGACGGTCAAATTTTATTTTATTCCTAGAGTGTCCTGAGCGACCAAATCTGTTCTTCGCTACAATTACTGAACACTTCTCAGGGTCTTCACTTAAAAGTTCTCTATGGAGAAGAATTACCATATCCGCATCCTGCTCAATCGCACCTGATTCACGGAGATTGTGCATTCCTGGTTCTGTCTTGGATTTCTCCGACTCACGATTTAACTGACAGACAAGAAACACAACGCACTCCAGTTCCTTTGCGATAATCTTGCATGTCCTAGAAATATGAGCCACCTGTTGCTCCCTAGGCATATTTCTGTCATCAGGGGTCAATAGACCGCAGTAATCTACAACTACAGAATCAAGACTCCCTCTTCTCTTGAGTAGCTTACATGCTGAACGGATTCTAGCGATACTCTGAGACGAATCATCATCCACATGGATTGGCAGGCTAGCTATGTTCTGTAAACCACTCTTAAGTAGATTCCTGTCCTTTTCTGTATCAAATCCTGATGCGAACTTGGATAAGTCCACGCCTGAGTCAATAGCCGCAATTTTTTTCCATAGTTGGTCAGCAGACATTTCCAATGAAAAGATTGCGGTAGATTTTCCTTTCCGTCCTGCATGATATGCGAAGTTCATTGCTAGGGTGGTTTTACCTACGGAAGGACGGGCTGCTACAATGACTAATTGTCCGGCACGGAATCCACCATCTAGCACTCCATTCAACCAAGGGAGGTGAGTAACAATTGATGCCCCCCCTTGCTTTCTTTCTTCCTCTATCCTAAGAGCAGTGTATTCAGTGAGTTCACGCGCCGAACGCATAGTCCGCTCCTTCAAGTCCATTAGGCGATTTATTCTATCGTCTATAAATATGCAGATGTCCCTCGGGTCGGTTGCTCCATTTGCATCATTTAATTCGTCTTGAATGCTTCTAGTCAGTTTGTTTAGTTCCCGAAATTTTTTGGCTTTTACTAATCGGTCTACAAATTCTTTTCCCATCCGTCCTGTTTCGCACGCAGAGAGTACCGAGTCATCCCAATGGGGGTTGTCAATTAACCAAGCTTCCTTACCGCCAACAATTCTCTTAAATGCCCCAAACATTCCGAAGTCGTCGTCAGTATCCGCATCTTTACATGCGATGTACCATTCCTTGTATGATTTATTGGTAAAATGGTCTTCATTAATTCCATTCTCCAATGCGTAATTCCAAATCTCTAAGCTTGATGAATCTATGTCTTCAGGCCATCGAATCGTAGAAAGGAATCCTCTTTCTGCGTCTAAGTCAGTTTCCACTTTTGCTCCAAATATATCTAGTGCTCGATTGTTATCTATCCGTATCATATATAGGGCCTCCAGTCCCTTGGTAGTCTTCGTTTAGCCACCCGTGATTTGAAATCCATGAGTTTGGGTGGCAGAACTCACGACCTGCAGAACCTTCTTTTCTGCAGTATTCATTATAAATATTCGCTAACTCCTCCGCATTTACTCCGAATGCTTTTATGTCTTCCCAATTTTCCTTGATTGCTCGTGCAATTCTAGGAGGAAATTTCTTGCTATCGACTGCCCCAATAAAGGCTTTTGTAAAACCTGTT
>Ga0102957_1000663_pt1 | contig 10779 bp, 11 predicted proteins | sample SalPon2_A_H2O_MG_2_FD_84517 | JGI IMG/M metagenome (GOLD analysis project Ga0102957, IMG submission 84517) | Salt pond water microbial communities from South San Francisco under conditions of wetland restoration - Salt Pond MetaG SF2_A_H2O_MG | ecosystem: Environmental > Aquatic > Non-marine... | reverse complement strand
ATTTTGCAGTTATCACAAACACTAAAATATAGGCATTACTATGCCAGATATGATTTTAGATGGAACAGGGCAAGGCTACAGGCTGAAGGTTTTAGAAGATAACTCTATACCTGTAACGGCTGTAGCCAAGTCTGAAATGGTCGATACTTCAGAAACTACAGAAAAAGCCTTCATATTTGCCAACGGTGGCATTCCTAGTATCACAACTCTCAACACTATCACGCCTATTCTTTATGTAAAAAACACCTCTACTACTGAAGTGCTGCATATTCATTCTTTACGTTCTTGCGCTACACAGGTATCCAAGTGGAGGGTTTATAAAAATATCACCGGTGGAACTATCCTAAGTAACCAAAACCTTGGATTGAATAACAACCTGAATATTTCCAGTGCTACTGATTGCGAGTGTACTGTTTATTCAGGTGCAGATGGCGACACCTACTCAGGCGGTTCAATGTTTGAGCATTGGATTAACGATGTTGGGCATTCTATTGAGGAATTTCAAGGTGCGATTATCCTAGGACCAGATGATAGTTTAACCTTAACTGTCGAGGTAGAGGTAGCTGCACAGGTTTGTTGCCGTATGATCGGCTATTATAGGGATATGTAAAATGCCAGATATGATAAAAGACGGAACTGGAAATAGTTACCTTGTCCGCATAGATGAAAACAACCATATGGCGGTTAAGGCAATTACGACCTCCTCACAGAACTATTATAGCCGTAAAAATAAAGATGCCTATCAAGTTTCCACCCAGATTAATATAGCTGCGAGCGAGCAGTCAGTTCTATTTATGAAAAATGGATCGCAGGATAAACACCTTGTAGTTACCTACCTTCGCATGATGAGTGCAGGTGCAGCCGCTGCAAATGAAAACGCTTATTTTAAAGTGAGTGTTGGCGGCACATATGTTAGCGGTGGCGCGGCTATTACACCCACAAATATGTTTGTAAGATCCGCTAAGGAAGCCCTAGGAGTTTTTTATAGTGGAACTACACCAATCGTCACCTCTGGATTTACAGAAATAGACCGCACCCACCAAGCAAATGAAATGGTTACATACCGAAAAGAGGGTAGCCTAGTTCTTGACACTAATGACGCATTGGAAATAACACACAAAGGAAGCACCGCAGCAGGTGTGGCCTATGCACGTGTATCATTTTACTACATTGATAAGGATATATATTAATGGGTGGGTTTAAAATACTAGATGGTCTAGGAAGTGGTCGAGAGGCAGGTATTGATTCTAACAATCGTATATTGACCTCATCAATTACAGAAAACATAGCAAATCATGTGACTGAGTTTGGTGGGAGGTACAATCTTAACACCGGAACTATAAACCTCACGACTGCTACCACTAGTGCAGTTATGTATTTTAAAAACAATGAGGACTACGTTTACTCGATTACAGCTTTCATACTGTATTTTGGGCCAAGCACAGGCGGTTCTGGTGTTTCAACTATAGATATTTATGCTGACCCTACAGGTGGTACTATTATTTCCAATGCAGTTACTGCTGACATCATTTTCAACATGGATTTAGGCTCGGCCAGGGATTTAAATGCTGATGTTTATAAAGGCGCTCAAGGAAACACATTGTCAGGTGGCACACTAGCGTTTTCAGGATACCAAGCACCGTCTAATGCACGGGTACTTAATGTTGGACAGTTACTAGTACCGAAAGGCGAATCGTTTGGTATCAATATTACACCACCCACTGGTAACACTAGCATGAACGTGCAAGCCATAATAAGCGGCTATGTTAATATACCAGAAGCTACAGGGGGAACCTTGTGAGTCTTACTGTTGAAATTGAAGACGGTAAGTTTGGTACTGCTAACACAGTCGGAGTTACTAAGCGTGGCCAATTAATCACCGCACCGCTAAAGTTTAACTCTGGTTATTTTCAATCAATGACATCTGCTGCCACTGCTTTTAATTTTGTAATTCCACAAGCAGGTCAGCAGTTTGTTATTGATGGTATTATTTTTTCTTCTGATAAAAATGTTAGCTCCACAAATGGTGCTGTTATAGATATCTACGAATCGAATATAGGTCCAGATTCTACAACTATAGATAAAAGCCTTTTACGAATCGACATTGGCAGACTTGACAAGGGCAATGTTTCCTCACTTAACATGATTACAAGCCCGTCTGTATGGATCAACGGATTCACTGATGACGCCACTACCAATGTCACCTTAATAGGTTATTATGTGGAGGTCGTCACATGAGTATGTCAATACTAGATCAGAGAGTTTACCTAGTAACAGGTGCAGGTGCGGTCACTGATTTAACGCTACCGCTTTCTGAGTTGGATACAGACACCTCGGCAATCAGTATGCTAGCAGATGTTGACTATCTTTATATCGGTACATCCCTACCTTTCAATCACAGGTATTTTCACTTAAGCACTGTAAACGCTGTTAGTGCTAATGTAGGTGTTGATATCTGGTATGCTGGCAGTTGGAAGCCGGTAGTCGATATACTAGATAGAACCGATGTATCTGGAACACCACTAGCAAGGTCTGGGAATCTACAGTTCCAAGTTGACCGAGACTTCGGCTGGGATAAAGAGCAGGATTCTGTAGATATCGCTGAGCTAGCAAACGCTCCACTTGCCTATGACCTGTATTGGTCACGAATAAATTTTGATCAGGCTGTCAGCTTTACACTCTCTTATTTAGGGCAAAAATTCAGTGATGATAGATCACTGCTTGCAAGGTATCCTCAGTTTGGAAGTGCTACTCTAAAAAACGCTTTTCTGAGTGGTAAAACCGATTGGGATGAGCAGCATATAGAGGCGGCAGTAGACATTGCTAAGGATCTAATCGAGAGACGTATAGCTTGGGACAAGAACCAAGTTTTAGACGTTTCAGACTTAAGAACTGCATCAGTACACCGCACCGCTTCTATCATTTACCGTGGTCTAGGTGTGAACAGAAACCCTGAGCAGATTAAAGATGCTGAGGCTAGGTATCATGCTGCCATGAACAAGGGTAAGTGGAAATTAGACGTAAGTGGTAACGGCTCTCTTGATGAGACAGAACGTAAGATATCAACTATATTTATGACTAGGTAATTTCCATGAGCATAGTCGCGATCCAAGATGCCCTTGAGGACTTAATAAACACTACACTTCCAACATACATAAAGCTTTCTGATGCTGTAGATATAGCAGATAACCCTAACGTGTATTTAAGTAAGGGTTTTGCTACTTCTATAGGATCAGCTACCAGAGAACAAAAAGAATTATGTAATGGCTTATTCATAGCAAGATCATTTGCAGTCATACTAACAAACACCTATAATCCTGATTTAGATGCACAAACACGAAAAGACTTAGAACAGGCGCTAGTAGTTGACCAAACAGCACTAATGCTAGCACTGGAAGGTAACAGGGCTTTAAATGGAACCTGTACTAATGCAGTTTATGTAAGTGACAATGGGATTGAGTATATTGTGGATGAGCAATATCAGAAGCAATATATTGGCATAGTATCTGATATTAATATTCAATATATAGAAAGGGTTTAACATGGTTTACATCGTTAGACGGTCATCACGGATGGCTATTAAGGCCGAAACTACCGAGGGAACACCTGTTGAACCCACGGCTGGCACTGATTTTATTCCATTGCAGGATGACTATTCGATTAGTCCAAATAGAGAGGCGATTGAAAACGTCGAGCTAACAGGTTCGATTGGGCAAGCACCAACTATCCTGGGTGCAGAATCACCAGAAGTTAGCTTTTCAGGCTATCTAAAACACTCAGGCGTTGAGGGGCAGGAACCTACATATGGTCCTATCCTTGAATCAATTTGGGGTTCAAAAAATGTTTATGTAGCCTCTGAAGCTACCATTGCATCTGCTACCACTACCACACTAACACTAGGCGCTGGTGAGGGTGCAAACTATGCCAGAGGCTATGGAGTTCTAGTAAAAGATTCCACTAACGGATATTCAATCAGAACTGTAGTTTCCGTTTCTACAGATACCCTTACCCTTAACGCTCCACTGGGTGTCGCACCGCTAGCTGGTGTTAAAGTAGGCAAGCCAATTACATATATCCCTGCTGATTCTGGTCACCCGTCAATTTCATGCTGGCAGTATGAAGGCAATGAAGGTGCTGTCCAACTTGTCTCTGGTGTTAAATTTACTGGGTGGAACCTACAAGCTGACGCTGGCCAGCCTATTAATGGTGCTTTTACAGGTCAAGGCATAGGCTATTATTTTGACCCAATCACCATTACAGCATCGTCTAAGTACATTGATTTCTCTGATTCTACACCCACAACTTATGCTGCTAGCATCGTTGAAAAGACATATAAAGACCCCGAACAGTTAGCTACAGCACTACAGACTGCTATGAACGATACTGCTTCAGGTGATACCTTTACGGTGACCTATTCAAATTCTACTGGCAAATTCACCATTGCTAGTGATGCTACACCGTTTTCCATCCTCTGGAATACTGGAGCGAACACCGCTAACACAATAGGCGCTAAACTAGGCTTTTCTGTAGCGGCTGATGATACTGGAAGTCAGAGTTACGTAGCGGACAATGCACAGGACTACTCAAGCCCTTATGAACCAGTGTTTGACGCTGTAGATCCTTTGGTAGCCAAGTCTCACCAACTTATGTTCCGCAAATCTGACGACACCTCACCAGTTGTTTGTGTAGAGGCTAATTCTGTCAATATGAACCCAGCCAATACAGCTACCAATATCCAAAGTATTTGCGCGGAATCTGGAATTGCTGGAACGGTTATGACAGGCAGAACGGTTACAATGCAGTTTACGGCTCCACTAAATAAGTATGACGCTGAAGCTGCTGCTCTTTACAGAAGAAACGATGATGTAATATTCCAATATGCCTTTGGCGAAAAAGCAGATGGCACTAATTGGGACGCAGGTAAGTCTGGATGTTTCTCGACTCTTTCTGCTAAGATCTCCGCATTAAGTATAACTGATGTGGATGGGATATCTTACTTAGACATAACGCTACAGGCTTATGTATCCAACGGACTAGGTGAGACTTATCTAAACTTCCTATAAGGGATTTTAATGAGTAGAGAGCGAACGGTAAAAATAGAAGGCTATGATGGCTGTGTAGTGGTTAGACCTATGCGTAACATTGAAAAATTTGATCTTATGCAGTCCCTAGGTATGACGACTGAAAAGCTGACAAGCCTTTCTAAGAATAAAAAGGTCGGTGCTGACGATATAGACCTAAACCTTTCAACGATCAAGGGTCTGTTTGAAACGGCTAAGGATCTTATTGTCAGTGTCGATCTTAAAAAAGGTGAGGATCATTATAAGTCATGGGACGACCTTGACTATGATCCTTCTGGACTTCCCATCCAAATGGAAATTGTCAATTTTGCGATTGGCATGGGAAAATAGATGACCAGTTGTTAGGTCGTGCGGTAAACGAAGCGTTTAATGGGGGAGGCGATCCCCTTAATCCGTACAACTGGTACATAAGTGAATATAGCGACCGTATCAGACTTAAGAAGTTAGGGTTTCATAGCTCCTTTAATGACTTAGATCCCTTTAAGGCACAGGTATTCATTAAGATTGATATCGAGCTGGAAAGGCTGCAAGAAAGACGGCGCAAGTTAAAGGAAATGCAATCCAAGTCAAGAAAGTAAAGTCAGGGGGTTAATTTAAAATGGCGAATGATGTAACCCTTTCCATTGGTGTCGATGCCTCTGCTGTTAACAAATCCCTCAACAATTTAAAATCAACACTTTTAAAGGTGGGTGCTGCTGCTGCTGCTGCCTTTGCTGGTAAAAAAGTAATTGACGCTGCTGTCACGCAGGAAAAGGCGATCAATGCTCTTAACCAGGCTTTAATTAGAACTGGTGATTACTCTAAAGAAACCTCGGAGGATATGCAGCGTTTTGCCTCTGAGCTACAAGATGTAACCACCATTGGAGACGAGGCCACACTAGAACTACTCGCCTTAGCTAAATCATTTGGTGTTTCAAATGAAGAAGCAAAAAAGCTAGTAACAACCGCTGCTGACGCTAGTGTAGCTTTAGGTGTAGACGCTAGGACTGCATTAGAACAGCTAGGCGGTACGCTATCGGGAACGCAAGGACGGCTAGCTAAGTTTGTTCCAGAGGTTAAAGAGCTAGGTATAGAGGCGCTTAAGAATGGCGAAGCGATTGACATATTCGCTGAGAAATTCGCTGGCGCTGCAAAGGGTGAGCTACAAACATTTTCAGGTGCAGCACAGCAGCTTTCAAATACCTTTGGCGACTTATTAGAGGAGGTGGGATTTTTTATTACAAGATCCCCTCTAGTATTAAGTGCTATAAAAGGTCTGAAAAATGTTTTTAGTACTCTAATAGACTTCATTAAAGCCAATGGCGATATCTTCAGAACCACACTAGGAAATGCCGTAGAGTTTCTTATCAAAGGTTTTGCGATACTCGCTAAAAATGTCTTACCTCCTCTTATAGATATTCTGCTTATTCTGGTAAGGATACTTGACGCACTTCAAGGCGCAGCCTTTGATGCTGTCAAGGCTTTCTTAGGGTTTGACGCTGTAAGGCAGTCCATAACCTTTCTAACAAGGGCAGTGCTTGCCTTAGCTGACACTGTTCTTGAAGGTCTGCTGGGTGCTTTTAAACAGGTAGCTAAGTTTGTCGGTGTCGAGGTTCCCCGAATTGAAAATGCTATCGGTGGCATAAGGGATAAGATTGAAGAACTGGCCACGGCTGATACTGGTTCGGCATTAAGTGAGTTTGTTAATAAAGCTGCTGATGCTAGGGATGCTGCTGGCGAACTTGTAGTTGAAACTATTAGGTCTATTCAAGATGGCGCTAAGTCAATCAACTACGAAAAGCTGGCTGATGATATATCCGAGGGTCTTAAGGGAAAAATTCAAATGGACCCTAAGATCAGTAAGGAAACAAAAAAATCCTTCCTTGATCTTGCAGATGATTTCGGAAGCAGTGCAGTCGAGAAAATCAAGGCCAATATTGGTTCTGCTGCTGCCACATTTGGTAAGCAGTTTCTTAATATACTTGTAGCAGGTACTAAAAAGACATCTGAAACCAATTCCATAATACAAAAGCTAGAGGTCGAGCTAGCAAACACCTCGGATATTGAAAAGCGAAGGGACTTAGAAAAACAAATAACCGAAGCGCAAGAAGCACAAATCAAGGCGCAAAAGGACGCTGCCTATGAGTTCACATCAGAAATCGGTGCGTTTGTTGCGGATGTTTTTCTTCCAGGTGCAGGTCAGTTTGTAAAGCTGTTCTTAGAATTAGCTAAAGACCCTGAAGCGTTTGCACAGTTTATAGAGGGTCTTGTAGAAAACCTGCCCGAAATTATAGATGCTCTAGCAGAGGCTATGCCAGTCGTGGCAGAGGCGCTAGCCGAAAATGCTGACAAAATAGCACTAGCGATTGGCTATGCTTTCTTGAAACTGGCAGAAGGTTCTATAAATGGAATTATTCGGGCTTTAGAGATAGCACTAAATAACATTTTTAGAGAGCTAGGTAACGCCATACTATCTGCAGGTGACAAGTTTGTTTTTAAAATCCTAGAGGGTGCTACAGATTTTATTTCTAAAATTGTCGAAAGTATCCAGGGTGCGCTTGGTGGTGGTGGTGGTGGAACCTTGGGCAAGGTAGCTAAAGGGGATATAACTGCTCCAATCCGTGATCTAGGTAAGCGACTAGGGTTTGCTGAGGGTGGTATAGTTCCTCCAGGTTTTCCCAACGATAGCGGCTTAGCAGCAGTCACCTCTGGGGAAATGGTGCTAAACGATTCACAGCAACAAAACTTATTTAGACTTCTTAACCAAGGCGGCTTCGGTGGTAGTCAAATGCTGACGGTCAATTTGGTTATGAATGAGGAAATCCTTGCCAAGCAGATCCTAGAAATAAACCGTGATAATTTAAGGACGGCATAATGGCTAAATGTAATGTCCGGTTTATGGACAATCAGAAAATAGAATCCACAAACTATACCGTCACCAATGAGGATGGTAGTTTTCCATTCACAAATATTCTTAGCAACGTCAGGTCTAAGACCTTTAGATCTACCTCAAATAGTGCTTGGCGGCTTACTATCGACCTAGGGTTTCAGGATAAGGTAAACACCCTAGCTTTATTTGCTCCATTAGGGGAAACGCTAGGTATCACAAGAGAGGCCACGATAAAGCTACAGGCTGATAACGTGAGCGTATGGACTTCCCCAGACCTATCAATCGATCTTTCACTCACATCAGACGACCGACTAATTTACTTCCTAGATGACACCCTTGAGCTAAACTATAGGTTCTGGTCACTCTATATAGATGATCCATCCAATCCGAACGCATATATAAGCTTCGCATATGCTTACATGGGTGACTATACGACTACTGCACTAAGGAATGTTAGCAATGGTTTTCGCTGGACGACGAACGATAGGTCAAGGGTTTCTAAGTCGATGGATGGAACCCCTTATTTCGATACCAAAACAAAATATGATTCCTTTGAAAGCTTAGAGTATGGCTACTTACTTAACAATGATAGGCTTTTATTAGAGGGTTTATATGATCGTGTCGGTATATCTAATTGGATGCCAATTGCTTTAGACCCAGAAGGGAAAACGACGGCTGGTGATATAGAACAACTGACTAGACTAGCTAGGTTTAGTGTACCGCTAAATAGAAATCATAAAATAGCGGAATATTATTCCATGTCTTTTTCTCTTGAGGAAGTCATTTAATGTCGAAAAAGAATACATTGTTAAAGTTATCTGTCAGGAGGTTCATACCAGATAGCGAACTGGTTTTAGTTTCAGGTTTTGACTACACCACCACATTTGCACCAAAGGCTCCTACTAGTGTCTACCAAGGTACTACCAGTCTGACTTTTAGCTACTCTAATGGTGTCCTATCTTTGACATCTATTACAGCACCAGATAGCGATATATTTGTAGATTATGACCTATATTTTGCAACGGGTGCGACTATCAATGACTATGATAACCCAGTCGATCAAACTGGCAGTATTGTAGAGTGGCAACCTAGATTGGCTAGCAATTTTACTAGCAAGCAATCGTCCTCCGATATGATCTATGGATTTATGTCTATTTCCAGCTCATCGGCCAATTTAGACAATAACGATTCTGCATTGAATCAATATTTTACAAAATATGACAACTGGAGAGGTAAAAATTTTACATCTTATATATTAATAGGCAGCACTTATAGGCGGTTTAGTTCTGGCACGATATCAAAATATAGCAGTGGCACTACCATAACTCTAAGTTTGAAAAACATGATCGGTAATTTGAACACCGAAGCGACGCTAGGCAATGCTAGGCAATATTACAAAATAAATAGTATTGATTACCCTAGTGTCAATTCTAAGTATGAAAACAAGCCTATCATGCACCTTTCTGGCTACCTCTCTGATGTACCCACATTCACTAGCGACGCGAATAATAGAACAGCCGATTTTTCAAACCTACCAATCGCTACAAGGATAGCTTACAACGACTTTATTTTGGGGACAGTGAAAAATCCATATCCCGATTCCGGCCAGTTAGTAGCTGTTACATGGAACTCCAATTTTCTCATAGGCGCTATAGGGTATGATAACTTGACAGTTCCGGCAGCACATACCAGAGCCCTTATTGTTGGGTCTGACGTGGGTATCACCAGGTCGGATGCCAGTACCGCCTATGCAAATGTATACGCAATTAATTATGATACTAATACTGTCACGATTGAAAATAGTACTGGCTTTAACATTACAGATATTTTAATTCCACCTGCCTACATACATCGTGATGATGGCGGGCGTATTTTAGCAGCATATTCACCTGCCGTTGCCTTTGGCCCTGCAATTAAACTTGAGGTCAATTTTTCAACGGCTACAAATGGCGACAAACTCATTAAATGCCGTTGGAATAATTTTACAGTTATAGCGCAACCTGCATATATGGATGGTAGAAACCCTAGGTTTATTATAACTAGTACCACTATTGAAACTCAGTCTGATTATATCAAGAGGCAAATAGAAGGTGCTGGGTATAGTGTAATTACCAGCCAGTTCACATCTGCACAGACCGACTCTAACCTTGGAGCATATATAACTACTGGCAAAGGTCTAGTAGAAAATGAAACAGTACAAAAACAGGTGGAAAAAATAGCATTTTCCAATAATGGTTTTGTATTTTGGGACGATCAGCAGGAAAAGTATGGCTATAAGATACTAAAGACTTCAATGGGAACACCTGATTGGAATTTAACCAAAGCTGATATTCTGGAGAACACGCTAATTCCAAACGTGGAAAACCAAGATGTCTATACGGAAATAGCATCGAATAATGGCGTTATAGGTGGTGGCCAATGGTTATCCGCTGTCAATACAAGGTACGTTTCGGAGTTCGCTGAAAACTTTTCTGAAACAGAAAAACAGTTTATTTTTACCCATTACTCAGATTCAACCTCCTCTGAAAAAATAAAATTTATTACTACACCAGACTTTTTCTATAAATTTACAGTAAAGCCTGATGAATACTATGCTATGCAAATTGGCGATGTAGTAAATATAAGTAATGTTAATGGCAAACTTTTAACTGAGTCCGATACAGTTGACTTAGTAATTATAGCTTTAGAAAAATCATCTGAATTAGTGAGAGTAACAGGCTATGACTTTTCAAAAATTCCCTGAGTATATGTATGAGCTAGTCAACACAGGTGGAGAAATAGAGCTAGGCACCCTTACCATTGACGACAGTGGAGAGCTAACCGCACACT
>Ga0102957_1000644_pt1 | contig 10913 bp, 8 predicted proteins | sample SalPon2_A_H2O_MG_2_FD_84517 | JGI IMG/M metagenome (GOLD analysis project Ga0102957, IMG submission 84517) | Salt pond water microbial communities from South San Francisco under conditions of wetland restoration - Salt Pond MetaG SF2_A_H2O_MG | ecosystem: Environmental > Aquatic > Non-marine... | reverse complement strand
GTGTTTCTTGTTGATGTCATTGATTTAACGTAAAATAAATGTTATTAGACTTGAATGAATGAGTTAGACAATTTTAAGAAAAATTAATGCCTATTTAATAATCAATTAATACTTGTAAAGTAAGTTAGAAATAAAATTATTATGGAAATACCTTTTATAGAATCAGACTTACTTGGAGACATTTACGTAGTAGTTGAATGCCATTGCGGAAACACATCAGACCTTCACGGCATCTGTGATTATACGTATTGGAGCTGCGGTAAAAGTTAAAATCATAGGCCTGTCCTTTTTATATAGCTTAAGTCTTTACAAACAATTTTTAATATTTATATATTAATTACCTAACATAGTAAATACGATAAAGTTCATAAATTTAAATGTGCTTAGTTTAAAAAAGTTAAAAAACACAATTCCAATAAATCTAACATATTGGATAGTTTCGATTTTATTATTTCTTCCTTTCTCTAATATTACCCTATCAGTCTTTACAAGATTATTTAGATACCTAAGATATATTTCGTCTAGATGAGCAAAATAAAAACACCTTTTTATAAGCCCAAACTGAGACGAAGAATAACTAAATTTTGTAGTATAAATACCTGCTATATAAATTTTATACATGGCAGACACAAATTCAAATCATTGACACATCCTCTTCAATGAGTTTAGGAACGAATTTGTATATTGTAGTTTATTAACCATAAATCAATAAAAATGAATGAATTTGAAGTATTACAATATTTTCAAAGCGGTTTTCAACAAAACGCATCTTATCTCTTAGTCGTTACAATATTAATTTGTCTTAATTTTTACCTGATTAGGAGAGCAAGAGAAACTAATATGCCAAGCTATGGTAAAGCCTTAGTAACCATTTTTGGATTAATGTCAGTTTATTTTGGCTGGACTGTAGGAGCGTTTTTAAGAGCTATGCAAATAAATATGGCAGTTACTTTGTCAGAGTTAAAAGCAACAGGCGTTTCCATTACTGCAGCAAGTAATGATTGGATTGTTACAATGGGAAATCCAACAGAACCCTACTCAGCTGGTACTCCGGATGTACCTACAATGATTTTTTGGGGTATAATTGCTCTGATGCTTATTTTAGGAATGTGGGCTCCAGCTCCTGAAGGTGCATATGATAAAAAATAATATCCGTATAAATTAATTACAGCCCTCCTAAGTGGAGGGTTTATTATACTATACAGCATATTCTCTTTAGTAAGTTCAGAGATTTTTAGTTACTAACTATTTGAAAGTCAGTATAATTTATTTTGATTGCACATAACTTTATGTTAATCAAGGTATTAATTATTGCCAATTTTTTACTCCTCAAGCATGTATTCCAATTAGAACACCTTCACGCGGAAGACCTTTCCTTTTTTTGCAATCCCCCCCACAAGCCTTTCATGTTGCTTTTGTCTTTTACATCGTCTCAGAATATTTTTTCGTAAAATCTGAGGGTATTATTTTTAAAACTTTTCACAACTTCTCTAAAGTGTCATTTTGGATTGAATTCCAGATAATTCAATTAAGACACATTTAAGTTTTAATTCAACTTACAATGGAACTCTTCTAAGTTTTACTGCTAGTGCTGGCGAGGATGCGATACCAGAACCCACTATCAGTTGTATTTTGGTTGGTGTTTCTTGACGAATAATTGCAAAAAAACCTGTAGTTTTTAACTGCTTTTACATTTTGTAATCGTGAAGAAAACCAATTTTTATGAAAATCTTAAGAAAGCACTTAAATTGCATTTACTCAACACCGCTATATTTGGTAATATAAACTGTAAAAGAAATGTTAGAACGCATTATTCAGTATAGTATTCAGCATAAACTTATAGTACTGCTATTTACCGCTGGAGTGATTGGGTTTGGCTTGTATTCCCTTTCCAATATTTCTATTGGAGTGGTTCCTGACGTGACCAATAATCAGGTTCAGGTTATTACTACCTCAAGAAATTTAGCGACTGAAGATGTTGAAAGATTTTTAACATATCCCGTAGAGCTTGAAATGGCAAACTTACCTGGGGTTAAGGAAATTCGTTCAGTTTCAAAATTTGGTCTGTCCGTGGTAACCGTTGTTTTCGAAGACGATTTAGGCACGTATTTACCACGTCAACTTATTGCAGAAAAAATTAAAAATGCAGAAGAAAAAATACCCACTGGCTTTGGTAAACCATTTATGGGGCCAGTTTCTACAGGACTAGGGGAAATCTATCAATATATAATTGAGGTAGACGACCACTATAAAGAGCACTATTCATTAGCTGATGTACGTACTATTCAGGACTGGTTAGTAAAGCGTCAACTTTCAGGAATTTCAGGAGTGGTAGAAGTCAATACATGGGGCGGATATTTAAAAACCTATGAAGTTGCTATAAATCCTGAAAGACTTCGTGCGATGGACATTGCGATTACTGATGTGTATTCGTCACTTGAAAAAAACAATAGTATTGCAGGGGGAGGTTATATCGAAAAATTAAATGAAAGCTACTTCATACGTGGTGAGGGACTGTTGAGCTCTTTACAAGATATTGAAGATATTGTAGTAACTACAAGAGGAGATGTACCTGTGTATGTAAGGGATATTGCTTCGGTAGGTTTTGGTCACGCGAATCGATTTGGCGCCATTACAGGAAATGGCGAAGGGGAAAAAGTATTGGGACAGGTAATGATGTTAAAAAATGCCAACTCAAATGCTGTAATAAAGGCTGTGAAACAACGCGTATCAGAGATTCAATCTTCATTGCCACCGGGTATTTCAATTAATCCTTTTTTAGAACGTAGTGAACTCATCGATAAAACTACCTTAACCATTGCAGAAAACCTCATTTTAGGGTGTTTGATCGTAATTTTTGTTGTGATATTACTTTTGGGCAATCTGCGTTCCGGATTGGTAGTTGCCTCTGTTATTCCGCTAAGTTTGCTATTTGCGCTATCACTGATGTATGTTTTTGGAGTCGATGCCAATCTGATGAGTTTGGGTGCAATCGATTTTGGAATAATTATCGATGGAGCAGTAATCATTGTAGAGTTTATTACTTTTAAAATTAATACCCAACGGGCCAAATTATGGGCGCTTCCTAAAAATGAAAGACAAGGTTTTATGGACCTTGTTACGCATCAAGGAGCAACAAAAATGATGAATTCGGCTGTATTTGGACAACTCATCATTATTATCGTATTTATCCCCATTCTATCACTAGTAAATATAGAGGGGAAAATGTTCCGACCGATGGCTTTAGTGTTTTGTTTTGCTCTAATAGGCGCAATGGCACTGTGTTTTACCTATATACCAGTAATGGCATCATTATTTATGAAACCAAGTAAGACTGAGAAGAAAACAATCTCATCAAGGTTGATTACTTTTTTAGAAAACAAATACGAACCTATCATCGCTTGGGCGTTGGGTAAAAAGAGATTGGTGTTGGGATCGGCATTTGGTTTATTTGTTTTTGCCGCATTATTATTTTCTCGAATGGGAGGAGAATTTGTACCCACCTTAGATGAAGGGGATTTTGTAATTCAGCCTGTATTAAAGACAGGGATGTCTTTAAGCAAGACTATAGAGGCTACTACACAAATTGAAAAAATAGTTTTGACATTCCCTGAAGTTGAACAGGTAGTGAGCAGAATAGGCGCTGCTGAAGTACCCACAGACCCAATGTCTATGGAGGAAAGTGATGTGATTATAAAATTGAAACCAAAAGGAGAATGGACATCGGCAAAATCAAAAGACGAATTGGCCAATAAATTCAAGGAAGCCTTGTCAGAAAAAATTGCAGGTGTAGATTTTGAGTTCACCCAACCTATAGAAATGCGATTCAATGAATTGATTACTGGCATAAGAGCCGATTTAGCAATTAAAATTTTCGGAGAAAATTTAGATGTATTGTATCAAAAAGCATTGGAAATTGAAAAAGCAATTCAGAACGTTGAAGGGGCTGCTGATATTTCTGTGGAAAAAACGGTAGGGTTACCACAAATGTCGGTCAGGTACAATCGCCGAAAAATTGCCAAATACGGATTAAATATTGAAGACCTCAACAAAGTCATTACTATGGGTTTTGCAGGGATGCCTGCGGGGACTATTTTTGAAGGTGAAAAACAGTTTGATTTGGTTCTTCGTTATGACGAATCGCACAGAAAAGATATTGAGCATATAAAAAACGCTTCGGTTTCGTTACCAAATGGATCACAATTACCATTAAGTGAATTTGCAAATATTGTGTATACCAAAGGACCAGCTAAAATTTCTCGTGATGATACGCAGCGTCGAATAGTGGTTGGTGTAAACGTGAGAAATCGAGATTTAGAATCTGTGGTCAAAGATGTGCAAGCCATATTAGAAAAAGAAGTGAAACTACCCACAGGTTATATAATAAGCTACGGTGGACAATTTGAAAATCTTCGGACAGCATCAGCTCGATTACGAATTGCGGTACCTATAGCACTTCTCCTGATTTTTATTTTACTGTATTTCGCTTTCAGTTCTGTAAAAGAAGCATTACTGATTTATAGTGCCATACCTTTGTCGGCTATAGGTGGTGTAATGCTACTTTATATTCGGGATTTGCCTTTTAGTATTTCAGCGGGCGTAGGTTTTATTGCCCTTTTTGGTATTGCGGTATTAAATGGTATAGTCCTTATTGAAGAGTTTAAAGAACTAAAGACGCGAGGAGTAAATAATATTAACGAGAGAATTTTAATGGGAACAAAAAACAGATTACGCCCTGTACTGCTTACAGCTGCGGCTGCCGCACTGGGCTTTTTACCAATGGCAATTTCAACGTCTGCTGGAGCTGAAGTGCAAAGACCTTTGGCAACCGTTGTTGTAGGAGGATTGATCACTGCAACGATACTGACTTTGTTCGTACTGCCTGTTTTATATGCAATATTTGACAAAAAAGAGGATCGTGCTGAAAGGAAAATAAAAGTAAATCTAAATCCTTTAGGCATTCTATTATTACTTTTTTTCCCCTTTATTGGCAATGGGCAACAAAACCCTTTAAGCGTAGAACAGATTTCACAAATGGCGCTAGAGAACAATAACGCCCTTCAAGCTTCTGCAAAAAAAATCAAACAATCAGAACAATTGATGGGTAGTGCTTTTAACTTAGATAAAACCCAAGTTTATTACAATTTTGACGAAAATAATATTGCTGAAAATGGACAGCCAATTAAAGTGTACGGGCTAAGTCAGTCACTTCAATTTCCGACCATTTATGGCGCACAGTACAAAGTAAAAAAACAAAAAGTGGCATTGGCAACAGAGCAATATAGACTTAATGAAAGGATGTTAACTAAAGAGGTATACATTGCATATTACAACGTTGTATTTAATAATAATCTGGTAAAGCAATACACCTATTTAGATAGTTTATATGACCAATTTGTTGTTGCAGCAAAAAAAAGATATCAGTTAGGAGAGACTAATTTGTTGGAAAAATTAACGGCAGAAGCAAAACAAAAAGAAATAGCCATTGCGCTTAGCCAAGCTAGAGAAGATGTTTCAAAAGCCCACACTATTCTCAATGAGTGGGTACAAAGCGATTCATTAATGACTATTGAGGAATCGGTCTTACCCAAACTAGCTTTGCAAGAATTTAATGCCGAAGCCCATCCTGGGACGTCATATTTCAATTCCGTACAAAATCTAGCAAAGTCTTCATTGGCTTTAGAGCGTCAGCGGTTGTTGCCCGACTTGAACGTCTCTGTATTTCAAGGAACAAATAATGGGCTAAATGCAAGAAATTACAATGGCTTTCAAGTTGGTATTGCCCTACCTATATGGTTTGGTACAAATAAATCTAAAATCAATGCGGCAAAAATAGAAACAATGATTATCGCAGATGAATATGAGAATTATAAAATTAAACTACAATCTCAATACGATGGCTTACTTTCTGATTTGAAAAGATTTGAAGAAATGGTACACTATTATGAAACTACGGGGAAAAGTTTAGCCAAAGAATTAACAATAACCGCTACAAAATCATTCCAAAATGGGGAAATTAATTTTTTGCAATATGTCCAACTTATAGAGAGTGCAAAAAACATTGAAATTAACTACTTACAAAACTTAAACAAGTACAACACTACCGTTTTAGAATTAAACCATTTAACCATGAAATATCCATGATTCATCTTTAATCACAACTTGTGATCATTGAAAAACGATAAATAGAAACGCATGAAAAACAGACACTTTGATTTAACGAATTCGATCTACTTCAAAATACTCTTATTATGGATAGTACTGGTTTTAAGCTCCTGCAATACTAAAGAAAAAACTAAAACTGAAAATCAGGCTGAAGTAATAGTAGATGCAGATGTAATCACAATATCTGAAAGCCAGTTTCATGCTGGTCAAATGGAACTTGGCAAAATATCCATGGAAGAGTTCAATACAGTGGTCAAAGCGAATGGAATGTTTGCTGTACCTCCGCAAAACCAAGTGGATGTGAGTGCCTATTATGCGGGATATGTTAAGAATATCAAGTGGTTGCCAGGTGATGAGGTAAAAAAAGGCCAAGAATTGTTCACTATTGAAAACCCAGAGTATGTCCAGATACAACAAGATTTTTTGGAAGCTAAGGGACAATTGAACTATTTAAAATCCGATTATGAACGCCAAAAAAAACTTTTAGCAAACAATATTAGCTCTAAAAAGAATTTTTTGAAGGCAGAATCGGAGTATGCAGTAACGCATGCTCGGCATCAATCCCTTAAAAAAAAATTGAGCCTAATGAATATAAATCATAAGACCTTGTCAGTTGAAAATATTCGATCTGTAATTGCTATACGTTCCCCTTTATCAGGATATATAACAAGGATTAACGCTTCTAATGGAATGTATTTAAACCCTTCAGATGTGGCTCTTACCGTTACAAATACCGATGATTTGCATGTAGAATTGAAGATTTTTGAAAAGGATCTGCTTTTGATAAAAAAGGAACAACTTATCAATATACGATTACAAAACAATAGTGATAGAGTGTACCAAGGAAAGGTACATCTAATCAATAAAACTATTGATGCTCAGGATAGAACTTTAGAACTACATGGTGATCTAGTAAATAAAAGTGAAGCAAAATTATTTGTCCCAGGAATGTATGTAGAAGCAGAAATAGTAACCTCATCAACAGAGCAATCTGCATTGCCATCAGAGGCAGTTGCCAATATTGAAAACGACTTTTTTGTTTTGGTAAAAGAAGATGAACAAATGTATAGAAAGGTCTTGGTTAAAGTAGGCACAACCCAAAATGGCTTTACTCAAATCCTAAATGCTGAAGACTTTACACCAAACACAACCTTTCTGACAAAAGGCACTTTTAACCTCTTAACAGAATAGAATTTAGAAAAAATGAAATTGCAAAATTTTAGAATCCAAGTTGGATTATTGAGGAGGGTACATCCATTTTCCACAATTATTTTTTAATTAGCGGATGTTTTTATTGCTTTCAAAAAAGTCGTAACAATTGGAGTAAACCTCGAGAACACAAAGTTTACTTAATATATTTGGAGAAACGTACCTATCAACTATGAAAACAAAAGCCTTTATTGGGGTACTACTTCTAATACTTTCTATCTGTTTTTACTTTTTTTTAATTGACACAGAAGAGGCAGTAAAAATCAATCAATCTTCTGAAAAGAAACCAATGGTGTCAAATAAGGTTATTCTATCAGGAAGAAGCTATGATTATGCTTTGCTTTTTATAAAGTCCATTATCAAGAAAGAAAAGTATTTTGGCACCTATACTATTTATTCAAGTAAACAAAATGAAAATGAATTTTTAACAAGTATTCAAATTTCTGAAGGTGCACTAAAAATTTTAAATCAAGCTGAATCTGAAAATAAACTTTTAGAGATAGTGAAAGTTGGTCAGGGAAAACAATTTTACGAATGCATTAGAATTTGTTTAAGTGAAGAAATGATTAAAGGGGGTATGTGTAGTTGTGGGTCTTATTTTATAGGATATTAATTATTTTACAAAAGCGTTTTGGACACCTACAAACTTCAACTATTTTCACTCAATTTATAGGTAGATCCTCTTCATTAAGTGCAGTGAGTTCTTTGTTGTTTCCTCAAGAAAATGTAGAATCAATAGGAGGCTTAAATTTTTGACATTCTTCAGCATTAAGGTGAAAAAACCTTTACAGCAAAACCAATTTCGGAGGTTTTTTTATTTTAACTTTACTATTTCTGGGCTTTCTATGGGTCTTAAAATGATTTATATATTTATTGAATGAAATACCTTTCACTCATACTTTGTTTTTCTTTTTGTTCACTGTTTTCGCAAGTTTACGAACCTGAAGAAAACTTCTATTTTGCTACTTCTGAAAGTTGTTTTTATCAATTGTTGGAAGCCGTTGATTTTAAAAACACTGAAAAAATAAAAGAACTCCAATCTTCAAATTGTATTTTTAAATACGACAAAAATATATTCCGTTTTAAAATGATTTCTATTGAATTAGAAAACCCAAATAAGCCAATAAGCCTTTCGGTACCAAACAAATTCAAAATCATAGGAAAACTCCCAAAACAACTAAAATCGGCTATCATTTGGACACGCCCAAAATTTGCCAGGAAGTTGTAAAAATAGGGAATGCCATCAATTCAGTCTGTGGTAGAATGCTATGAGCAGGTCAATTCCAAAAACTACGCTAGCTTAAAGAATATGTAGTAATGGAACAGACACCTAATAACATTAGAAAATGGAATGAAATTTGTACATTAGAAAATATGAAAAAGCTCTTCCTTGCCCTTTGTTTTGGGCTTTATTTCTCAAATGTTTATGCTCAAAAGTGGGTCATTGTAGATATTGTCAGTCAAGATTCAAAAGAGCTGGTAGTATTGATAGACGACGGTGAAGGAGCAATTGAGAGAGAGAAAATAAAAAACCCATCAATTGTAAATCTTATTAATGACTATCAAGAAAACGGTTTTGTTCTCGAAAAAGTAACCCAGGGAGTTGAATTGGATCTCAACGGGAGCTTTCCAATTAACAACAACCGACTAAACAACTTGGGGTTTTCCAATTTAACCTTATCCAATAATAACAGGATTTTACTCTGGTTTAAAAAACCTAAACAGCCATAACAAAAGTCTTTCGCTCAGATTCAGTAAATTCTATAGAAATTTTGGCTAAAGCTCTTACAAGAACTTTTTAATTCAATAAGTTGACGTTTACCGAGTAGTAATTTGGTGATACAAGGCTTTGATTCTTGTGGACACATAGTTTTGAAAAGTAAAGGGAAGAATTCCGTGAATGACAGCTACGAACCCCATTAATATTAATCTGAGCCCTGTACTCAATGCAAACCTCAAATGTTGAAAATAAGTTTCTCCTACAGATTTGGGATGGGTTGTTAAGAAATTCTTCATGATCTTAAAATTATTAAACAATGAAATACATTCTAAATATATACTAATCAAAAGTTTAAATAAACAGTACCTTTGAATAGGTTATTACATTCTCTATTTATGAAAAGAATAATATTAATTTTTTTATTTACTATAAGTTACTTTTCTAATTCTAATGCTCAGTTTAATTATCAGGCAATAATAAAGGACAGTAACGGATCCATTGTAACAAATCAAACGATTGATTATAAAATTAGCTTTATATACGATTCTAGTTCGGCTTCAGCTACCTATTCAGAAATACATTCCGTAACGACTCCCTCTGATGGAGTAATAAATCTAGAAATTGGAAATGGGACGGTTCAAGTTGGCACATTTTCAGCTATCGATTGGAGTAAAACTATATACGTAAAAAGAGAAATAGATTTAACGCGTTCAGGAACGTTCACAGATTTTGGAACGATAGAATTAAATAGCGTTCCGAAATCCAATTATTCTTCCACTACAAGAGGAATATCTTATACTAGTGATACGGTTTCAGTAACAAATCTAGTGGTAACAAACACTGTAACTGCTACAGCCTTTGTGGGGGATGGGTCTGGTTTGACAAATGTTAGCGGAGGAATTACAGATAATTTAAATAACGTGATCATTGGTACCAGTGCATTAGCTTCAAACACAACAGGTAATAGCAACATCGCTGTAGGTTCTAATGCTTTATCATCGAACACTTCAGGAACGTTTAACACCGCTGTAGGATATCAAGCTCTTCAAAACAATACTACGGGCTATGAAAACAATGCCTTTGGAGCGTATTCACTCAGTGATAATACTACTGGTTATGATAACGTAGCCATTGGAAATAAATCACTCCAAAAGAATACTACTGGAAATTTTAATGTAGCGATTGGAAACAATACTCTAGAAAACAACTTAACTGGAGTAGACAACATAGCCATTGGTGATTTTAATATTAATAACAGCCAAAGCAACAGTGGGCAAATAGCTATTGGAGTTGGAGTACTTACCTATGCTGAAACCACAACTTCTTCTTATACATATAACATTGGCATAGGATACTATGCATTAAGAGGAACTACCTCCACTACTTTGAGTGGAACTCGAAATGTTGCTGTAGGTGGTTTTAGTTTAAATGAGAATACTTCAGGTTTAAGAAATGCAGGCTTTGGATATGCTACCCTTGCTTACAATAGTTCGGGTTCTGATAATACTGCTATGGGAAGTTATGCGATGTTAAGTAATACTACAGGAACCAACAATACTGCTGTAGGTTCCTTTGCTTTATCATCGAACACCTCCGGAACGGTAAATACAGCTGTTGGGAATAATGCTTTACGGGCCAACACCATAGGTGAGGGCAATACAGCCATGGGCTATGATGCACTAAGTGCCAACACCACCGGATTTATCAATGTGGCTATCGGACAAAACACGTTAAAAGAAAATACCACAGGAACCGGCAATACAGCTGTTGGTTATGGATCTTTGAATTCAAATCAAACAGGAAACTATATTACTGCCAT
>Ga0102957_1000639_pt1 | contig 10927 bp, 6 predicted proteins | sample SalPon2_A_H2O_MG_2_FD_84517 | JGI IMG/M metagenome (GOLD analysis project Ga0102957, IMG submission 84517) | Salt pond water microbial communities from South San Francisco under conditions of wetland restoration - Salt Pond MetaG SF2_A_H2O_MG | ecosystem: Environmental > Aquatic > Non-marine... | reverse complement strand
TGTCGCCCGAGGAGAAGGAGCAGGCGAATGCAAAGGAAAGGGCGGCGAGAGCCCAGCATAGAGCCGAGATGTCGCCCGAGGAGAAAGAGCAGGCGAATGCAAAGGAAAGGGCGGCGAGAGTCCAGCATAGAGCCGAGATGTCGCCCGAGGAGAAGAAGAAGGTCAGGGACAAAGATGCGGAGGCAAAAGCCGAGACGAGAGCCAAGATGTCGCCCGAGGAGAAGGCCGAGGCAAAGAAAAAGGCAAGGGAGGCAAAAACCAAGAAGCAGAAGAAAAAGGAAGAATTTTGTAGAGGGTTCATTAGTGATGAGGAGAGGGAATTACATACGGTATGGATACTCGACAAAGAAGAAGACAACGAATATGGTCCTGTTGCGAAGTTGATGTTCAGTGAAGAAGTGTTTGAAGAAGAGGAAGGACAGGGCGGCCGAAAGTTCCATCGTGGCAAGTCAAAGTTTGTACTTGTTAAGAGTAAGCCTGATGATGACGATAAGAAGTTCGTTAGAGAACAGATAGAACATGGTAAATTCGTATTCAGACATGACAGGAAGAAGTATGGACATGGACATGGGAAGCTCTACTTTAGATTTGGCCCAATGACTCGATACCCACTTATAGATTCGTATGCGATGTCAAAGAGGGACCAAAAGTCCGAAGATGGTCGTGAAGTCCCAAATGACATCGATGATGAGATGATCCTAGAGACCTCCTTTTATTTGGGAAAGATGGATAAGGAGTGTTACTTTTGTAAGGGGAGAGGCTTCAAAGGCGAGATCCAGAATAAGATAGAGGGTGATGATCTTGTTGATTTTGGCAGCTTGTGCTGTAAGAGTGGAGAGGTCAAAGGCATAAGGGATTATAATCTACCTCCCCAGCTGGAAAGGCTATACACTAACCAACAAGATGAAGATGCTAAGAGATTCAGAAATAAGTCGCGACTGTTCAACAATGGTATGGCGATGTGTTCTGTGGCGGCAGAGAAAGGATGGAAGAATCGATGTCATAACAACAAGACGGATTGCATGCTTACTGCATCGGGGCAGCTTTATCGACGGATTGGGCCATTGCAACCTAAGCAGGGAGAGAACCCGAAGTGTGTCCAATGTTTCTTTTACGGACCCGAGGAGGTGGCAAAACATAGAGCATTCAATTCTTTTGGGGGACAGAAAAAGACAAGGAAAGAAAGGGACATGGATAAGAGGATCTTTGCGAAACTGCACAACATTCTAATCGGTGCAAAGAATAAGTATATCGAAACCTTCCTTAGTGTGAAGGAGTATATCCAGAAGATGAATCTGAAAGAGAAAGTACGAGATATTGTTTTGGCGTTGCACGCAAACGAATCGACGGATACATTGATCCATGAAGGCCGATTGAATGCTCCACAGGTAAAAGAGGTTGCTCTCCTGATGCCAAATGAATTGAGCGCTTCGCAAGAACGCCTCCTCACATTCAATTACGCTACACCTGAGGATTGTGCCGGGCTGCAGTTTATTCCTGACTTCCACCGTTCGTATGATCCGCTCCAGTATCCATTGATTTTTCCAGATGGACAAGATGGATGGCATTTCAATGTTGATCATTCGATGCTTGAACATATCAACTACATGATGATGGATCGTGATGGCATAACAAATCCTATTTTATGTGGCAACGGTGTCGGCCATCAATTCATCCTCGATCAGTATTGCAAAGTTGAGTTGGAAAGACTTCGATGGGTAGAGATGAATCAAAAGACCATACATGCAGAGCTTTATTCGGGGCTTGCTGACTCTGTGAAATCGAAGGAAGACCTTCAGCATGCAGGAACGCGGGTGGTTCTGCCTTCGACTTTCATGGGGGGCGATCGTTACATGCACCAACAATATCTTGACTCTATGGCATTGTTCCAGAAATTTGGTCGTCCTCATCTTTTCATAACTGTAACAGCGAATCCTGATTGGGCTGAAATTCAAGAGAATCTGATGCCCGGTCAGACAGCACTTGATAGGCCCGACATTGTAGCTCGGGTATTCAAGTTGAAAAAGCAACAGCTCATTAGAGAGATTTGCTTTGAGGCGATTTTCGGGAAGAGCGTAGCTAGAACGCACTGCATTGAGTTCCAGAAGCGAGGCTTCCCACACGCACATATTCTCATTTGGCTCGACAAAGACACACACCCCAATTCGGTCCTGATCGATAAAATTATCTGCGCCGAGATACCCAACGGTTGTATTATGATTCCTGGTGATAAAAAGAATGAAAAGAAGAAGGAGGTAAAGAATCCCCTCTACGCCAGAGTTACGAAGACGAATCTTCATGGACCATGTGGAGATCACGATCCGACACGTACCTGTATGCGAGATGGCTTGTGTAAAAACGGATACCCAAAAGAGTATATGGCGACGACAACGATGAATGACGACGGATACCCAAAATACCAAAGACGTGCCCCTGCAGAAGGAGGTAATGACTTTAGAACCCACAGAAAAAACAGGCAGCATACGTACACAAATGCTGATGTTGTCCCATACAGCAAATATCTTACCTTACGGTTTGCTTGCCACATCAACGTCGAGTGGTGTAACTCAATTGGTGCCATCAAGTACCTTTTTGGATACATTAACAAGGGCTGTGATCAAGCCACCGTTGAAGTACAGGCAACTAAAGAGGGTGACTGGACAGGGACGGCAGAGGTGCAGGCGCAGGCTGAGAACGAGGTCCTAGAGTATAAGACGAAACGATACGTTTCGATTGGAGAGGCTTGTTGGAGGCTGCAACAGAACGAGATAGCAGCGAGGAGCCCTGCCGTCTTTCGGCTGAATATCCATCTACCTGATCAACAGACAGTGTACTTCAACCCCGATGATTATGACCTTGAAAACTTTCAGCACAAGCTTGAGAGATCGAAAAGAACACCTCTAACTGCCTATTTCGAGCTGAATCGGAATCTTAAGGCCAATGCGAGCAAACCCGATGCAACTGAAGGCACAAAAAAGGAGTGGGAGGAGACTGGGAAGCTATTATTTCGCCAGATCCCAGATAAGTATACATGGGATCCGAAGGCCAGAGCATGGAATCGTAGAAAACGTGGAGATGGTCAGGTTGGCAGGGTGTACAGTGTCCACCCAACCGAGCTTGAAAGGTATTCATTGCGATTGCTGTTGAATCATGTCCCAGGAGTTACAAGTTTTGATGATCTGAAGATGGTAATGATTGACGGGAAGGAGAAGTCGTGTGAATCTTTCCATGAAGCTGCCATTGCAAGGAATCTGGTAAAAGACGATCATATGTGGATTGAGTGCATGAAAGAGGAGAGCGAGACACAAACAAATATATTCCGTCTACGCTCACTCTTCACCACGATTTTGCTATATTGCCATGTTGCGAAACCTAGAGCCTTTTATGATGCATGCAAGGCTGACCTGATGAGCAATTATTTGCACAAGTACAAGACAGAATTTGTCAATTATCCGGAGCTGCAACACCTTGTCGACGGGTGTGATCCCGTTGAAATCCTAGGTAACAGTTTCAACGACCCAGACTGGTCACTGGAAAAATATGCCGAGAATACTTGCCTTGTCCACATCCAATTGCTTCTTTCGAAGGAAAATCGACAGATGAGTGAATTTCACCTTCCCGAGCCCGATATGGAGAGAGAGCAACAGCTGCAAGGTGTCCTAACTAACATGTGGTTCTCGCCCACATCGGGCCACGAGATCACGAAAGAAAGGGCAAAGGAATTCTTCGAGGAGAACCATTGTAAGCTCAACGAGGAACAAGTCCATGTGGTTGAAACGGTGCAAAAATTGCTAGAAGAATATACTCGAATTCCAGAAATCGGAACAATCACAGGAGAGCTAAAAGAATTTGTTGCGTTTTTGGACGCACCGGGGGGAACGGGCAAAACTTTCACTTTGAACGTGTTGATTAGCTGGTTGATCATGAGCGAGAAGTCTGTCGCATGCACCGCTGCATCAGGAATTGCCGCAACAATGTTACATAACGGCCGGACTTGCCACAATCGATTTAACTTCCCCATAGACATAACAGCAGATTCAACGTGCAGAGAAGAATCGGAGTTGATGTCGTTTCTCCAAGAGGTACAGTTAATCATCATCGATGAGGCAACAATGCTTGACAAGTGGTATTACGAGGCCCTCGATAGAACATTACGATATGTTACTGGGCGCAAAGAAGTCAAGTTTGGAGGTAAAGTTGTTCTTATTAGCGGAGACTTCAGACAGCTACTAGAAGTGATCCCCGGCGCAAACAGGGCAAAGACAGTCAGTAGGTGCCTCAAGGGGTCTGATAAACTCTGGGATGATAATATTATTCGCTTACAATTGAGGAATAATATGAGAGTGCAGAATGCTCTTGACCAGCGCCCCAACGATGAAGAGTTTGAACGACAGCTCCGTTCGCATGAGCAATGGCTTCTTGATCTTGGCGAAGGGAAGCTACCAAAACATGGACACAATATTGTTGAGATACCCGAACACATGTGCATGGATTCGAAGGAAGATGTTATTAACCACGTTTTTGATGACTTTGAGAATAATGTCGGCGTACCGGAGTACTTCCAGTCCAGAGCCATAGTTGCCGCTACCAATGAAGTTGTGAATGACGTCAACGACATGCTAACTGATCTTTTGCCGGGAGAGGTAAGAACGTTCAAAAGCGTTGACACTGTCGGCGATGACGACAACCCAACGAGCTTCCCCTCTGAGTTTCTCAACAGTCTGTGTCTTAGTGGAATGCCCGATCACGAAATTAAGATCAAGTTGGAATCGATTGTCATACTGTTACGAAACATGGACCTTTCCTCGGGTCATTGCAATGGTACTCGTTACACGGTCAAGCACATCGGAGATTACCGAATCGTGTTGAAAAAATTGTATAGTAATGGCGACGCCGATGATGTTTATGTATTACCAAGAATCCCCATGGCATCTTCCCCCGGATCAAAATTACCGTTTGTTCTTCGACGACTTCAATTCCCCATAAAGGTTGCATTCGCATTAACAATTAACAGATCACAGGGCCAAACCTTTATGAGGGCGGGTATATTAATCGACCGCAGTCTTTGGACGCACGGGCAGATGTGAGATTGAAAATGTCGTTTGCTTTATCACACTCCACTGAAAAATAAACTCACACCTCCTCTTTTGTTCCCCTTAGATATGTTGCGTTTTCAAGGTGCGGAGACCCGAATGATATGTATTGCTGGGCTGATCAGACCGAATTTAAGGAACTTATTAATACCAACAAACTTCCTCCCGACAAACACTTTATGAGAAACATAGTGTTTACTGAAGTTCTGACGGCTTAGAATATTGTTTTAATAAATATTCATTTCATAAAGGTGCCTTGGCTCTTTATTATCATCCTCCTTCGTTCTTTTTAGCATAGCAATTACTTCTTTCGTGGTACCAACGCTTCCACCTACAGCCTTGGATTTGTGTTGGGGTGAGTTCATTGAATGACGGCGGAGGTGTTTTTCTACTTTCTACCTAACATAAAGAGACATGGGCAAATACATATTCTGAATGTAGAGGGGAAAAATGGAAAAAATATTTCAATATTAATTGTAGAAATTATTCTACTGATTATCTATCCACCAAAGCCATAGAGGGTCTTTCCTTGACGCTTCAAGGCGTGGACGACATCCATACAAGATACAGTCTTCCTTTTTGCATGGTCTGTGTAAACAACGGCGTCTTTAATAATGTTCTCGAGAAATTTTTTAAGCACTCCACGGGTCTCTTCGTAGATGAGACCGGAGATACGCTTGACACCACCACGACGAGCGAGACGGCGGATAGCAGGCTTGGTAATACCATAAATTGCGTCGCGGAAGATCTTGCGGTGGCGCTTGGCACCTCCCTTCCCAAGACCCTTGCCTCCTTTTCCCCTTCCGGACATGTTGATTATTCCGTATATGTTTTTTATGAGGAGTTGGCTAGATTAGAGATTTGAGTGTTCTCATATTTCTATACAGGCGGGTAAAAGCGTGAAATATAGTCTTTGACATCAAAAACGAAAACGCCCGCAATCACTAGATAAATAATGAGAACACCCCTCACCCACACCCACAAAACAACAACATAACAACATCTATCATCATCATGTCTAACTCAGCTCGGATCAACCTCTCTTTTTGGCTACCAAGACGTTTTAAAGATAGAGCAGAGTATGTGAACAAAAAATTGTATGAAAGACTCTCGGTTATTCATTTGTTTTGTTCCACGCACGAGGATGGAGCTGACAATGAGACGGACGTTCTTTCAGAGCAGATCTCTGCCCCGGGGAGGTATTTGAGGGGTGTTTACCTTGTAGATCTTTCTTTACATCATCCGAACGGCATAATCCAGCTCTACAATACAACGAGGCGTTTATTGGTTGAGGAGATCGGCGAAGATGACATGAATACATTCGAGCAAACCATCGTCACACTCTATAACCTGCTCTCGAACAAGGAGATCAATACAAACGCTTTTTGCGCGTATGTAAGAGTAGGAAATCGATTGACCGATGAAGTGATAATGGTTGTGTTTTCTATTGTGACACGGTTGAATTCTACGATCCTCCGTCGACACAATCTCCCTCCTCTTGAATTGATATCCCCATTCGATAATGTTTACAGCGTCTGTTTGATGAGAATCTCTTTCTGTCTCATGTGTCGTCAATTCGTCAGGGGGGTTCGTGCGCCAAGTCTTGAGGTGTCCAAAACACGGATGACCGACTGTCTCCAGGAGTTGTTCGGCGGCAACGTTTTCCAAACTCAGCAGCATCCCAACATATTGGCCAACCTACATATGCAAGATTCTGCACGTGGTGAACTAGAAGAGTTGTGCCGGATCTTTCAAGCAGCAAGTACTCTGAGTGGGGACTCAAGGAGACCAAGCATGTCAACAATTGCTCCATCTTTGTCTTCTGGGTCGTTGTCACTGTCTTCGAGAAGTTTTCATCCTTCAATGTTTGATGAAGAAGATGATGAAGACAAAGAAAATGTTCCTAACACCACCGATGGGGGTCTTCCTACGGCTGTAGACATAGACGACACTGCGCAAGGAGAAGAATCAACATCTATTTCCAGTTCCAGTGGATTCATACAATGGGTCTCCGGAACAGCAGAGGTCCCGATTTCGGAGGGTTCGACATCGTTGGAGGATATACCGATGGCTCTCTATTTAGGAGATACTTAGTCGGCATTAAATCATCCAGCATATAAAATAGGATTTGTTATGCCATCACGATAAGCATATATATATATTATTATAAACTACCATTCTCCACAAGATGATTACATTAGACGAGGAAAGGACTCATAATACAGCTAGCTATCTTCGTCATCATAACTAAATAATGAATTTACCCATTTAATTTAAACTACTACTTGTACACGATGATAGAAGATAAGACACCCTATTTGTCTAATAAGTATCATCGAGGATGAGATCCCATTTGAGGTCTGAAAAGTCATTTAGCACTTTTTTACCATGCTCTACAGTGGAGAAGAACGCCTCAAGAATATCATTATCATTCAAGAGTTCATCCTTTGTGGAGTCGCTGTAAATAATACGCAATAAACTAGAGAGAGAAAAGTATTATATGAGTGCTTGAGAAGCAAAGGAATAAATGATCAATACTACTTTCATTGACTTACGTCACTACATTATCGTCCTGAATGTAATGATTCACGGGTCTTTTTGTTTCCTCCTGGTGGAAAACGCTCACAAATCTCGATTGCTTGAATGTGTCGGTGTGGAAGCGAGAAAACATAAGCGAAATCGTTGTACCAATATCGACACAGGAGATACTGGCATCGGGGTTGATGGTAACAATTGACTCCCATTCATATTCACCTTGTTAAGTTTTTTAGGGGGAGAGAAGATGTGTTAGAAGTAGTAAGAAGTATTGGCCTGTAACTCACGTGTCCTATGTAATCACATACCGTCCTTTCCGGCTTTCATAGCGCTGTTATTTGTTAATGAACCTCCCTCGACTCTTCGAGGCATGAACGAAGAAATTTTGTATTCGTCCGAGATATGTGTATTACCGGCTTCAAGTTGTTCATTGAAGTAATCTACGATCGGCTTAATATAAGCAGATATGTTGCTGTTGTCCTTTCTGCAAGCATAACTAATGATCACTTCATCCACTGCTGTTTCAAAGGTGTGAAGTTCGTACCTTGCTTTTTGGCCCAGTGTAGACTTCACAATTTTTTTAGCATGAATCTTCTTCGCCGGAGACGTCTTGCTGGCCGCCTTTTTCTTGGGTGAGTCCTTCGGCATGATACAGGTACACGTCGTTTGTTGTTGCTGTTGTTGTTGTTGTTGTTGTTGTTGTTGTTGATTATGTTCTATGACGGTTGTTGTTTTATGAGCTTTAAGAGCACTTCTGAGATGGTAATTGTCGACGATGAGAGGGTTCTCATAGGCTTATCCTTTTAGGGCGCAAGTGCGGATGCGCGCATAATTACAAAGTTGGAGCGGGGCTGATTTTACTAGCGACTATTTAGTAAGTCATTGTGACACAGTGTTCATAACCGGCTTGGCCGGTTTATACCAATGTGCGCAGTATGAATTTCTACGAGTTCCTACGTAGAACCACGTGTGCGGGATTATGTGCGGATGCGCACTTAAAACGTGAAATCAGCGCCCTAAAAGGAAAAGCCTAGGTTCTCAAAGTCCCTCAAAGTGTAAAAAACCATTTTTTCTTGTTCTCTAGGCAAGGAATCAGTACTGCGAGTTTTGCAAAATTGCGCCCTGTGGGCTTTTACCCCTCCCGCTTTTTTTTTCAAGCTCAGTCACACTCAGCTGTGCTCATAATAAGTATCACGCCAAGGCATGTACTACTTCTGCACCAGGTTGTTAAACGAATACATTATATTACCATGTTATCATCGACTTCACGAACCCGCAGCCGCAGCAATCCACGTAATCCAACCCTCCTCAGTTTGTTGCCCGAGAACGTTCTCTTTAATATTACCAGCCACCTCAATCCTCCAGACGTATATCTCTTCAATCAGTTGTTCCCGGAAGTCACACAACCTGTTGCAAGTGTACTTTCGGACCGTAACTTCCTAACGCTGGACGACCCTGGTTATTACCAGCAAAAACCCGATCCCGAAGTTGTTCATACGGTGAATGCGGCAACTCATTTGAGTATTTATGATTGTTGCATGCAAGAATCTCAGGCCAGATCCCTTGTCCGTGTCCTAAACGCCACGTCGCCGTCGGTGTTTACCTTCGAAAAGACCAAACAGCTCGCAGCAGCTATGCGGGATATTAACAACCCCCGACAGCGTTCTCCAAGTCGTCCCAATGCCGAGATCCTAATGTCGGGCTCCGTTCCTCTACAGGCTGTCCTTGGCCGTGTCTTCGATACCAAGAGCCGTTGGTATCCCGCCAGTGATGTTGATTTGTTTGTCTCCAGGGATGCCCTACCAGAAGTCAGAGAGACTATGGTAGCACTCGGTCTACGCTGTCACCAGGTCAGCAACCGATATGGTTTCGCCGGGTTTGGGCCGCAATTGATCGGCCATATCGAAGCTTATGTGGTTGATATCGATCCCAACGGGGACCAGGCACCCTATGTCACGGCATCATCACTCGCCAAAGATCACCGCCGGAGAATGAGAAATACTCTCCGTCCAGGAATCTCCTACAAGAACAGACTACGTAACTCAGCAGTGAATGATGTCGGAATTGTACGTCCCGGCCACGAAGATGAAGACTTTCATCGTTTCCCTCCGGACCACCCCTTCACACCCGATGCCGATTTCCACAATGTAAAGGTTGTGGAGGTGATAGTAGCAAAGGATGGGTTTTCTCCCCAAGATATTATTGCTAACTTTGACATCGAAGCCTGCAAAGTCTGCTTCGATGGGGAAAGGTTTGGTAACGTGAACGACATGATCTACTCGAATATGAGTGATTGGAATCGCAATTGGCATCCATGGATCAATTACTACATACCACTCTGTATCCCCGAAGTGAATGATATCTCACGACGTACGTCTCCAAAGAAACCCCTCGACAAAGCGAGGCTCTTCCTCAAAGATAAATTTTTTGAGAATGACGACACCAAGCTTCTGTGGATCATGGGTGCCTTTTCACAGGCTCATCTGGATAACAGCCACTGCGGAATTCCGTGCTTAGAACATGGATTCAATAACTGTGAGTGCACGTTGGTATCACAAACATCCAGTCACTTCTTCGACACCTTCCATCACAAGGTGGTAAAACAATTCCTAAGGGGGCTCAAGTACGTCGACCGCGGAATTGATCTTCCGATCTCCCCTGAACTCAAAGAGGCATTCTTGGGTCGAGCTGCCGTCCGCAAACTTGCACAAGATAAGGCCAAGATGACACTGCTTGCTCAAAGCTTAAAGAAAATTAAGCAGGAGAGAGAGATGGAGGAGAGAATTCGTGAGGACAGAGCCAAGAGGACACCCCAGGAGAGGGCTCGGGCCAGGATGTCACCCGAGGAGAAGGAGCAGGCGAATGCAAAGGAAAGGGCGGCGAGAGTCCAGCATAGAGCCGAGATGTCGCCCGAGGAGAAGGGTCAGGTGAGGGCCAATGATAGGGAGGCAAAAGCCGAGAAGAGAGCCGCTCGGGCGAATGCAAAGGCGAGAGGGGCAAGAGCCCAGAAGAAAGCCAAGACGGGTGCCAAGTTGCCACCGGACCTGGTCGAGGCGTGGTTGATTAAGGAGGAGGCTCGGGCGAATGCAAAAAGGAGGGAGGCAGCAGCCCAGCGTAGAGCCGAGATGTCACCCGCCGAGGAGGATCAGGTGATGGCCAATGATAGGAAGGCAAAAGCCCACAAAACGACCAAGACGTCATCCGCGAAGAAGCCCGAGCCCACCAAGGTGACACCCGAGAAGAGTGCCAAGTTGTCGCCCGAGGAGATGAAGGAGCTCTGCCGAGCAAAAAGGAAGCTG
>Ga0102957_1000635_pt1 | contig 10941 bp, 11 predicted proteins | sample SalPon2_A_H2O_MG_2_FD_84517 | JGI IMG/M metagenome (GOLD analysis project Ga0102957, IMG submission 84517) | Salt pond water microbial communities from South San Francisco under conditions of wetland restoration - Salt Pond MetaG SF2_A_H2O_MG | ecosystem: Environmental > Aquatic > Non-marine... | reverse complement strand
GCCGCTTGCACTGAAACAGATGGTGGCGGCAACGCTACCGCATGGCGTCCCAATGGATTTGTGCAAATTGTGGTAGACTCAACTCATTATTATCAAAACCCAGAAAATATCAAATCATGGGGTGTTTCTGGCGATGCTTCTCCATTTCCCAAAGATATTACTTCCAACTATGGCTACTTGTTAGAACCCGACATCTATATCAAACCCTTTCAAACATGGGATGTCAGATATGTGATGTTAAATGAACAACCCTCTGCTTGGGCTGTTACCGAACCCGTGGCCGAAGTTTTTGTTCAATACTGGTTATTTTCTGGGTCAGATGCTCTGATTTGTGAGCAACTGCTACGATTGGGAATTGAAATTACCGTAGATTCCGTAGAGTGGTATCGTCGCCAACTCTTGTTGGCTCGTGGTTTAGACACCTCTTCTTGGGAATGGTATCTGGCGGTGTCCACACAATACTGGAAAGAGCAACGGGAAGCAGAAAAATTAGCCCCATCTCGTGGCTTAACCTTAAATAACAAGAAGGACAAAGACAACTCATAGGTGATTCCATGCCGTCGGGAGATACTAATGATAACATCCGAGGAATCAAGCGGGCTTATCGCAAGAAAGCATTCCAAACGGGATATTCCCAGAAAGGTGATGCTGTAAATCCTGTGCCAGTCCCTTATTCTTCTTATAGCACTGAAACCTCAGTCGCCACTTCGCCGCAGCGTGTGGGCATTGACCCGGCTACCTATAAGCGACCAGTTCGCCCCGCTATTGAAAATCTTAATTTGCATCCTAACAATGTTAATTCTCAGAATTATCCATGGCACTTGGTTCCCAAATCCAATTCCGCCAATGTAATTCAAAGACAAGTGGTTTCTCTGACTGGATTATCCGCAGGATTTTTGGATGCGGGCGAATATATTGATGCAGTGGTAGTCAATGTTAATGATGCTCGTGTGTTGGGAACTCAAACTTGGGTTTCTGGAGCACCTGCCGCCTCTACCCTCCCAGATTCTACTGTGCCAACCTTTCCGAGTGTGGCATCTACTTCGGTCGGTGGTCAGGTATTTAATTCCACCTCAGTAGGAACTCCCACGGGTGCTCGTAGCGGTGGCGGAGCCTTTACTGGTGTAACTACTACGGGAAGCACCACAGCCACTGAAGCAGGTCGGAAAAACGAACTTTACTTGGTTTCTCGTTTCGGACACACTGAACCTACCACTAACGGTTCCGCAGGAGTCAAATATCAAATCTGGGTTGATGGTGAATTGCTGTTTGAGTGGGACGATTTCCAATGGAGCGTAGTTGTTCCTCAATCCGACCAATGGGAGTTTGAAATTCCTTTAGTAGTTGAAAAGCAAATCGTATTCCGAGTCATCAACACGGGTTCTGTCGCTGCCACGGACACATTAACTGGAAATGTGCAAGCAGTCTTTGTCGGATGGTCAGAACAACAAACTGGTTTCACTGATACTGGACGACAAGCCTTAGAGGGCGGTGTCTGATAGTATGGTGAGGCAAAATGGCTGAGAGATATTCTGGAGCGGGCTTTGCAGGTCGTCCCAAAATCACACTCACAGCAGGTGCAGGTGCTGTTGCTGGAACTACGGTTCTGGATGGCTCACAAGAAATTAATCTGGTAGCAGGAGCCAATATCACTCTGACTGGCACCAGTCCCGATACCATTACTATTCAATCCTCAGGAGGCGGCGGTGGTGGAAGTATCGGTGGGACCATTTCGCCCACCCAAGTGGCCTATGCTACGGCTTTAGATACTATTGGTGGAAAAAATGATTTTACTTTTGATGCCACCAGCAATGTGTTAAGCATATCTAACTCAGGCTCTATGGCGATTAACGACATGGAATTGACTACCAAATCACAATCCACCACGGGAGCCGGAGTTGCTAACATTGATTCTTGGGCTTTTGGGTCATATCGCAGCGTCAAATATATTATTCAAGTGGCCGATACCACTGCGGGAGAATTTCAAACCTCAGAATTATTGGGAACTCACGATGGGGCTACGGGATATGTAGTAGAGTATGGGTCCATTTTCTCTGCGACTCCCTTGGGAAATTTTAATGGCGTAATTTCTGGGGCTAATTTTGTTTTGCAATTTACTCCTGCCACGGGTAATAATCACACCGTCAAAGTAGTTCGCACCCTGTTGAGTTAAGCAAACTTAAATAGCAGGGCAACAAATATAGTTTTATGGCACAGCAAGCGTTTCGCTTTACTCAAGCCACTGATGGCACAATTACTATCGGCTCAGGCGGTGCTATCGCTGGGGCTTCCACCATTACCGCCACTGGAGCCATTTCTGGTGGTTCGCTAACGGATGGAACACTCACCATTGATGGTTCTGGAAACATTACGGGAGCAGTCGGCATTACCGCATCTGGAGCCATTTCTGGTGGCTCTCTCACTGATGGCACGGCTACAATTTCGTCGGGTGCCATTGCGGGTGCTACTACGATTACTGCCACAGGACTTTTGACTGCTTTGGGAGCCGACCTTACTTCAGGCGGAATCACCAATGCTGGAGCAATCGCTGGTGCTACCACCATTACGGCTACGGGTCTGGTCACTTCAGTTGGTTTGGACGCTGGAGCAGGAGCCATTACTACCACAGGAACTGCTGACTTGGGAGCCACCACAGTTGATTCATTGGATGCTTCTTCTGGCGGAATTACCAATGCTGGTGCTATCGCTGGTGCTACTACTATTAACGCTTCTGGAGCAGTCACTTCGGGCGGTTTGGTTTCCACGGGAGTCGTAGACCTTTCGGGTGCCGCATCAGTTACTGTCGGTGCTTATTCACTCCCCATAGTAGATGGAACAGCCAATTATGTGCTGAAAACCGATGGTGCGGGAACTGTTTCTTGGGCTGCCGACAGTGGCAGTAGCACACCCGGAGCCAGCGGAGATATTTTGCTTTCTGATGGTGCAGGAGGTTTTTCAGTAGATGCTTCCTTTAACATTGATACCAGCAACGAATTGTTGCAAATTGGTGCGGGCGGTTCAGTCTATGGTGCTTTTAAGAGCAACACAGCGGCTATTACTACGGGCAGTGCCACTACCATTGATTCCTTTGCGGGCGGCACTTATGCTGGAGCCAAATATGTTATTACGGCTACCGATGATGTTGATGGTTCGGCTCAAACCACTGAGATTGTAGTGGCTGCTGACGGAAGCGGGTCTTCTTTTGTTCCTTTCGCAGATGTCTGGACTGGCTCTCAATTATTCACAGTTTCGGTCACGGCAGCGGCTACACCTGAAGTGCAAGTCACTCGTTCTGGTAGCAACAACCTGACGGTTCGTTTCTTGCGACAAACCATTGCTGCCTGATAAGGTTCAAATAGCAGCAGCCTCAATAGTTTCTTATGGCTGAACAACCGTTCCGTGTCAATGATGCTACGGCTTCAGATGAACTCCGTGTTGGTAATTCTAAATTGTTTCTTAACAATACGGCAGTTACGGCTACGGCTACCGAACTCAACCAATTAGACGGTGTAACTCTCGGCACAGCCGCTTCCGCCAATACGGGAGATTTTGCGACGGCGGCTCAAGGTGCTTTGGCCGATACTGCCTTACAGACCGTCGCTGTGGATGGAGTCACTATTACGGGAGATGGCACACTCGGTAATCCTCTTGTTGCTGCTGGTGGAGGCGGAGGTGGTGTTTCCATTGGCGACACCATTACAGGTGCTACACAAGGCTCCGTTTTATTCACAGGTGCTTCAAGTGTATTAGCCCAAGACAATTCAAATCTCTTCTTTGACGATTCCAACAACCGTTTAGGAATCGGAACGAATTCTCCTTCTCACACACTTCATGTTCGCAATCAAACGGCGTCGGGTTCCGCTCCAATTGCTCGTTTTGAATCCGATGAAGGAAACATTCTTTTCAATCGCTACGCAGGAATTATGATTCAAAACAACGAACCTTCGGGTGGCGACCCGATTGAAGCAAATCGTTGGCAGATTCAACAAAGAGATGGAAACAACACCGACCCACCAAACGGCCCCTTTGATATTTCTTATGGCGACGGTTCGTCAGGCTTAGTGGGGGCTGGAGATACCATTTTGAGAATCACAAGTGGAGGAAATGTTGGTGTTGGATTAGGAAACACCGACCCCTCAACCAAACTTCATGTTTCGGGAACCATTCGTCAAACCAATTCCACCAACGCAGTTTTGGTTTCAGATGCCAACGGTGATATTGGTTCGGCTTCTAACCTTCAAGACATCACTTATCTGCAACCCGGACAAGCCCAAACCGATACTTTTAGTCCCGTAGCCTCCGCACCCAATTGGGGTCCACCCGGTCCTCCCGCTACCATTCAGGATGCAATAGACCGTTTGGCCGCCTTTGTCGGCACAACTCTTGGACCAATTCCATGATTAGATTCAAATAGCAGCAAGTCATATTGATTATTATGGCTGCTACATATAGTGGGGCGGGAGCCGCAGGAAGTCCCAATATCAAACTTTCTGCTGATGGAGGTTCGGTAGCCGGAATTACCACTATTTCTCCCGACCCCTCCTTTAATTTGGTGGCTGGGGCTGGAGTGACCCTGACTGGCACCAATTCTAAAACCATCAAAATTGAATCCTCTGGTGGCGGAGGCTCAGTTTCTATTACTGCCGACAATACAGGAACTACCTTTGTAGACGCTTCTGTAAGCCCTTCGCCAATCACAGGCACAGGCACCATTTCCGCCGATTTGAATGCCACTGGAACTGCTGATTCCACTACCTTCCTTCGTGGCGATAACACTTGGGCTACTCCCGCTGGAGGCGGCTCATGGAGCATTACTGACGGAACTACGACGCAAACTATTGCTGACGGCGATACGCTGACCGTAGCCGATGGCACGGGAATTACGGCGGTCGTTTCGGCAACTGATACGCTGACTCTGGGAACGGATGGAGTTCTTCAAGACCTAAATACTCTCGGTGCGGCTACCGCTGACGGCGAGTTCATTGTAGCGACTGGACCCGGAGTGTTTGCTTATGAATCGGGAGCCACCGCCCGAAACAGCCTCGGTATTTATTCTGGTTTAGAAGCAGGAATCAATATCAACAATGGTCGCAACATTTACACTATTGATATTCAAACAGCCTTTGGGTCAATTCTAACCGCCAATTCTGTGATTCAGATTACTCTTGAATCTGGCGGAGTCATTGCCGGAGATACACTCCTCTGTTGGATGGACAATTTTGACCCCACTCCCGGAAGCAACTCTATTGTTGTCATTGTGGACGCCAGCATTACTGTTCCACCCGGCCCATACACTGGAAACCTACACTATACAATTATTGCCTGATAATCTTAAATAGCAGCAATACTGATTGTTGCTTATGGGTGAACGCTTCTCAGGAAGTAATATCTCCGCAGGAGGCACATGGGTTACTTCTGGAGATTTTCTGATTGAAGTCGCCAAAGGCAACATTCCGGGACACTCTTTGGTGTTTAAATATGGTCGCAATCCCGATATTGACTCCAATTCAACTCCTGAAGAAATCTGGACCCAAGGCGGAACTTACACTTACAACAACACACCTTCAATTCAATATATTTCCAGCGATAATGCTTTAGATGTAGGAATGGAAATCACCGTTGAAGGTCTGGATGCGGATTACAAAGAACAATCAGTCACCGTTTTATTGAACGGTCAAACGCAAACCCAAATCGGCACAGGAGAAACCTTTGTGAGAGTATTTCGTGCTTATAATTCGGGTCCGATTGAATTTGCAGGTAATTTGTTAATTTATGATGATACCGTGACTTCAGTAACTCTGGGAGTTCCCACTCCCACATCCAGCATCAAAGCCCAAATCACGGCTCTGGACCAACAAACCTACATGGCTCTTTGGACAGTTCCTGCGGGAAAGACTGGATTTTTTATGGGCGGCTCAGTTTCTATCACAGTGGGTGCCTCAGCCTCTAAATCTGCGGTGGTTGAATTGCGTTTCCGATTACCCGGCGGAGTGTTTCGCAGTGGTGAATTAGTAGGCATCTCCTCTTCTGGCTCTTCTCAATTTTCCCAAGACCTCCGAGCCTTAGGTCCGCTTCAATTCCCCGAAAAAACCGATATTCAGGCTCGTGTTCGTTCCGCTTCGGCCAACGATACAGGCGTATCCGCTTATTTTTCCGTGTTAGTGGTGGACAATGCCTACCTCAACTGAATTTAATTGTGAAGGCTTAAATAGGTAGAACTCCACATCAACTCTATGCCTGAAGTAACCCTGACCGAAAAGCAATGTGAGTTTCTTTACAACTTGCTGGACAATGTTAATCTCGCTGGGCGTCAAGCCATCATGATTGTAGGTGGTATTTTGGAACAGATTACTCCGCATTTGTCAGAAGCAGTTCTTAATCCTCCCGCACCAGTCCTTGACGACGGTGAGTGAAACTTAAATAGCAGCAATACGGAGTATTGCTTATGATTGATGGCTCTAAATTGGTAGGGTTCGGAGCAATTATGTTTGTGGCAGGACGAGTTTTACAAGCCGCTAACTTTGACCGTAACACCACTGCCGTTTCTACGGCAGGTCTGACCCTGTTGTTATTGGGTGGTGCTGATATGGTTTTTGAACAGCAAGTAGCGGCTAAAAATGCGGATAATTTATACTTAGAAAACAGTCCTGATGAGGCTACCATTGATGCCATGGCGGGATTAGGATTGCAGGAGTGATAACGATGGCTCTCCCCCGACCGATTAATTGGCTGCAAAAGCCAGCCCCTCCCTATACCAACACCACGGTCTATGAGGAAAAAATCCGACGCTTGGAATTAGAGAACTTTGAATTACGCAACCGAATCACTACCGCTGGAGAGGGTTTAAACGAATTGCAAACAGGACTGGAATCTATGGTAGATGAAATGTCCGAATCTTTTCAACAGCAAGTAGAATCGTATCGTAATACTCTGGTTGGTATTGCCGACAGATTACAAGCCTTAGCCGATGCGGGCAATATGATTCCAGCCCCAGTTTTAACGATTATCGCTGAACAAATCCGAGATTCAATGAATTCGCCTGTCGCTGACGATTAACCATACATAGAATCGTGGTCATTCGCAGCGGTTTTCGGTTCAGCGGTTTTTTCTGTATCTCGCAAACCTTTGGCTACATCTACCATGGCTTGCAATACGGCTTTGATTTCTGTCATTTCGGAGTGCAATAAATCATTCATCTCCAAGACTGACACCAATTGCTCCGAAATGGATTCCAGTGTCACATCGGGCGAAATGTGTTCTGGTTCAGGAGTATCTTCCATATTTTTCTTTGCGTTGGCTTGCTATTTGAACCTTCAGTTTGAATCGGATTCGTCAGGAGGTTCTGACTCTGGGTCGGGAAGCGGCAAAGCCGATTGACTCAGGATATTTTTGTCTTCAAAAGTGTCTTTGACCCACCGAGAAACCTGTTCATACAGCCCTTCAGTATAATTGTCTGCTCCATAACGAGCCACCAACTCCGCCATCAACTTATCGTATTTGGCGACCGCCCCGTGAGTAACCGTCAAAATAATGCGTCCATCGCATCGGATTTCTTCAGTTTCTCCCGAAAAGGGATTTTGCTTGGTTTCCAACACTGTCATACATTGCCCCGAAATTGGTGGACGGCGATATTTACCTCCACATTTGGGACAGCGAACTTTCTGCTGCCCATAAGCCCGCAAGTTTCCTCGCATATCACGAATCAAGTGTCGGTTAATCAACCGAGAAGATTGGTCTACATTGTCTACGGACTCTAAGCAATCTCCCAAAGCGAACTGAGCCATGGTTTTCTGTCGCATAGAATCCAGCGTGTTATAGGGATTATTAGCCGGACCTTCAGCACAGTCGCTGGTATCATGAGTAAAATGCTGCCCTACATATTGTCGGTCAGTCCCTAACACAGATTCTACAATGGTAACTCCTGCGGCAACAGCGGCTTTCGCAGGGGCTGGAATCCAATCTCCATCCTCATCATGAGTTCCCAAGGTTAGTTCATAGAACTCCAGCGGATAGCGGTCTACAATTTCTACATTTAAGGCTTCTTTATCAATTTCTGAGGGGACGATTTTGGTAGTCAGAATCAGAGGTGCATCCATTTGCCCGCCCCGATGACCCGGCAAAAATTTCTTGCTAAAGTTAATCAGACCATCCATCAGCAGCAACACCGCATCAATATCTCCATCACAATTACGCCGCTTGGCCGCATGGAAATAATGGTGTCCGTAGTGGCCCTTAATATCAGCAAATCCAATGATACGAGCCAGAATCGCACCGCTGGTGTGAGGGGCGATGCCCATAACATAGTGTCCAATCAAGTCTTCTACCTTGTTGCACTGATAATAAGCGGGCAAATCATACATTTTTTGCAATAAATCATCCATGTAATTAGCAGTTGCCAAGATTTTTTCGGAGCAATTTCGGGGGAGCACTACATCTTGAGGACGAATTTCTAAGACATCATCAGGAGTGGAACATTCATAACCCAGTTCCTGAGCCTGAGCCACGGTCATCCCAATTTCTCTGGGACGGAAATGAGTCATGGTAATGTCCACCATATCAAAACGAATCGTTCCATCACGGAAAGTGCTGATGCCGTGTTTGAATCGCAGCACTCCCTTCAAAGGATGCTCTGGGATTTTCTCACCCGAAGTAACACCCTTGACTCCCTTAATTTTTCCATCTGCGATTTCTGCGGTTTCTAACGCCGATTCATACAAGGATTTTAATCCGACCGATTCCCATTTTAATCCGACAAAACGAGTTTCCTGTCCACAGCACACACCCCAGATAGTTTCGGTATCGCACACATCACACATTCTCCAACCCGTTTCTACCTGTTCATCTTGGTCAGCGGCAGTGCGAAGCAAACGGAGGCTTCCCACATTGAATCCTACGGGGAAGTTGCAGTGAATTGGCGGCTTCATTTCTCGCAATTTACTTCCCTCAGGCTTTCCCATACGACCGCCAATACGAATTGAAACTGGATTACGAACCTCAAACGCACAGAAATTCTGAATCGTTGTTAATGCTGAATCGGTTTGTGTCAAATTTGACACAAAATCTTGTAGAGCACTTAGTTGGGACCAAAGATGCAGCAACAAGGAGGATTTTGTCCCAGAAATTTGACCCTCGGCCGAAATATCAATGTTCAGACGATAAATCAAGTCACGAACCTCGGCTGCGACCGTGGCTGTTCCAGCACAAGAATCTACCGAAATGCCTTGCAGTAACCGCATTAGTTCTTCCGAATTGATGTCTGCAAAGTGAGCCACATACTCTGGAGCCATCGGCACATTCATTTTCTGGGCTTGTTCCAGAGCCTCAGCAAAGTTCTCTGGATAAGTAAGTTGCTGCTTACCAATTTCTAATTCATGCCATTCTATCACATAAGGGCTGGGAGCCAACGGATGATTGTTTTCCAAGAACTCACCCACCGGCACTAAGATTTCGCCCAAATCCCAGATTCGGGCGATATTCCATTCCTCCTCAGTCGGATTGGCATCAGGTAGGTCTTCCATGTTCTGAACTCTACGAGCCGAACCATCAGTAAATTCTACATATGGACCCTCAATAGTATCACAAGGAGTCACCACAGTAGCCTTGCCCGGACGCTCATACTTCATTTGTGTCCCCACAATCAGAAACGAACCTACGGCTCGCATAGAAGCGGGATGAATGGCGGTGGTCGCTAATCCAGCCAGTCGGCTGCGACCATATCGGAGGCGGAAACCACCCCGTTGCATCGGTTGAGAGAAAATGGGTCGTCCTGCTAACACATCAGCCAAGAACTTGTAGTTGGGTTCAATGGTCGGCTTTTCCGAATCACCCGATTTTGACCCCGTAAATTGATTTAACCATGACCATTCTTCAAAACCCAGAGCCTCAGTATATTTCAAGATTTTTGGAGCCTTCAGCACCAGACCTTCGCACATCACCAGCAGCATACCCTCTCGCACTTTGTTAGTCGGCACTCTGGGAAGGTCACGCTGACCCGATACTTCATTTCCCACTCCCTCTCCATCAATATAAACTGGGCAATTATAGGCAATCACTTCCAACTGTGGGTTGCTGGGTCGGTATTGTAGACCACGAGCATATTTGCTGACTTCTTCTTTGTAGCGTTCGGCTTCTTCAAAGGTAATCTGCGGCGGCACTAAACCAAAATCACGCCGGATAATATCTCCAATTAGCACCGAAAGGGCTTGTCCGGTTCCACCTGCCGACCGAATTGGACCTGCATAGTTAATAGCCAAGGAACGAGAACGGTCTTCATTAGTGACGATTCGGCACGATACTACTCCTTCCAACGGGGCTACCAGAATTCCTTCGGTTAGCACTGCCAGACCTGCACACACACCATGATAAATACACAGAGCCGCCAGCGTTTCATCCTTGATTTCAATTTCTTCCGATTCAAAACGCTCCAAAGTGTCTTGATAATCTGTGGTGATTCCTTCCGAGTAATCCAATCGCATTCCCGTCCCATCACAAGCATCACACGACACTGTGCGGCGACCTTTTTTGACGGTTTTCTCTCCACCACAGGCTTCGCACTCTTGTTTGACCCCATATAGCCACGATTCGGCCGTAACAATTCTGGCGATGTCCAGAGCCACCATTTCCCGATTACCATCGTGAGCCGCAGTCAGGGAACGGATTTGCTCTGCTGTTCGCCGTGGATGAAGAAAATCCAACAGTTTCTGGCAACGGTCGGCAAGGTCAAAGGCTTGTGGAATCTCTACGCTGATACGAGGGTCCAGACCCTTAGCACGAGCCGCTTCTGCAACCTCATAGGCGGCATCGGCATCGGATTTGAGTCGGTCAATATATTCGTCATGTGTCCATGATGGCATCCGCTACACCCAGTTATGGAGGGGTGTTGCTACCTATTTAACATCAGGCTTGTGAGGCAGCAGGAGGAAATCGGCTGCGGTCTTCGTC
>Ga0102957_1000631_pt1 | contig 10966 bp, 9 predicted proteins | sample SalPon2_A_H2O_MG_2_FD_84517 | JGI IMG/M metagenome (GOLD analysis project Ga0102957, IMG submission 84517) | Salt pond water microbial communities from South San Francisco under conditions of wetland restoration - Salt Pond MetaG SF2_A_H2O_MG | ecosystem: Environmental > Aquatic > Non-marine... | reverse complement strand
GTGGGTAATCAAACACTCGAGGAAATTTCGGCTGATTGGTGTATCATCCACGACAACATGTATACAAACGATTCGCAGAAAATGTCTGCGAATACACTCTACAATAGGAACATTGTTGGTGGTAAGACAGCTCAGCCATCTGGCCAAAAAACAGCACAGAGTAACGAACTTTTTATTCATATACCATTCTTCTTTTCACATAATTATGCCGGTGATGTCTATTCAGAAAATGATCAAAATAAGGCTCCATTTCCTTTGTGTGCTATTCACAACCAAAAGATTACTTTAGAAATTGAATTTTTCAAGCAGTCTTTCTTTACACTATACAATCAGAGGACGGTGGATAATTTAAACACACGCGGTTTACCAGTGACACCACCATCCAAGAAAATGCCTAGTTTCAATGTAGTCACCGAAGAGATTAAACTTTCTCCAGAAGAACGTTTGTATTTCATGCGACCCAACCAAGAGATTATGTACGATTTTGTATTTAAACACTCTAGTATCCCACTCGAACCAAGTGGGAGAGAATTTGTTGTACAATTGGAGCCCAGTGTTCCTGTAAAATGTTTTCATTGGTTTTTTAGGTATGAAGGATATGAAGATGAGAATGAATACAGAAGTTTACCTGTGTCTCAAGATAATAAAGATACTTACACGAACCGTTGGTTCTATTCGACAACTGCGAATCGTTTCAACTTTACACGTTCACAAATCGACGACATGAACGAACCACACCTGTTAAAACGTGCTTACTTTACCCTAAATGATGAGCGTGTTCCAAATGTATCCAACAACGATAGAGAATATTTCTTTAGTTATACCCCTTTACGTTCAAGATTGTCGCGTTCGGCTACAGATGTGACAAGAACATACGACTTTGAACCACCTTCACCCAATTACTTACTTAATTACATCTATACATACAATTTCGCAATGTTCCCGAAGAGTACGTCACCCTCAGGGTATCTAGACTTTTCTGGTCTAAATTCAGAAAAAACGAAATTGTACATTGAACTGGTAGATGATACAAGTCTCCAGTATGGAAATGGCCAAGAGCCGATACAAAACCTTGAATATAAATTTCATATGTACTACACTGGCTATAAAAAACTCACTTTCAGTAATGGATTTTTATTGCAAACTTAAAAAACAAAACGTATATTTAAGTATAGATGGCAGGAACGCTGACATTAGGAACTTTGGGAATACAGGATATGTCCATATCGGGTAATCCGACATATTCCCACTTTTCAGGAATTTTTAAACATCATACAAAGTTTGCATTCGATGTGAGAGAACAACCCCTCCTTGAACCGGAATTTGGTCAGGAGACGATGTGTATTATACCTGTGGACATGGGTGATCTTCTCACAAATCTCACACTTCGATACCAACTTTTATTCAAGGCATCTACGACATTACAAGATTTCCCTGAAGCAGAAGATCCATTTACACCCAATGTTGGTATCCATGCCATCGAATACGCAGATCTATTCATAGGAGGAACGCATATCGAGCGACTCACGGGTGACTGGATATACTTATATCATAAATATCATACGAGTGATTATAATTTTAGAGATAGTGTTGTTCCTCTGACGACTGCTAAACAGGAGCCGTATGGACCCGATGAAAATGGTGAATGGAATTTGCGTCAGATGTACATCGATTTGCCATTTTATTTCTATAACAACTTACCAGCTTCTATTCTATTTTGTAAACTCACGAAACAAAATTGTTACGTTCGAATAAAGTTTAAACCTTCGAATGAACTCATACGACCATATCTAACAGACTATGTCACGGAAACTAAAATAAAAACAGCGTCGCTGCTGACCACATACGCTTACCTAGATGAAAATGAATTAAATTATCTGAAAAGTACTCCAATGGATCAATTAATCACACAAATACAATTGAAACGCCGTGATGTACCAAAAACGGATGCCGAGGAAACCGAGATTGTTTTGCGCTTCGGTCATCCAATCAAGACAATGTATTTCATAGCAGGTAAGAAATCAAGAAAATTTTCGTATCAAGGTGATAAAGAATTGATTCAGTATATGCTCAACACAAAATTCAAAGAAATTGGTGTCTATCTTAACAATACAACATTGTTCAATGAATCATTTTCAAAGCTGGTTTATGAAAACTCACTTACAAATTCCATGTCAGGTGTAAATGGGGATGTTTCGTTTGATTCGAATACCCTGTATCAGTTACCAACGCAGGAAAATATTGGGAGTTATTCTTTCGCAATGTACCCCAAAGAAAACACACCTTCAGGGCATTTAAATTTCAGTCGTATAATCGATAAAAGATGTCGAATCAAGTTAGATTACTCAGGCATTGATGATGAGACTATAGAAGTTCAGATTTACGCAAAGAGTTATAACATACTTCATTATTCAAGTGGATTGTGTGGCTTAAAATATTAATGGTAGATAGTTATATATGGCAGGTCGAGTTCAGATCGCGACGTCGGGTGAACTTGGTGATGCTTTAAGTATAAACCCGTCATTCTCCTTCTTCACTAAAAGGTATAGTAAACATACAAACCACGCATCGGAAAATTATAAAATCTCTTTTCCGGAAGGTGTGTACACAGATGATTTTTTAGATGTACCGATTCCTCAAAAGTATGGAGATATTTTACAAAATGTTACTCTCTCCTTTTCTGTAGATCCTAGTGAGATGGGTCAGAAATTTTATCCCATCGATGTGTTCGGTATTTCTGTGATTGACTATGTTGAATTATATATCGGTGAACAGATTATTGATATCGTTACGACAGATGATATATTCATAGAACGGGAGTTGAACACACCCGAATCGTATAGGTCGAGTATAGACGTGCTTCACGGTAAACATTTTCAGGGAAGTTCTGATGGAGAGTTTTTACAGGAATTTCACGATGGGCAGTATAACACACAGGGAATAGATCCATTTACTACAAACGAATACAGGATTCAAATTCCATTCTATTTTCACGGACGCCCGGCACACGGGTTTCCTTTATGTGCTGTATACAATCAAGAATTGTCTTTAAGGATAAAGTTGAGACCCGCGATAGACGTTATATTCGTGACTCAACAAAAATATGAAAGTGTCACACTTTGGGATCCATCGGCAAATAACCAAGTGCTTCAACAAATAGAACTAAAAGATTTTAAAGTCAATTTGGATCTCGTTCATCTGAATACAACAGAACGCTGTATGCTACGCAGTAAACCAGTTGATATCCTGTTTGAACAGAGACAGCGAAACGAATTCATGATAGAACCACAATCCAAAGTAGGAACCTTTAATCTTGATTTTAAAAATTGTGTCAAGGAACTTTTCTTTATAGCCAAGAAAACCGGAAAATGGTCGGATGAACAAATTTCTAATTTAAATGAACTTTACGACCTCGATCAATACACAGATGCACAAAAAGAACGACTGACTATTCTCAAACTCATTCCAGTATGGGGAGGAATCGTAACTACCGCTTTGGATTCGCTCGTGGGTGAGACGGATGAAGATGTACGAACTGCCGCGATAAACGCTATGCTTCAAGCTATTTACTGGGGAGAAACGACACCATATGTAGGGGATTTGGAAGCTCTTAAAGACCCTACTATTCATCCAGATGATCAAACGACTTATATAAACGATCTCAAAGAATATATCGCCGGTATCCCTAGTCAAATTATTACTTCACAAATAAATGCAACTTCAAATCTAAACGCGCTCATAGGTAAAGACTCTGAGATTGAACGGATAGATATCATCGATAACAACCTTCTTACTATACAAAATTTTTGGGGTGAGGAACAGGTGGGTATATTACAACTCCTAAAATCCCCTGATCTACGCGAAGACCAAGAAAAACTACTCATCTTTGGACTTCGTGCATATCTTACAACAGCGAGTTACTACCTGAGTGGTTTGTCTGAACTCAAACCAGGTGCTACCGATCAGGTTGCTACGGTTACGAAACTGATAGAATTTCTCGATAACACCAAAACAGAATTTGACATCATAAAACTGGGGATGAAAGCAGTGTTGGATAGTATCCCAGGTAAAACAGAGTATCTACGTGCAAGAATCGTAGGTGCATTACTCAAACTTGGGGGGGCTACACTATGGGGGGATACACCAAGTTACCAACGTATCCAACTTAAAAGTTTACTTATAAATCCAGGTAATGACATAGATACAATCAATGCGCAAGCAGCTACCATAACAGGTCTTAAAGCATATCTTGATGCTGTATACACTCAATCTGGTAATAGTGTGAGTGTACAATTTTTAAATGAGGGTATGTTAGATGTAATCGGTGATTTTCCAGGTACTACATCCCAACAACGCATCGCAAGTGTAGAGGTTTTGCGTCAAACACCGATATGGGGTGACGATATCATTAAACTTGTATTGGATTACGATAACAACGATCAAACAGATACACCAATCCTAACTGGATATTTAACTGGTATTCTCGGTGCGATACCAACACTCAAGTTTAGACTGAATGCTCTAAAGGGGGGAATAAATGGGGTACTTGATAGTTTACCCAACATAAACGCTCAGGAACGCGACCCAATTATGTTGGGTATAGCCACTTCACACGCATGGAGTGATGAAGCGTTTGGTATCATAAACGCATTGCGCACACAAACATCCGCTGACGCGACTTATATAGACGCACTAAAACTAAAAGGAATTGAGGAAAATGTTCCCAATATGACGGGATACACGCAGTTCGATCAAAATAATGTCATAGATGCGATAATTTCACTGAATTTATGGGGAGAGGCATACTACGATTTGAATGATTTGCGACAAATTGCACCAGGATTGATAGGAGAATCAAATGTGATAACTGCGTTAGTGGAATATCTCACTGCAGTTGGTGGTCCGCAAAATGCGATAGACACTATCAGTGGTATATCTGCCATCACAGATACAGAAGAGCGAGCCACAGCTGTAGCCAATCTAGAAGAGGAAGAAGTTTGGGGTGAGACGCAGTTATTGTTATTAAAACAATTATATATAGTAGGCTCTGTAAATCACGCAGGTTTCATAGACGATTACATAATTTCTCATCTAAACACTTTATCTATTACTTTAGGAACCTTACTCACTGATATTGATGATGGTACCGCCACCACTTCGACTTTAACGGACAATGTCAACAAAAAGGCTGCATGGGGAGGATACTTCTACTATTTGTTAGAGGCTCTGAAAGACCCATTGATTACTGAAGCAAATGTAACCGACAACGTCACCAAACTCACGACATATGTAAACATCACGTCGTTGTCAGAAACGAGGAATAACAATCTCAAGTTCCTAATCACACAGCTCACGGTGGCTTACCCAGAATCCATTTTCAACAAATGGATTCGAGCTAAGAAGAATGTACCCCTCATGTACTCAAAACAGAAAACAACAACACTCGATTGTGATGGTACACAAATTCTAGACAATACGACAGGTTCAAATATATTTCTGTCAGCATCTTTACCAAACTTGTATCATAAACGCTCCCCAAACTTCCGTAACATCAACATGTACAGCTTTGCTTTGTATCCAGATGAATTGAGACCATCGGGTCACCTCAATTTTAGTACGATAAAAGATGCAAGGGTCACCATGGAACTTGAGTACGATGGAAGACATGGAACGTTCGACTTCGATGATAATTACATTGAAGTTTTCGGGATTGAACCAATATATTTTCCCAAGCAGGTTATAATCATAGCAAAAAGTTACAATATGATGATAATCAGGAATGGAGAAGCTCGAATTATTTATTAAACAGAGTTGTTCTATTTGATGCGATATAATCAATGATGTTATTCTTGATACACCATTTGATGAAATTCAACTGCGCCAATGTTGTCTGAATTTCATGAGATGTACTCGGAACTTTATACGTAAACTTCTCTGATCGACAGAATGGATCAAAAAGTTTTTTACTGTACCCATCAAGACTTGACTTGTACGCACAATGGACTGTGAAGAGTTTTCCATCATTCGTCTTGAATGAAGTATTGTTTTTCTTTGCATAGTTCGTGATAAACCATTCCAAATTTCGAAGTGAAATACCACTCGATTTATCTAGAACAGACATCAATTTAGTTCGGTTCTTTTCGTCGTCATAGAAGGTGTTTATGGATGATAGTAGAATGCCGGATTTACTCATTACCAATCATGGTATTCAAATCTATAAGCTCTTTTGAAACCTCGCAACCTGGACACCCCTTGACATACATCTGATCTGGACCATGTATATGACTATTTGTTCTAGGAATTACCCGAAACTCACCACGATTGGTATTTTTCGTATGATGTCTACAGAAACCGTTATACACAGCCTTGTATGGACATCTTCGGCCATCGTTTTTGATCCCTTTACATATCGACCCTGTGAAAGGTTCTGGTATGTCTTTCAAAAGTAACTCAGCTGAAATTCCATGCTTCTTTGAGATGATATCGACATATTCATTCATCATCGCAACAAGTCGTTGACTGACTTCTTCATCGATGAGATCACCAATTTTCTCGTAGAGACTCATTCCTTGTTATTTCTTTGCTCGTAATTTTTAAATAGGTCTTGGATGGAGTCTTGCTTCTTCGCCCTCGATTCTTTAATCCTCTCTCGCATTTCTGCAACTTTCCCCGTATCTTCTAGACCTAGTCTCTTACACTCTTCGACGAGTTGTTCCTTCTTCATGGCACTCAAAGCTGGTCCCAACTTTTTCTTCACTGGTCGATGTTGTTCGATAATCTCACCGAAAATTTCCTGCTTCGTGTTTTCGAACAGTGGATCGAGAAGATCGCATACTGGGTTCAGAAACTTATTCTCGAAGTAGTACAGGTAATCCACTGGGATATTATTCTCCTCGACGTACTTGGGATCTTCTGATTTTTCAAAAGCCCTAGCCTTTGGATTTTCAGTCTTTGTGAGGAGATATGGTACACGGTCCCCAGATTGTGGCTCTGACCCGGGTTTACGCTGTCGCATCTTGACCACAACCTGAACATGTGATTGGTTGATATCTACACTATTCGGGCTTGTGATCGATACAGGCATACCATTGACTTTGTAAGTATCTGATAGTGACTGGCTCAAAACGAGCTTATCGTTCGGAACATCACCAGTGAGTAACTCGATCGCTCGCTCCCTGGCGAGTTCTTTTGGTGGCCCTGGATCGTTTGATGTAAGGACGACATCGAGAAGTTCTTTACAAACCTCCCTCACGTGTGGTGTATTATCTCTGCGAACAACTTGAAGTCCCTTGATGTCTATGTAGTCCATGTGCATGTTCCCATCCTTCCCCTGTGTCCAAAGTTTGGCGGCATATCTCTTCTTCGAATACAAAAAATAAGGCCAATATACTTTCTCGAGTTCCAAGTTGTTAGGCTTCTTGAAGAGGGCGCTACACTCTTCTGCGGCTCTTTCACCAATTTCCCAGCTGTACTTGACAGCTTCTTCTCCGGTGCGATCACCAACATCAAACTCCACCATGACGGAATCTGTGTCACCATACCTAACCTTGGCACCTGGAAAGTTCTTCTCGACGTAGTTCTTAGTCTCCTCGATCATCTCACGACCACGACACGTCGTCGTCGATGCGATCGGGACGCATGGAAGAATTCCCTTACCAGCACCAGTAAAACCATACACAGAGTTCATAGAGACTTTGTATGCCAACTGCTTACCATTGTATACCTCCTTCATACCACCAGTCGCAGCCGCCATGTCCCTCTTTGCCTTTTTACGAAACTGCTTGAGCTCTAGAAGAATACTGGGTAAGAGACTAGGAACATCTTGGGCAAACTTGTAGGTTTTTTCACCAATCTTGAATGTTTCGTATTTTACCCCAGGTATATTCCCATAACGCCTTTCATCCATGACATATGTCGAATAGCATAGATTATGGGCCATCATGATCGAGGGATACAGCGCTTCGAAATCTAGGGCTGTGATCGGGGTATAGTAGGCACCCTTTTGTGCGTCGAGTACGGTCGCACCTTCGTATGGTTCTTCCGGGAGAGATCCATATTTGATCGTTGGTACCATGTATCCCAATTCACGAGCCTTCTTCGTGAGCTGACTGAAGACCTTAATCTGCTGCCCCCTTTCAACCAAGAAACAGAGGGGTACCCATGTCGCCTTAGCCATCTCCAGGAGGTTCAGGAGTGTACACAACTTCTTCATGAGTTTGTGTGGAAGAAGAGTATCCTTGATACAATACTCCGCAACTTCACCCAATTTTTTGGGATCACCTTCCACATATCGAGCAAACATTTCCTTTGGGGGCATATCAATCTTTTGGTCTCCGAGGTATAGTTTCGAGACCTCGTTCAATTTGTACGAATCGAGTTTGTACCCCTTCTTCACTTCGTGGAACATATCGAAGATGAAACGTCCGGACATTGGGAGAAGTTTTAGGAAGTTATCACCTAGAGCACTCGAACTCAATTTTTTCAATAAAAGTTCAGTCGGAGTATCACGCAACTTACCCAAATTGTAAAACGATGAAGAACATTTCGTAAACATCGCTCGCTTGTAGATATACTCAAGATCGAAACCAAAAATATTCCAACCAGTGATAATGTCTACATCCTTTTCTTGAATGTACTTCTGAAACGCTTCAAGCATTTCACGTTCCGTTTCGAAACTTACCACACCCGGACCTTCTGTTTTCTTGTAACATAGACAAACTTTCTCATATGGTTCATCGCTCCCAAAGGTACACAATGAAACTGCAATCTGGAAACAAGCATCACCAGGAATGTCTGCATCCGGAAACTTTCCAGTGGAACTATTACACTCTATATCAACAGATGCCACTACGAAGGGGGCAATGTCATCGCGATCCACTGGTTTAAGTGTTGTCCAGTCGTTACACCAGAGATCAATATCCACATTAGCGAGATGGGATCGTACACATTCAGATCCAGTATCAAGCCACCCAGTCGACTGAATTCCCGTTCGGTGCATCAACCTCAGGACAGGGTCTAGGTTAGATTCATAAACATGATATTGTTTGAATGAATCGTTATACATGAAAACAGAATTCACCTTCCGACGATCCGCGAGGGTCTTGAAGTTTAGGCGCATGTACGCAAACTTCTCATTATTTTGAAATCCCCAAACATCTTTCTGTTGTGTGAGACTATAACCCGTCACATGATCTGGGCGGAGTTTTTCGAGATCATTGTACAGAAGCCTTACCTCCTGTTGGGTTGTACCACGGGGTAACTTCACAAAGAAGTAGGGTTCAAACACTGTCGTCACACAGACAGATTTACCATCTTCAGTTTTACCCAAAATACTGATAAGATGTTCGTCATCCGTGTCTCTCGCCTCCCATGTCAGGGCCTGAAATATCACCATATGTTTATAATGAGCCAAAATTTTAATATCATTTACTAATAAATGTCTGCCGCTTTAATTGAGCTCGTGTCGGTGGGTGCTCAGGATGTCTACATCACGGGTGATCCCCAAGTCAGCTTCTTCCGTCAGAACTACAAACGTTACACTAACTTCGCCATGAAGCCCGAACGTATGGATTATATTGGTGTGTTCGGAGCCAACAACGAGGTCACCATTCCTATTCGCTCGAAGGGTGATCTCATGAGCTACATCTGGATTGAGGCCACGAACGTCTCTAATGTGATGACCAACGACGACGGTCTCTTCTCCAGTGGTGCATCGAATCCCACCGAATTCCAACTCTGGATCGGTGGTCAGAAGGTGTCTCAACTCGATTCCCTCTACATCCAAGGTGTACACAACCCTCTCATGCGCGACTCTGCCGCCAAGGCTTCGTTCGCTGTGACCACCAATGTTCGCAAGGAAAACCACTCAGGTAACTACTACATGATTCCTTTCTTCTTCGGTGAAGACTGGACCAAGGCGCTTCCTCTCGTTGCCCTCCAGTACCACGACGTCGAGATCCGTGTAAAGTGTCGTGATGGATACAACCCTACCGATACCCCCAAGGTATATGGTAACTACATCTACCTCGATACCGAGGAACGCAAGTATTTCACGGATAAGGAACATGAACTTCTCATCACACAAACCCAGTACCAACTGGCATCTAACACTGACACCGAGATCGATCTCACATACTTTAACCACCCAGTAAAGTCACTCCACGTCGTCTCTGGTAACGCCACTGGTAGCACATGGGGGGAGGAGTACAACTTCGACACTTCCTCGCTCTACATCAACGGTACGACCCTCTTTGAAAATACCTCTAACGTGTACCACCACGATGTTATTCCCGAGATGCACTGCACCGATCTCCCAGACAACATTCTCGACGATCTTCCCGTCTACTCATGGCCTTTCTGTCTCACCATGAGCAAGATGCAGCCCACAGGTTCCCTGAACTTCTCTCGTATCGATAACGCTAAGCTCGTTCTTAACAGCCCTACTGGTGGTAACCAGCTTCATCGGGTCTATGCGGTCAACTATAACATTCTCCGCGTGAAGAATGGTATGGCTGGTGTCGCTTTCGGTAATTAATTCCAGTTTTCAATTAATGTTTTCGTCTTTTCATGCATCCGTTTTCCATGAAAAGTCTTATCCTTCTCCCCCTCCCAAATTGTGAGTTGGTCTTCGAGAAACCTCTTGAACTTCTCCGAGTCACAATTAGATTTGTATCGAACCTTTTCACCCTTAAGTGCCTGCTCCATAGCAGCTAAACGACAATCCATTGAACGCTTAGCAAGCTGATCAGGAGTGATACGAGTGGACACATCAGCGGTTTTCTTGTTCATATATATCATGGACGACTCTACACTTTATACTATTTTGTACTATTGCAGGGCGTGTCAAAGAAAGTATGATGGTCACGCTCAATGTTGCTTTGAGATGGATCACGTCAAAGTTAAAATCCCCACAAATACTAAATGATACCACTTATCATAGCTGGTGCCCTTACTGGTGCCCTCGCAT
>Ga0102957_1000625_pt1 | contig 11009 bp, 9 predicted proteins | sample SalPon2_A_H2O_MG_2_FD_84517 | JGI IMG/M metagenome (GOLD analysis project Ga0102957, IMG submission 84517) | Salt pond water microbial communities from South San Francisco under conditions of wetland restoration - Salt Pond MetaG SF2_A_H2O_MG | ecosystem: Environmental > Aquatic > Non-marine... | reverse complement strand
GTCGCGCTGCGCGGCCACGGCAGCGGGCGACTGGTGTGCGTTTTCGGCGCCGGTGGCGATCGCCATCGTGGTAAACGCCGGCAAATGGGCGAGGTCGCGGCGAGTCTGGCAGACCGCATTGTGCTGACCGATGACAATCCACGGTCGGAATCACCAGCGCAGATCGTGGCGGATATCCGCGCGGGCATCGGCGGCGATGCCGAAGTGACGGTTATCCATGACCGCGAGCTGGCGATCCGGACCGCGCTGGATGGCGCCGCACCTGGCGATCTGGTGCTGATCGCCGGAAAGGGCCATGAGCAAACGCAGCTGGGAGCAGGCGGCAGTCGCCAATTCAGTGACCGCGACGCGGTGCAGCGCTGGCTGGAGAGGACGGCATGATTTCCTCCGATCTTGGCGAGATGGCTGCATTGCTGGGGGCCGAACTGCATGGCGATCCGGTGGCGTTCGCCGGTGTCGGTATCGACACGCGACGCCCGCTCGATGGAGCGCTTTACGTGGCGTTGCGGGGCGATCGGTTTGACGGCAACGAATTTGTCGCGCAGGCATTCGACGCCGGTGCCGTTGCCGCGATCGTTGAGCGAGTGACGGATCGCCTGCCGCATATCAGAGTGGAGGATACCCGGATCGCGCTTGGCCGGATTGCCGCATGGTGGCGCTCCCGCTTCGAGGGCCCGGTGATCGGAGTCACTGGCAGTAACGGCAAGACCACGGTCAAGGAGCTGATTGCGCGAATCCTCACTGTCGGCGGGCCGGCGCTGGCCACTGCCGGCAACCTGAACAACGATATCGGTGTGCCGCTGACGCTTTTTCGGCTGGAGCCGGAGCACCGTGCGGCAGTCTGCGAGATGGGCGCGAACCATCCGGGGGAGATCGCATACCTCGCCGCCATCGCCCGGCCCGACGTTGGCCTGGTCACCAATGCAAGTGCGGCTCACCTCGAAGGGTTCGGCAGCATCGAGGGAGTGGCCCGCGCCAAGGGGGAGATGTTTGCCGGGCTTGCCGCGGACGGCACGGCGGTGGTCAACGCCGACGACCAGTATGCCGTGCTTTGGCGCCAACTCAGTGGCGAGCGCCGGATCGTCAGTTTCGGAATCGACGCTCCCGCCGATGTCCGTGCTCGCGATATCGCCGCAGCGGGGTCGGCGGCGACCGGGTTCGAGTTGTGCACGCCGGCCGGCGACGTGCCGCTGCGGCTGCCGTTGCCGGGCCGCCACAACGTCATGAATGCGCTGGCCGCAGCCGCGGCCTGCCTTGCGGCCGGGATCAGTCTCGATGATGTGCGCGCCGGGCTCGAAAGCGCTACCGCAATATCGGGGCGCCTGCGCGTTGCTTCGGCACTGAACGGCGCCACGCTGATAGACGATTGCTACAACGCCAATCCGGCCTCTTTGCGCGCCGGTATCGAGTATCTGACCGGTCTTGGCGGCGAGCCGTGGCTGGTTTTTGGCGACATGGGCGAGTTGGGAGCGGATCGGGAAGCGATCCATCGAGAGGTTGGAGAACTGGCGCGAAAGTCCGGGGTGGTCCGGATGTTTGCGGTCGGTGATCTGGCGCGGCATGCGGCCCGGTCTTTCGGTCAGGCGGCCGAATGGTTCGAAACGCCGGACGATCTGGCAGCGCAGCTGCGAGCGGAAATTCACGATGGCGTCAATGTGCTGATCAAGGCCTCGCGCGCGATGGGTCTCGAATCGGTGGTCCGTGCGATCGAGGTCGCTGGTTCGGACAACACGGCGGAGGGAGTCTGAATGCTGCTCGAGCTGACCCGCTACCTGATGCGTTTCGATCCCGGCTTCAATGTGTTCGGGTATCTGACGATGCGCGCCATTCTCGGCGCGCTCACTGCGCTGGCTATTTCGTTCGTGGTCGGGCCATTGATGATCCGCCATCTCAGTCACCGCCAGATCGGCGAGAAAATTCGCGCCCACGGCCCCGAGACCCATTTGTTGAAGGCCGGCACTCCGACAATGGGGGGCACCCTGATTCTGATTGCAGTCGCGGTCAGCACGCTGCTGTGGGCGGACCTCAGCAACAGCTATGTCTGGATCGTGCTGTTAACCACTCTGGCGTACGGAATCATAGGTTTCGTCGACGATTACCTGAAGCTCTATGTCAGCGATTCCGAGGGGCTCTTGCCGCGCACCAAGCTGTTGCTGCAGAGCGGTGCGGCCGCGCTCGCCGTCGCCGCGCTGAGCTTCACCGCCCAGGACCCGCAGGTTCAGAACACGTTGCTGGTGCCGTTCGCGAAGGAATTGCTGGTGCCGCTCGGCGGCCTGTATGCATTGTTTGCGTTCCTCGTGATCGTCGGGACAAGTAACGCGGTCAACCTGACCGACGGACTCGATGGTCTCGCCATCATGCCCGCGGTTCTGGTGGCCGGCGGCCTCGGAATATTCGCCTACGCCACGAGTAACGTGAACTTCTCCAGTTATCTCGGCATCCCGTTCATCGACGGCGCCGGCGAGATGCTGGTTTTCTGCGCCACGCTGGCCGGAGCCGGGCTCGGTTTCCTTTGGTTCAACTCCTACCCGGCCCAGGTTTTCATGGGCGATGTGGGGGCGCTGGGGATTGGCGCCGCTCTCGGCTCGGTCGCTGTCGTCGTAAAGCAGGAACTTGTGCTTGTGATCATGGGTGGCGTCTTCGTGATCGAGACCGTGTCGGTAATCCTGCAGGTCGCTTCGTTCCGTCTTACCGGCAAACGTATTTTCCGGATGGCTCCGCTTCACCATCACTTCGAGCTGAAAGGCTGGCCCGAGCCCAAGGTCATCGTCCGGTTCTGGATTATTACCGTGATTCTCGTGCTGGTCGGCCTGTCGTCGCTGAAGATCCGATGATGATTGCATCCGCCGACAAGACAAACCGCGCAGCGCTGGGCCAACAGCTTCGGGCCGGCGGCATGTGTTGCGTTGTTGCCGGTCTCGGCCGCAGCGGTGTGTCGGCGGCGCGGTACCTGTCGCGTCACGGCCATCACGTCCGGATTACGGACAGCCGCAGTGATCCGCCTGGTCTTGCCGGGCTGGCGGATGACCGCGCGCTGTTCGATCTGAGTCTCGGCGGTTTGGACGAGGACGCGCTGGGTGGCGCCGATATGCTTGTGCTGTCCCCCGGCCTGTCGACGCAGGAGCCGATTGTCGCCGCCGCGCGCAAACGCGGCGTGCCGGTTGTCGGCGACGTCGAATTATTTGCCCGCGTCGCCACCTCTGCCGTGATCGCCGTAACCGGTTCCAACGGCAAGTCGACCGTTTGCAGCATGCTGGCGGAGATGTTGCCAGCGGCCGGGATTCGGATTCGCGCCGGTGGCAATCTCGGCACCCCGGCGCTGGATCTTCTCGGCGACGGCGAGCCGGATGCCTACGTGCTGGAGCTGTCCAGTTTCCAGCTCGACCTGACTGCCAGCCTGCGCCCGCGAGTCGCTGCCTTGCTGAATATCAGTGCCGACCATCTCGACCGCCATGGCGATATGGACGCGTATGTCGCGGCCAAGGCGAAAATTTTTCGCGGCTGCGACATCGCTGTGTTCAACCGCGATGACTCCGTGGTCACGAAGTTGCGTCCGCAAACCTGCCCCGGGATCAGTTTCGGCCTCGATGTTCCCGGCCCGGGCGACTGGGGTTTGCGCCGCCACGCTGGCGATGTATGGCTGGCTCGCGGTGACGACAAGGTGGTGCCGGTCAGCGCTCTGGCGGTTCGCGGTTTGTCCAACGTCGCCAATGCGCTGGCGGCGCTGGCAATCGCCGATGCGCTCGGCGCGCCGGTTGCGACCCTGCTCGGAGCGCTGCAAGGGTTTTGCGGGTTGCCGCATCGCATGCAGGTGGTCGCCCGGCACCGCGACGTGACCTACATCAACGACTCGAAAGCCACTAATGTCGGAGCCGCGGTGGCTGCCATCGCGGGGCTGGATTCGCCATTCGTGCTCATCGCCGGCGGCGACGCAAAGGGGGCGGATTTTGCGCCGCTGGCCGAAGCGCTGGCGGGTCGGGCGATCGCGGTGGTGCTGATCGGCCGGGACTCACGCCGCATCGGCGCCGCTCTCGAGGGTGTCTGCCAGGTCGAATATGCGGCGGACATGCACAGCGCGGTTGCAATTGCCGCGCGGCTCGCGCCCGCCGGTGCCTCCGTGTTGCTTGCGCCGTCCTGCGCCAGCCTCGATATGTACCGCAATTTTGCCGAACGCGGTGACGACTTTGCCGCTGCAGTGGGAGCGCTCGACGCATGAGTGTCGCGGCTACCGAATTCGACCGCACGATGAGCCGGCCGCGGCAGCTGGAGACCGATCCTCTCCTGATTTTTGCGGTCGCATCGTTGTTGCTGCTTGGCGTGGTCATGGTTGCGTCGGCGTCGATGTCGGTGGCCGAGCGCGAATACGGTTCCGCGTTTTTCTATCTGCAGCGCCACGCGGCCCACCTGGTGGTCGGCCTGCTGCTGGGGCTGGTTGTGCTGGGCATTCCAAGCGAATGGTGGCGGGCCGGCAGTCCCGTCGCACTGATGTTTGGGTTAGCGCTGTTGCTGGTCGTGCTGCTTCCCGGAGTCGGGCATGAAGTCAACGGCAGCGTGCGCTGGATTCGCCTTGGTCCGCTCAATCTCCAGGTGTCGGAGCCGGCGCGTCTGTTGATCATGATTTATCTCTGCGGTTACCTGTTGCGCCACGGCGATGCGGTGCGGGCGAGCCTGGTCGGGTTTGCCAAACCGCTGCTGGTCGTTGCATTTGCCTGTGCGTTGTTACTAATGCAGCCGGATTTCGGTGCGGCGACCGTATTGCTGGCGACCTGCCTCGGCATCATGTTCCTCGCCGGCGTGCGTTTCAGCCACTTTCTTTTGTTGTTCGTTTTAGCGGCGCTGGCGATGGCGGCGCTGGCATTTTCTTCGGATTATCGCCTTGCGCGACTCAAGGGTTTTCTCAATCCCTGGGCCGATCGGTTCGATTCTGGTTTTCAACTGACGCAGTCGCTGATAGCCATCGGTAGCGGGCATGTCGGTGGCGCCGGCCTCGGCGCAAGTGTGCAGAAACTGTTTTACCTGCCCGAGGCGCACACCGATTTCGTGTTTGCCGTGCTAGCCGAGGAGTTTGGCCTGGTGGGCGTCGTCACGATCGTCGTCCTGTACGCGGTACTGGTTTGGAGGGCGATGTTGATAGGCGCGGCCGCCCAGGCCGGTTCGCGGTATTTTCAGGCTCTGCTGGCCGGAGGAATCGGGATCTGGTTCGGCATTCAGTCCAGCGTCAACATCGGCGTCAATATGGGTCTGCTCCCGACCAAGGGATTGACCCTGCCGCTGATCAGCTACGGTGGCAGCAGCCTCGTGGTGTCTCTGATGGCGGTCGCGTTGCTGTTTCGGATCCATCACGAGAACGTCAATTCGTTGAGCGCCGCGTCGCCTCGCGGGGCGAAAAAACCGGCCAGAGCCCGGCGGGGGCGCAAATGAGCCAGCGCTGCGTGATGATCATGGCGGGCGGTACCGGTGGCCACGTTTTCCCCGGGCTCGCGGTTGCGCGCCAGCTTGCGTCCGCCGGCCAGCGGATCGTATGGCTCGGTACTCGCCACGGCATGGAGGCGAAGATCGTACCCGCGGCTGGCATCCCGGTGGAGTGGGTGAGTGTCGGAGGCCTGCGTGGCAAGGGCTGGTCCACCTGGGTGCTGGCCCCGGTGCGGTTGCTCAAAGCGCTGTGGCAGTCGATCGCCGCGATTCGCCGCCAGCAACCTGAAGTCGTGCTCGGGCTGGGTGGGTTCGTCAGCGGCCCGGGCGGTCTCGCGGCGTGGTTGCTGCGCCGGCCGTTGCTGATTCACGAACAGAATGCGGTTGCGGGCCTGACCAACCGGGTCCTGGCGCGGGTCGCGACCGAAGTGTTCGAGGCGTTTCCCTGCAGTTTTCCGCCGTCGCGGCGGGCGATTACGATTGGCAATCCCATCCGCCCGGAAATCGCGGAGCTGGCGCCGCCGGAGCAGCGCCTTGCCGGCCGCGAAGGTCCGGTCCGGATCCTGGTTCTCGGCGGCAGTCAGGGCGCGCTCGCTCTGAATCGTCTGCTGCCCGCGGCGCTGGCAATGCTGAAGCAGCGCTGCGAGTTTGAAATTCTGCACCAGGCGGGCGAACGAACCATGGATACCGCAAGGGCCGCGTACCGTGAAGCCGGTATCCCCGCAAGGATCGTTAGTTTCGTCGATGACATGGCGGCGGCGTATGCGTGGGCAGATATCGCGGTTTGCCGGTCCGGTGCGCTGACCGTGGGTGAACTCGCTGCTGCCGGTATCGCCTCGGTACTGGTGCCGTTCCCCGCCGCGGTCGACGATCATCAGAGTGCCAATGCACGTTATCTGAGCGACGCCGGCGCCGCCTTGTTGATGCAGGAGGCGGACCTTGACGCAGCGTCGCTGGCGGATGCGATCGAGCCGTTGTTGAGCGAGCGTTCGAAACTGCTGGATATGGCGCTGGCCGCCAGGGCGCTCGCAATGCCCGAGGCGCTGCCGCGGCTCAGCGAGGCCTGCCTCACCGTGCGGGGTGGGCGCTGATGCAACGGATGCGCCGGATCAACTGTATCCATCTGGTCGGTATCGGCGGTGTCGGCATGGGCGGTATCGCCGAGGTACTTATCAATCTCGGTTACCTCGTGCAGGGTTCGGATCTGCGGTCGAATTCGGTGACCCGGCGGCTGGCTGGCCTGGGAGCGAAAATTTCGCTCGGTCACGATCCGAAAAACCTGGAAGGCGCGGACGTTGTGGTCGTCTCGAGTGCGGTGAATCGGGAAAACCCGGAAGTAAGCGCGGCGCTCGAGGCGCGCCTGCCGGTGGTCAAGCGTGCTGAAATGCTGGCCGAGCTGATGCGTTTTCGTTTTGGCATCGCGGTCGCGGGTACCCACGGCAAGACGACGACCACGAGCCTGATTGCGAGCGTGCTCGCGCGTGGCGGGCTGGACCCGACATTTGTCATTGGTGGCCGGCTGAACAGCGTGGATACCAACGCACGTCTCGGCGCCGGCAACTACCTGGTTGCGGAAGCCGATGAGAGCGACGCCTCGTTTATGCACCTGCAGCCGATGGTCGCGGTGGTGACCAACATAGACGAGGACCACCTGGCCGCGTACGGCCAGGATTTCCAGAAACTGCGCCAGGCATTCGTCGAGTTTCTGCACAATCTGCCGTTCTACGGGCTTGCGGTGATGTGTGCCGATGATCCGGACGTGGTCGCGATTCTCGACAAGGTATCGCGCCCGGTCGTGACCTATGGCTTCGGTGAGGGGGCGGATATTCGCGCGACGAATATCGAGAGCGACGGACTCGCCACCCGCTTCGATGTCGAGCGGCCCGATTGCGACGCACCGTTGGCGATGCGCGTGAATTTGCCCGGGCGGCACAATGTCCTGAATGCGCTGGCCGCAATCGCCGTGGCACGCGATCTGGAAATCGACGATGCGGCGGTTACCGCGGCGCTCGCCGAGTTCGCCGGGATCGACCGGCGTTTCCAGGTCCTGGGCGACGTCGAGGTAGCCGGTGCCGCGATTACCCTGGTCGATGATTACGGCCACCATCCTGCGGAGATCGCCGCGACCTTGCAGGCCGGGCGCGCGGTATGGCCGGACCGGCGCCAGGTTCTCGCGTTTCAGCCGCATCGTTTTTCGCGTACCCGCGACCTGATGGACGACTTCGCGGAGGTGTTGTCGACCGCGGACGTGCTGCTGCTGACAGAAGTCTATGCAGCCGGCGAAACACCAATTTCAGGAGCCGACGGCCGTAGTTTGGCGCGCGCGATCCGCAGTCGCGCCGAGGTCGAACCGATTTTCGTGGCGGATCTCGAACAACTGCCCGCCGCATTGTCCAGGGTTATCGAAGACGGCGATGTCGTGATGACGCTGGGCGCCGGGAGTATCGGTGCGCTCGCGCTGCAGCTCGGCGACGCTCTGCGTGACGGCGGGGGTGCGCCATGATTGCAATGGACCTCGGCGGTGGAGTTCGCGGCACGCTGTTGCACGATGAGCCGATGCATCGCCATACCTCGTGGCGGGTGGGCGGCCCGGCCGAGATTTATTTCAAGCCGGCTGACCTTGCCGATCTGCAGACCTTCCTTGCCGGGCTTGATCCGGCGACGCCACTCACGTGGGTCGGGCTCGGCAGCAATCTGCTGGTTCGTGACGGCGGGATCGACGGTGCAGTCGTGGCCACTCATGGCGTATTCAAGGCCCTGCGCCGGATGGACGATGGCGCGGTCTACGCGGAGGCGGGCATTGCCTGCGCCCGTATCGCGCGGCAATGCGCGCTGTGGGGTCTGGGTCCGGCGAATTTCTTCGCCGGAATTCCGGGAACCCTTGGCGGGGCACTGGCAATGAACGCGGGCGCATTTGGCGGCGAGACCTGGGACCAGGTTCGCGCGGTGCAAACCGTCGATCGCAATGGCCGGGTCCATCGTCACGGCAAAGACGATTTCGAAATCGGCTACCGCCATGTCGACGGCCCCGTGGACGAGTGGTTCATTTCCGCGGAACTGGTGTTCGAGGAGCGCCCTGACGTAACACTGGAAGGTATTCGCGACCTGCTTGCGCGGCGCAAGTCGACCCAGCCGATAGGTCTGCCCAGCTGCGGTTCGGTATTCCGCAATCCTCAGGGCGATCACGCCGCTCGGCTGATCGAGCAGGCCGGGCTCAAAGGAACGCAGATTGGCGGTGCGCGGGTTTCCGAGATGCACGCCAATTTCATTATCAATACCGGTGACGCTACGGCGGCTGATGTAGAGACGCTGATCGAAACCGTGCGTGAGCGTATCGCGCAAAAGTTCGGTATCGAGCTGGTACACGCAGTTCGCATCGTGGGGAGGGCCGCATGATTTTGCGCGATACCCGGATCGCCGTGCAGTCGGCGCAGGAATTCGGCCGCGTTGCCGTACTCCAGGGAGGCACGTCGGCAGAGCGCGAGATTTCGCTGCTGACCGGCGCGGCGGTGACCGCGGCCCTGGTGCGACGCGGTGTGGACGCTACCGCTGTCGATCCCGCCGATGGGCCGCTGCATGAGTTGCTCGAAGGACACTTCGACCGGGTATGGATAGCGTTGCACGGCGGCGGCGGAGAGGACGGAACGGTTCAGGGTGCGCTAAGCACGCTGGGACTGCCTTATACCGGTAGCGGCGTGCTCGGTTGTGCGCTGGCAATGGACAAGTACCGCAGCAAACTGGTGCTGGAGGCGGCGGGTCTGCCTACCCCGAAGTGGATGATGATTGATGCGCCTTCCCGGCTCGACGAAGTGGTCGAGCGGCTTGGTCTGCCGGTCGTCGTGAAGCCCGCAGGCGAGGGTTCGAGTGTCGGAATGAGCAAAGTCGAGCAGGCGACGGATCTCGAGGCGGCATGGCAGACGGCGCGGCGCCACGATCAAAACGTGCTGGCGGAACGCTGGATCAGCGGCGGCGAGTACACGGCGGCAATTCTGCAGGGGCAGGTGTTGCCCATGATTCGGATCGAAACGCCGCGCAGCTTCTACGACTACGAAGCCAAGTACTTCTCCGATTCAACCCGGTATTTCTGCCCCAGCGGACTCGCGCCCGAGCGCGAGTCTGAATTTGCCGGCATGTGCGCCGCGGCGTTTTCGGCGCTCGATTGCAGCGGCTGGGGCAGAGTCGATTTCCTGCTCGATGAGTACGGCAAGCCGTACATCCTGGAACTCAATACCGTGCCGGGCATGACCGATCACAGCCTCGTGCCGATGGCTGCCCGCCAGGCCGGTATCGACTTCGAGGAACTGGTGTGGCGCATTCTTGAAACCAGCTGCGGTGAGATTCGCGGCGGTGACGGGAGGGCTTGCTGATGGCGCGGCGACGCACGATGGCGGCGCGCAAAACGCGGCAGAAAACTGCACGGCGTATGCGGCCCATTCCGTGGCGGCAGATTGCGGTTTCGACAACGGCCGCGCTGCTGATCGCGGTGTTCTGTGTCGGGCTGGTCTTCGTCCTCGATCGGCCGCTGCAACGACTGTCGGTCGAAGGTGATTTCAGGCGCGTGTCCGCTGCGGAGATCGGTGAGGCGATTCGCCCGCAGCTCAACGGAGGATTCGTCTCGGTCGATCTCGAGGCAATCCGCGCGGTCGTGCAAGCACTGCCGTGGATTGCGGAGGTTCATGTCAGGCGGCGCTGGCCGGACGGAGTTCGCGTTCGGGTCCGCGAGCAGGATGCGATTGCGCGCTGGGACGGCCAGTACCTGCTCAATAGCGACGGCGAGGTTTTCGTCAAAGTGGCGCCGGATGCATTTATGGAGTTGCCGCTACTGCACGGGCCGGACGGCAGCGAGGCCCGCGTGACAGAACGTTTCAAGGCGCTCGGCGCGGATTTGCGCGGCGTGCGCCTGCAACTGGAGGCGGTTCGGCTCGACCTGCGCGGAGCATGGAGTATCCGCCTGGCAAACGGGCCCGAGGTGCGTTTCGGTCGCCGCGACGTCGACGGCCGTATCGACAGATTTCTGCAACTGGCTGCGGGTCCGCTCGCAGACCGGTTCAACAACATCCGCTACATCGATATGCGGTACAGCAATGGTTTTGCGGTTGGCTGGCGCGACGAGCCGGCGCCGAACGAGGAAGGGGAAGGTAAGAACGCAAATGTCTAGGAAGAGCGAAAGAAAGCTCATCGTCGGGCTGGATATCGGCACCTCCAAGGTGGTGGCGATTGTCGGCGAGGTGACTCCCGAGGACGGAATCGAGGTTGTCGGTATCGGGTCACATCCTTCCCGCGGATTGAAGAAGGGAGTGGTCGTCAACATTGAGTCGACGGTGCAGTCGATCCAGCGCGCGGTCGAGGAAGCCGAGCTGATGGCGGGATGCGAGATTCACGCGGTCTATACCGGAATAGCCGGAAGCCATGTGAGAAGTCTGAACTCGCACGGCATCGTGGCGATTCGCGATAAAGAAGTCAGTCCGGGTGACGTGGACCGGGTTATCGACGCCGCGCGCGCCGTTGCGATACCGGCCGACCAGAAAATCCTGCACATCCTGCCACAGGAATTCCTGATCGATCATCAGGAGGGTATCCGCGAGCCGGTCGGGATG
>Ga0102957_1000615_pt1 | contig 11058 bp, 9 predicted proteins | sample SalPon2_A_H2O_MG_2_FD_84517 | JGI IMG/M metagenome (GOLD analysis project Ga0102957, IMG submission 84517) | Salt pond water microbial communities from South San Francisco under conditions of wetland restoration - Salt Pond MetaG SF2_A_H2O_MG | ecosystem: Environmental > Aquatic > Non-marine... | reverse complement strand
CGCTGCCAGCGCTGACATCCGACACGCGCTGACCACGATTACTGTGTCCAAACTGCAACAGACCAACACCTGTTGCGTGGATTGGATTACGTACTTGATCCACAAAACCAGCCACATCCCGTGGTACGCCTAAGCGAACAGGCATGTGGAATACCTCTTCAGCTAATTCAATAAGACCTTCCATCTTTGAGCTGCCGCCAGTCATTACAATGCCACCCGCACATAACTCTTCGAATCCAGAGCGGCGCAATTCATTTTGGATCAGCAACAACAACTCTTCGTAACGCGGCTCGACTACTTCTGCCAATGTTTGACGCGATAAACGACGCGGTGGACGATCACCAATACTCGGTACTTCGATGGTTTCATCGGCATTAGCCAATTGCGTTAGCGCACAGGCGTACTTCAACTTAATGTCATCAGCGTGTTGTGTTGGGGTACGTAAAGCGACAGCGATGTCATTGGTCACTTGATCACCAGCAATTGGAATAACGCCGGTATAGCGAATTGATCCACCGGTAAATACGGCGATATCTGTTGTGCCAGCACCGATGTCGACTAAGCAAACACCGAGATCTTTCTCGTCATCAGCCAACACTGAATAACTCGACGCCAATTGCTCAAGAATTAAATCCTCAACCTCAAGACCGCACCGACGCACACATTTAATAATGTTCTGTGCCGCACTGACTGCACCTGTGACCATGTGAACTTTGGCTTCTAGTCGAACACCTGACATACCCACAGGGTCATGAATACCTTCTTGGTTATCGATAACAAACTCTTGCGGCAATATATGCAGAATTTTTTGATCTGCCGAAATAGGAACCGCTCGTGCTGCATCAATCACACGCTCAACATCAGCATGCGACACCTCACCATCTTTAATCGCCGTAACACCATGTGAATTCAAACTTTGTACATGGCTACCTGCAATGCCGGCATAGACTGAATGAATCTCGATCCCAGACATGAGCTCAGCTTCTTCAATCGCACGTTGAATCGATTGCACAGTCGAGTCGATATTAACCACAACACCTTTCTTCAAACCATGCGAAGGATGCGAACCTAAGCCAATGATTTCGAGTGTATTGTCATCTTTTATTTCGCCAACAATCGCAACGATCTTTGATGTGCCAATGTCGAGACCAACAATCGTATTTCGATCGACTTTCTTAACCATTAGCTTTTACCTCAATAACTGCTTCATCTGACCAACGCACTGCAAATCCGTGCTCATAACGCATATCGATACGCTGTGGTTTTTTCTGCGCCACAACTTGGGAATAATGTTTAGTGAATCGGTTCCAACGCTGCGTCACTGCTTCGCTGCCAAGTTCTAAATCTAATCCGTCATCAAATTTCACATGCCATTCACCATATTGGGTGAGCGACAATGATTTAATACGTATGGGTAAACTCACCGCGCTTGAGCGCAAGGCAAGATATTGTTCGACCACGGTATATGAGCTGCCTTCGGGACCCATCAAATAAATCGAAGACGCCACATCACGTGTTTTCTCAGGGATAAAGACATCACCTTGAAGATTCACAAATGCCTTATCACCCCAATGTGCTAACGGTGACTGCTCTGTCACTTGGACATGTAAGGTATCTGGCCACTGACGGCGTATCGCCACATCTGCAACCCAAGGCAAATCATTGATAGCCGCACGCAAGGTATCCATATCAAGAGAAACAAAACCGCCCTCGAGATACTCTTCAACTCGACGCTCCACATCTGCACGATCCAGATATTCAAACTCACCTTGAATGCTTACTGACTTGAATGGCAGTTGCCCTGGCGAAGTAAGGTAAACCCATGACGCGACTAGAGCGCCACCGGTTAAAAAGGCAACCATCAACCAGGTACTCCACCATGCATTTAATATAGAGACTGGGGATTGACGAACGGCTTTCTTAGCCATGACCCACCTCCAGTGTTTGCGCTAGGACTTCCCAGACCAAATCCGCAAACGAGAGACCAACCGCTTTAGCCGCCATTGGCACCAAGCTATGGCTGGTCATTCCAGGCACTGTATTGACTTCAATCAACCAAGGATTAGCTGCTTGATCGAGCATCACATCCACTCGCCCCCAGCCTTTAGCATCAACTGCTTTAAATGCTTTTAAGCACAGCGCTTGAATCTCAGCTTCTTTTGTTTCATCCAAACCGCATGGCACCCGATACTCGGTATCGTCAGCTAAATACTTTGCTTCGTAATCGTAGAAATCATTTTTTGCATGTAGCGCAATCAAAGGCAGTGCTCGATCACCCAAAATTGAGCAGGTGTATTCAACGCCACCACCATCGACAAACTGTTCTGCGATCACATGCGAATTGCAGGCCGACGCCTCTTCCCATGCCGCTTCGAGTGCCTGCTCATTAGACACTTTCACAACACCGATACTTGAACCTTCTAAAGCAGCCTTGAGCATTAATGGAAACCCAAGTTTTGCCGCGTCAACCAGCTGCGCTTTAGATTCAATAAGTAAATAATTTGGCGTGGGTAAATTCAATGATTGCCAGATTTGCTTGGTGCGATATTTATCCATCGCTAAAGCGCAACCGAGAACACCCGATCCGGTGTATGGCATCTTTAACAGATCAAGCGTGCCACTTAATTGACCATCTTCACCGCCACGACCATGTACTACATTAAAGACACGATCAAACCCACCTTGCTTCAACGTAGACACAACATCACGATCCAGATCGATCGCATGCGCATCAATGCCTTTAGACTGAAGCCCTTCTAGAACCGCTTTGCCACTGATTAATGACACCTCGCGCTCAGCTGCAAAGCCACCCATCACGACTGCCACCTTGCCGAAATCTGCTGCTGAGATACTCATAAAGCATCCCCCACAACATGTACTTCTGGCTGCAGACGAATGCCTGTTTGACGCTCAACTTCATTACCGATGAAGATGATTAACTGCTCGATATCTGCAGCGCTACAGCCATCTTCATTGATAATAAAATTCGCGTGCTTCTCTGAAACGGATGCACCACCGATTTGATAGCCCTTTAAGCCGCATTGCTCAATCAAGCGAGCTGCATAATCACCCTCAGGATTACGGAAGGTTGACCCACCACCTGGCTTACCCGTTGGTTGCGTTACTGCACGCTTATCCAACAAGTCACGAATGGCTTGTTGCTCTTCAGCCGCATCACCTTTCTGTAAAGTTAAACGAGCTGCTACGAACCATTCATCGTCAAATCGTTTCACATGACGGTAATCAATATCGAATTCATCGCGCTCACGCCAATTTAATTCACCCAAGCGATTTATCATGCAAGCCTGATTGACCACTTGCCATGTCTCTCCGCCAAATGCCCCGGCATTCATCGCTAAAGCGCCACCCATAGTTCCTGGTATACCTGCCAAGAAGGCACCACCTGACAAACCCTCTCGAGCACATTGACGAGCCACTTTGGCACAAGCAACACCTGCACCGACGGTGACATCACAATCATTGATATGAACGTCGGCATTCACACCGTACATTGCAATCACAGTGCCATTGAAGCCGCCATCGCGGATGAGTAAGTTGCTACCCAAACCAATCCATAGCAGAGGTTCATTTGATGGTAAGCCGGCCAAGAATTCTTGCAGATCATCGAGATTCGCTGGACGATACAACTGCTTAGCTAAGCCACCTACACGCCACGTGGTGTAATTCGCCAATGACTCATGCGTGCTGAGTTCGCCGCGCAACTGGGTTTTCATCGCTGCCATCATTGACACCACCCTGACGCTAATTCACTAGCGATACGCCCGATATCACCTGCACCCATTGTGACAACGATGTCATGTGCTTCAACCACATCAAGCAGCGCATCTGGGAGCTCATCAATGTTTTCAACAAACACTGGATCAACCTTTGCACGTGCGCGAATAGCTCGCGTCAATGCACGACCATCAGCACCATTGATGGGTGCTTCGCCCGCTGCATACACTTCTGACAAGACCAGCACATCAACTTCCGACAGCACTGAAACAAAATCATCAAAGGCATCGTGCGTACGGCTATAACGATGCGGCTGGAAAGCCAAAACCAATCGGCGCTCAGGCCAACCAGCACGCACTGCCGCAATAGTTGCTGAAATTTCGCTTGGGTGATGACCGTAATCATCAACCAGCATCACCTCGCCTTTATCTGTCTGACATTGACCCTGAACTTGGAAGCGACGCCCAATGCCGGCAAATTTATTCAGTGCCGCTTGAATTTTGTTAACGCTAACGCCTAACTCAAGCGCCACGCTTATTGCAGCCAGCGCATTGCGCACGTTATGTAAGCCAGGCATCGCAAGATCAACTTCGAAAGCTTGTTGCCCATCAATCACGACATCAAACGATGTGACTGTGGCCACTTGCTTCACATTACTTGCGCGAACATCCGCATCATCACTCAATCCATAAGTGCGTATACGACGAGTGACTTCGGGCAATAGATCACGCACGTTTTCATCATCAATACACAATACCGCCAAACCATAGAATGGAATGTGATGTAAGAACTCCAAAAAGGCTGCACGCAATCGCTCAAACTCACCACCATAAGTGGTCATGTGATCTTCATCGATATTGGTAACGATGGAGATCATTGGCTGTAGATAAAGGAATGACGCATCACTCTCATCTGCTTCAGCAACCAGCACCTCACCTTCACCTAAGTGCGCGTAGTTACCCGCTGAATTTAGCTTGCCACCAATCACATACGTAGGATCTAGATCGCCCTCAATCAGTAAGCTCGCCACTAAACTCGTCGTGGTTGTTTTACCGTGTGTGCCAGCAACGGCTACGCCATAACGAAAGCGCATAATTTCCGCGAGCATTTCAGCACGTGGCACCACTGGAATACGCTGCTCACGTGCCGCTACAACCTCTGGGTTATCCGCTTTCACTGCACTCGAGATCACTACAGCATCAACACCTGACACATTTTCAGTCGCGTGACCAATATGTATCGTCGCACCTTGTTCTGCTAAACGGTCCGTTGCAGGATTAGCTTTGATATCAGAACCTGAGATCTGATACCCCAAGTTCAACATAACCTGCGCAATGCCATTCATGCCGGCACCACCGATGCCCACAAAATGCAGCTTGCGCATACGACCCATTGTCTCAGCAGCGTAACGCGGTAAATTGAGATTCAGCTCGGTCATGCTGCTACCTCGAGCACCTGTTCCGCAACACACGCCGTTGCATTTGGCTTTGCATGTGCCAAGGCTTTTTTACCCATCAAGGTCAAAGCTTCACGATCTGATAATAAGCCGCGCAATAATTTAGCCAAGTCATCCACATCTAAAGCTGCTTGCTTGACCAATCGCGCCGCACCCGCTTCAACAAGATAGCGAGCATTTTGAGTTTGATGGTCATCCACTGCATGAGGAAATGGAATAAAGATGGCTGGGATACCCGCTGCAGCGACTTCTGAAACTGTTAATGCACCCGCTCGGCAAACCACCAAGTCAGCTTCTTGGTAAGCCGCAGCCATATCATCAATAAACTCAACCACTTCTGCAGAGACACCGAATTGCTCATAGCGAGATTGCACTTCATGCAAATCATTACGGCCCACTTGATGCAGTACTTTTGGATGCTCCATCGGCGTTAACAATGATAGAGCTTCAGGCAAATGATCATTCAAAGCACGAGCACCTAATGAGCCACCCACGATCAATATCTGTAGCTTTTCATCCACTGGCTTTTCTGAACGCTCAATCGCCAAGATGGATTCACGCACTGGATTACCACACGTCACCACCTTGTCTTGCGGCAAACTATTCGGGAACGCCTGCAAAATACGGTCAGCTAATTTACTTAACCAACGATTGGTTAAACCTGGCACGGTATTTTGCTCATGAATTACTAAAGGAATACGCAACAACGCAGCCGCCAACCCACCAGGGCCTGAAGCAAAGCCGCCCATACCGAGTACGACATTCGGCTTGTTTTCTCGCAGCACAGATAATGCTTGGTATATAGCACGCGTCATACGATAAGGCGCTGAGAACAAACTTGTGATCTTTTGCCCACGTAATCGAAAACTATCAATTACTTCTATGGCATAACCATGCTTTGGTACTTCACGCGCTTCAAAGCTATTAGGCGTACCCAACCAGGTCACACTACACCCCTTGGCACGTAGAAAATCTGCAACCGCAATTGCTGGGAACACATGTCCACCCGTGCCGCCCGCCATAATCATTACGCGCGTTGCCATGCAGCCCCCTTAGGTCGACTACCTGGATCTAATTGATTATCGCGGTAGATGCGCGACAACATTCCAATTGCCACACAACTCACGATTAATGAGTTACTGCCATAAGAGATAAACGGCAAGGTGAAGCCTTTGGTTGGCATCAAGCCCATGTTCACGCCAATATTGATAAAAGCTTGCAGGCCCAGCCAAATACCTAAGCCATAGGCAACATAGGCCTCAAAACGCTTACCTAGTTTTTCCGCAGTCGCACCCATTGATAGCGCCCGCCATACCAAGACACCAAATAAGGCTACGATGGTTAAAGTGCCAATAAGACCTAGTTCTTCACCAATCACAGCCATAACGAAATCGGTATGCGCCTCAGGCAAATGGAATTGCTTTTGAATGCCATTACCCAAGCCAACACCAGTCCATTCACCACGACCAAACGCGATCAATGCTTGGGTTAACTGCCAACCACTATCTTGAGCATGATCCCAAGGGTTTAAGAACGCTTTAACTCGCTCAAGGCGCCAAGGTGATGTCCACAAAATAACTGATACCGCGGCGGCGGCTAACGCCAATAGCGCACCAAACTGCCACAAAGGCGCACCCGCGAGGAACAGCAAGCCAAGAGCGACCGCAAGCAATAACACTGTGGTTCCTAAGTCAGGCTGCAGCATCAAGAAAATACATGCCACAACCAACACGATAAATGGCTTAGCAACACCCCAGACCGTGTGAGCTACCTCTAATTGGCGACGGACAAGATACCCAGCCAAAAAGAGCACCACGAACAATTTCATAAATTCAGATGTCTGCAAGCTAATAGGACCGAGAATTACCCAACGGGTTGCACCATTCTTGGAAACACCTAAGCCTGGAATAAATACAATCGCTAGCAACAACAAACCAAGGATATAAAGATGTGTGCTGTAACGCTTCCACCACTCAACTGGCGTGAAGTAAACAAAGACCGCACCCATGACACCCATCAGTACAGCAATCAGATGTCGATCCACGTAACGGAATTCATCACCACGTAATGCGCCACGCGGCATTGATGCTGAAGCAACCATCACAACGCCGAAGCCAACAAGCGCAATTGCAGCTACCAACAACCAGAAGTCAAAACGACTTTCGATTGGCTTGTAACTTGCTTTTAGCTGCGACGGCTTCTTCATGACAGCAACCGCCTTACCGCAGCAACAAACATCTCACCGCGTTGAGAAAAGTTCTTATATTGATCAAGACTTGCACAAGCCGGCGACAGCAAAACATGATCACCCGGCTTGGCTAATTGATGTGCCAACTCAACCGCTTGCTGCATGTTCTCAGCATCACGCACTTCACATGACGAAGGGATAACCGCGGCTATTTGCTTTGCATCACGCCCCATCAAAACTACTGCACGCGCTGTTTTATCCAGAATCGGCGTCAACTCAGTTAGATCAGCACCTTTACAATCACCACCAAGCAAAACAACTGCATTCGCCTGATCGTTATATAAACCTAATAAAGCTGCAGCGGTGGCGCCCACATTGGTCGCCTTACTATCGTTATACCAACGCACACCATCTTTCTCTGCAACATACTGGGTACGATGTGGCAAACCCGGAAACTCACGCAAAACCTCAGCCATTACATTAGGCGGGAAACCCATGCTGCAACCAATCGCTAGTGCCGCCAATGCATTAGCTTGATTATGTTTTCCTGGAATACGCAACTGACTTACAGGCATAAATGGCAACTCACCACGACAGAAGTAAGCCTCACCTTCATGCTCGGCGATGCCAAAACTTTTATCACTTGTTGGCTTTCCATTACTAAAAGTCCAACCCTCATCGTCAGCCAACATCGCCATCACGCGCGGATCCTCGGCATTACGAATACCCACCATGGCATGGCGATAAATGGTTGCTTTAGCTTCTGCGTAATCTTCAATCGAATCATAACGATCCATATGATCCGCTTGGATATTCAGTACACAGCTCACTGCCGGCGCCAAGCTATGGGTACTTTCTAATTGGAAGCTCGAAAGCTCCAAGACATAAAGGTCCACATCTGGCTGAATAAGATCTAATGCCGGTATTCCAAGGTTGCCTCCAACAGCAACATGACGACCCGCTGCTTTTGCCATCTCACCCACTAGAGTGGTGACTGTGCTCTTGCCGTTTGAACCCGTGATCGCTACGACTGGTGCATTAACAGCTCGAGCAAATAACTCAATATCCCCCATCACTTCAGCGCCCGATTCAATCGCTGCCTTAATTTCGGGTGTTGATAACGCAATACCAGGACTAACGATCAGCCGATCACCCATCTCAAATAGCTCTGCATCAAAGGCACCTAAGAAAACTGGCACATCTGGCATTTCAGACTGCAACTCTTGAATACCCGATGATTGCTCACGCGAATCAATTACCGCAAAAGGTCTGCCACGTTTATGTAAGTGACGCGCAACCGATAACCCTGTCACACCCAAACCAACCACTAATGTCTTTGGCATATTTGGTGCTTGTGCGAATTGGTCAATCAAAGCGTTCATCATTAGCGCACCTTCAAACTGGCCAAACCGACCAGCACCAATATGACGGTGATAATCCAAAAACGCACAATGACGCGAGGCTCTGGCCAACCTTTTAATTCAAAATGATGATGAATCGGCGCCATTCGAAAGATGCGCTTACCGGTGAGCTTAAATGAAGCCACTTGCATAATGACCGAAAAGGTCTCCATGACAAAGATACCGCCCATGATGAACAGCACAACCTCTTGTCTCACGACAACAGCAACCACACCCAATGCTGCACCCAGCGCCAATGAGCCAACATCACCCATAAACACCATTGCAGGATAAGCGTTAAACCAGAGGAAACCTAAACCAGCACCAACTAAGGCGCCACAGAAAATGGCAACTTCACCAACACCTTGAAGATTAGGAATAAATAAATAGTTCGCAATCTGAGCGTGTCCAGATGCATAAGCAAAGATACCTAACGCACCCGCGACAAGTACCGTCGGCAAGATCGCCAAACCATCTAGACCATCGGTTAGATTGACCGCGTTAGATGAACCCACAATGACGAAATAGGTCAGCACGATAAATAGCGGGCCAAGATCGATAAGCACATCCTTAAAGAAAGGTAGGATTAGTTGTGTCTCAGCAGGAACAACAGCTGTTGTATAAAGAACATATGCTGCAGCACCACCAAATAATGACTGCCAAAAATATTTCCAACGTCCTGGCAAACCACGAGAATCTTTCAGTACAAGCTTACGGTAGTCGTCATACATGCCGATCAAGCCAAAACTTAAAGTCGTTAATAAAACAATCCAGACATAACGATTCGACAGATCAGCCCATAACAAAGTAGAGATCGCAACGGCGACTAAAATAAGCGCACCACCCATTGTTGGGGTCCCTGCTTTTTTAAGATGCGACTGAGGACCATCATCACGCACCGTTTGGCCGACCTTGTATGCCGTCAAACGACGAATCATTGCAGGACCGACCAAGAACGAAATCAACAATGCTGTTAACACGGCCAAAATGGCGCGTAAAGTGATGTAGCGAAGAACACCAAAACCGGAATCAAACTGCGTTAGATAATCAGCCAGCATCATCAACATGAGGGCGCCTCCTGCTGCAGTGCCGAAACAACATGTTCCATGTGACTAGAGCGAGACCCTTTTACCAACACCACATCATCTTTTTTCAAATACGATTGAATAGCAGCAATCAAATCTGCTTGTTGTTGGTAATGATGCTTTTCACCCGTAAATGAATCATGCGCATTCATAATGTGCTGACCACAGGTGAACAACACATCGATATCTGCCTGTGCTGCTGCCTGACCAAGCTCTGCATGCAATTGATCGCGATCATCACCTAGCTCTACCAAATCACCCAAGACTAAAATCCGACGCCCTGGCGCACTTGATAACAACGTTATTGCTGCAATAACGGATTCAGGATTTGCGTTGTAGCTGTCATCAATCAATCGAGACTGACTTACAGCTTTTAAACTATGCAAACGACCTGGCACAGAATTCAAACTCGCCAAACCTGCTTGAATTTTTTCAATCGGCACTTCGAGCGACAATGCCACCGCGATTGCACCCAACGCATTCATACGATTGTGTTTACCAAGAAGCTTTAATGAGACCGGAAAGCTTTCCGTCTCTACCTCAACATCAAAGCTTGCAACACAACCTTCTTCAAGCCATTCAATCGTGTAGCTATTGTCTTTTGACCGAACATGCGCCTTCTCGGATAAGCCAAAGCCAACACGCTTTACCCCACTCGCTTTTTCAATCCACTGATTAGCAAATCGATCATCTGCGTTATAAACGAAGATTCCGCCATCCTTAAGACCATGCAGAATCTCAGATTTAGCTTTAGCTACGCCTTGCAAATCACCAAAACCTTCAAGATGCGCACGCCCTGCGTTGTTGAGTAACGCCACATCAGGACGGCAAATACGCGACAAATAATCAATCTCGCCATGATGATTGGCGCCCATCTCAATCACCGCATATGACTCATCTTGTAAACGCATAAGCGTAAGAGGCATACCAATGTCGTTATTCAGATTGCCTTTTGTTGCCAATGTCGGCGCAACCTGCGCCAAGATCGCTGCAATCATTTCTTTAACGGTCGTCTTACCATTCTACCGGTTAATCCAACAACCCTTGCAGAACACTTGTCACGCCAAGCCGCCGCTAAAGCACCTAGCGCAAGACGAGTGTCTTTAACCATAATCGAAGCGCAATTAGCGCCATCACGCGAAACAACTGCACCTACTGCCTTATCGCATGCTTGATTCAGATGATCATGCGCAT
>Ga0102957_1000611_pt1 | contig 11105 bp, 15 predicted proteins | sample SalPon2_A_H2O_MG_2_FD_84517 | JGI IMG/M metagenome (GOLD analysis project Ga0102957, IMG submission 84517) | Salt pond water microbial communities from South San Francisco under conditions of wetland restoration - Salt Pond MetaG SF2_A_H2O_MG | ecosystem: Environmental > Aquatic > Non-marine... | reverse complement strand
TCTGTCACTAGCAGGCTGGTCGTGTTTGGTCTGACCTTAGATAGAAACCACATTGCAAAGATTAGCGAGCTCGTCTTGCCAGAGCCCCAACCACATCGAGCAGCTATAATCCGATCAGATCTGCGTATACCTGCGATCACCTCGCGCTGTAAGTCATTTAATGCAAACTCACTCACGATCAACCTCGATCAGGTAAGCGAGCAGCGCTTGCTCGTCTATTGCCAAACGATGCGCACGCTTGCCTTTTTTGTAACCAATCACTACACCTGCATCTATGAAGTTGAGCACATAGTGTTTAAGCGCATATTCTGAGCAATCTTCAGAGCTGAACTCGCGCAGGTATGTGCGCAAAGGCATACTCTCTTCGGGCCACTGAATAATCGCTAAAAGAGCGCGCTTGGCTTTCTGCTTGAGCTTGCTGTGCGCTACGAGCTCCTCAAGCTCTGTCGTGTCTCGATCGGGTAAAGGCAGCCGAGGCAGTGAAGCAAGTGACCAAAAATCAACAGGGTCTACACAGCTACAGATCGCCCGATCAAACATATCAAGACTAGGAAAGCTCGCGCGCGACATCGGGCTATCTCTGCCGACATCTCTACCCCATATCATCACCACCTCAAACTCAGTGCGATAGTTGATGGCGGCAGCCTGAAACGGCACGCGATACAAGCCGAGGATGACGACCCAAAGAGCATCATGTTCATAAGCCAGCCTTTGCAGTTGATGCAATTTAGAGCCCATATGATCTAACACACTTTCGAGGATCTCGCCCGACTGGCGCTGCTCGCCATATTTTACATGTCTCGTCTTTACCTCGATAGCAGCAACACTCGCACCCGATCGCCGAGCCAAGACTAAATCACAATACTCAGCAGGATCGGGCCACGCCGGTCTACCGAGCTCGAGTGGCTGTTTAGTTATGCGATAGTTAGCAAAGTCGGCGCTCTCGATCACAGACTGCACCAAGCCTTGAAACCGATTGTGAATACGCACGACAGCTGCGCGCATTTGCTCCGGTGTCCAAGTCTCATGCAGATGAGGTCTATTGATTTTAAGTTTAGCTTGTGCCATTTTGCGCCTGCTGCTTTGGCTTGGGCTCAGGCTTCTTCGTCTGAGTCCGAGCCAGCTCTTTCGTTTACGAGGTGGTTCGTCTGCTCGAGCATGGCGAGCACCTCTGGCACGCCGTTCTCTACCTTTGAGCTTACCTGCAGCTCTTGCTTATCTCCATAGATGTCGGGTCGGCGCTTAGAGAGTAACCAGCGATAAGTCTGCGCATCGTCTTTGCGAGCAGCTACGCTCAAGAGCGACTTGAGAAGGTGACCCTCGGCTGCGTGCTTTGCATCTTGGAGCTCGTCGGCAAACTGCTCATGCGCTTCGATCCAGTCATAGATCGTGCGGCGAGGTATATTTGCGCCAACGCTTGCCGCTTCGATGCTGTGACCTTCGGCGAGCAGAGACAGCAGGAGCTCAACCTTTTCTTTGTTTTTTTTAGCATATGGCCCGTGTTTAGGTTCGCGCGCGCTTGTGCGATTTGTGCGCCCTTGCTCTCTCGCCGCCATAGCTTTTAAGCGTTCATTCTTGCTCATAAGTCTCTCGCAAATTGCTTCATGCGTCTGAACGCTCCTGTGAGCGTGTGCAGATTGTAGCCTGTGAGCTCTGACATGTGCCTCATGCTCATGCTTTTATCGAGGTGGTTAAGCACAGCCTGCTCACTCGGCAGAATAAACCACAGCTTAAGCAGGCTCATGACCTTCTCGCGATCAATCTCCTGCTCGATGTGTATCGGGTCTGCTCTATCATCTGCGAGATAGCCATAGTCCTCACCTTCGGGCGCAAAGATGCCAACGTGCATGCGCTTGCTATCTCTAATAAGGTTCAGCGCTCGACGCTTAACAGTTGTCGTAATTGCTGCATCAAAGTCTTTTTCTACATCTATCAACAGGCAGCCCCTCTCAAGCATGTAAATACAAGACTCGCTGTAAACATCCTCTGCATCTGCAAGACTTAGCCTGAAATGCTTGAGCAGTATGTGCATCATGAGCCCTCTTAGATGTACGAGGCGCTCGCCAACCTTCTCAGCTCGCTGCTTGTGTGTCATGACCAGCTCTCGCCACCCGACCAGCTGACAGCCGGGCCCTGGTTGCCAATCTCGTTTCGCTTCTGCTTTGATCCGCAAAACTCCCAAGAATCAACAGAGATCTCGACCTCTTGTTTGCTCAAGCCCTCGCGCTCATATGTCTTGTACTTGATCGAGCCTGTGACTGCGATGTGCGAGCCCTTGTCTACATGGGTCAAAATGTTCTGAGCTGCCTTACCAAAGGCTACACAGCGCAACCAGATCGTTGTTTTTTCGCCGCCCTTCTGCCACTGTTTGACAGCGAGAGAGAAAGCAGCGACTTGAGATTCTGCGCCGCGCGCTTCGGGCTTTTGCCCGACATGACCGATAAGCCAGATTTTATTCATACTTGTTACCTTGAAGGGATGGCGCAGCGCCCTAGAAGAGCGCTGCACCTTTATCAATACATACAAACCACAGTCGCACATCAACCATGATAAAAGGATCATAAATGAAAAGTAATGAGATTACAATAGGCAGAGGCTCGGTGCAGCTGGTCGATGGTATGGGCTCACCCTTGAGCGTTGTTAATAGTGCCCGAGTATCAATGGGCAAGCAGACGCTCGTGATGAGCGATAAAGACTGGCGCTTAGTCAATTACCTATGGACGCACAGGCACACGTCACCCTTTAGGCATGTGCAATTCACCTTTCATATTAAAGCGCCGATCTTTGTTCTCAGGCAGTGGATGAAGCATCAAATCGGTTGCGCATGGAACGAAATAAGCGGCAGATATGTGCAATTCAATTGCGAGTTTTGGCAGTCGAACGGCTGGCGAGAGCAGAGTGAGAGCATAAAGCAAGGCTCTGGCGGTCGTCTAGATGACGAGAAAGCGCTGCGCTCTGAGATGATCTACATACGAGCGATTGATCATGCACATAGAGCGTATGAAGAGTTGCTGAGTCTAGGTGTATGCAAAGAGCAAGCGCGCACCGTGTTGCCGGTTTCGCTGCTGTCTGAATGTTACTGGTCGTGCTCGCTTCATGCGCTGATACATTTTTTAAAGCTGCGACTTGATAGCCATGCGCAAGCAGAGATTAGAGAATATGCAGAGGCAGTGCGCGCATGTGTTGAAGAGGTCGAAGACATGCCGAGACTTTTAGAGATTGTGCTTTAGAGGTTTACCTTATGCTTTAGGCAGAAAACAAAAAAGCCGATCTTGTGACCGGCTTCTCTTTAGTGTTTAAGGCTCGTCTTGTTATATAAGATATTCAGAGATGCAGATGCTGGTAAGTGTCTCAGCCTGATAAACATTAGCGATTGATACCCAAGGCACAGTGACGAGCTCATCACCGACGTATTTGTATTTAACTGTGTTGAGAATGTGAGTCAAGATCTTAAGCTCACCGCTTGTGCGCTCATAAGTTGCGATCGCACTGTCTGAGAGGTGAGACATAAAGATATGATCACCTTTGGTCTCAACATCATGCCAGCGATGCGCCTCTTCATTTTCGAAAGCTTCAATCGTGTAGAGCCATGTTTTGAGCTGCTTGATGCTTGCTGTACCGTCGATGATGTTTGCTGGGATCTTCATGCTGCCTCCATTCGTCTTGCCCTGTGGGCTGTGTCTCTGTGAGCTCCTTTGCTCACCATCTGATATAAGATTTATCACTCCTTTTGCTCTCTGTCAACAATTTATTTTAACTTAAGTCAATTTTAATTTTAACTGAGGTAATATGCACTCAGTCCCAGCCATCGGCAACAGCCTCGCGACGATCGCGCCCTATCATCTCAACAGGCTTCCCAAACATCTGCCCAAGCCTCGAGCGCGCTGCGCTGTTATTGTCCAAGAGCTGCTTGAGCACTTGGCGAGGGTGTAAATTAGTTGTTGCGACTACTGACAGCGCTTTAGATGCCCATCTGTCATGTATCGCACTTATCATCTCTAGCGTCTGCGCTTTGCTCCATTGTGTCCAGTTGCCGCCGCCGCCCATGCCGCCGATCTCATCAAAGCAGAGAAGGTCAACACCTTCGAGCATCTCATGCAGCTGCAATCGCCTTTCTTGATTGAAGCTCGCTTTTAAGTCCATTAAATGACCTTCATGAGTTATGTACAGCGCCCTCTTACCTGCGAAGCATGCATGTTTAGCTAGGATGTGAAGGATAGAGCTCTTACCGTTGCCGGGCCTGCCGTACATAAGAACAGAGGGCTTATCAACAGGATCTGTGCGCCCGTGTATCCAGTCGAGCACAGCGCCGACTCGCTCGCGCTGATTGTCTGTATCCCATTCATACGTACTAAGGGTGTGCTGATGAGCTGTAAAAGGCAAGCGAGCTCGCTCTATGTTTTTTAATTTACGGCGCAGAGGGTGGCAGACGTTGCAGCGCCTTGCTGTCTGTGCTGTTTCATTGTCGCGCTCGGTAAAAGTCCACCCTTCATTACAGCCGCCACAATAGGGCAGTGGAGTGCTAGAGAGCATGCCTGATGAGCTCTGCCACTCAGACTCAGGGAAAGTCTCAGCATCGATGCTCTGATAGTCTACCATTCATCATTACCTTTGCTGTTGATTATGTTAAGCCATGCCTGATCTGCTGCGAGGATCTCTGCTTGTCGATCAGGTGTCACAGTGTAGCTGTTTGGCTTTTGAGGAGGCGCTTTAGGTGTCTTGATCTTTGGCATATGACCGGCTGCTTGAAGACCGACCCAATCGATCGCAGATCGTGGTGCTATCCTCTCATGCTTCATTTTAGTATAGAGCTTGTCACCATCTGAGTGATTCCAGAGCGCTCGTCTTATGTCTGGTCGCTCATGATGATTGATCTCCCACATTATTTTACGTTTGTACTCAAGCTCGTCGTAGATGTCTGAGACGTACCACAGACCATCGCGCAGATCTTCTGTGATCTCAGGCTTTGGATCACTCATGATGCTATCCCAAAGGTCTGCCCTCTGCTGATCTTCATTGCTCGGCTCGCGATCCTCGCGCGCGCTTTCTAGCTCCGGCTCTACCTCTTCTCTATTGTTGTTATATTGTTTATTATTGGTATATATTGATATGTGTGACATTTTTGGTAAGGGTTTGACCAATTCTGTCACATCGTGGCTTACCAATTCTGTCACATCAGCTGTGACATTTTTGGCGCTTACCGATTCTGTCACATCAGGCTTTACCAATTCTGTCACATCAGGCTTGACCAATTCTGTCACATCGGGCTTGACCAATTCTGTCACATCGCAGAGCCCATCAAGAATCTCTTGAGCTTTGGCTATGTTTAATGTCGTGACAGACTTATGATGCAAGCCTTTAGATCTTATCTCTGATCGCCTTTGAAGCCAGCCAGCTTCAATCAACGCTTTGAAGTGTCGCTTGACTTGTCTCGAGCTTTGCGAGCTCGCCTCTGCGATATCGTCTGCACTGATCGCCGCAGACCTTTTTCGCCAATCCATGCACACATGCGCGCATATCAAAAGAGTATATTTCGCTGTCGGGTTGGTGCTCTTGTCGAGCCCGATTGCTTTGATCAGTTGCGCGTTTGTAAGCGCTTTATTCATAGTGCCTCCTCTTAAAGGGTGTGCTCTATGTATAAATGTGATGCTGTCTTAGGTCAAACTATATTTGCCCTATGTGCAAAATAAATATTGACACAGCACAAAGCAGAGTTTAAGTCTATTCACATGATCTTTATACAGGAGACAAACATGGATCTACGAACGCGACTTAAAGCAGACCTCTTCGCCAAGCGATACAACCTCGGGCATCTGGCAACAGAAGCTCAGGTCAGTCGCTCATACTTATCGAGGGTGCTTACAGGCTATGTCTCACCATCGATTCACCTTGCACAGAGCTTGGCTACAGCAGCCAACAAGCTCACACAAACTAAAAACTATACATCAGAGCAGTTTTTAACAGCAGCTCAGGAGCTCAATAAATGATTTACATTGACCCCTTAACAATCATGATCTCGATTACTGCGATCTGTTTGCTTTATGCAGCTTATGACGGCATCAAGGCTTTTACACCAGAGCAAGACGACGAGCCGAGCCCTCGTAAATCTTGGCTTAACCGTCATCTGTCAAGGGATGAGGTTGCCTATCTGCTAAAGCACATCGCCGTCTATGACGCAGTATCGCCGATCAGTCCGACTGACTACCACAACGGCACGAAATACGAGCTTGAGAAGCACATCACATCTGACCTCGGGCGCACGTTTAAGATCAGTCAAGCCGACTGGTTTAACGTTGCTCGGGCCTGGTACGTCACGCGAGGACAGCCGCAGAGCGATCGCGTCGAGCGCTTGCGCTTACGTCTCGAGCTAAACATCTAAAGCACAATCATACATACATACACATCACAGGATATAATCATGACTATTTACACACCCACCTCTCTCGATCACGCAAAAGAAATCGCAACGCTCATCAGCGACCGCCCACAAGACTGCCTCAGACTACATGCAGCATTCGGCGCTCATTTTGGCGGCGATATGGCGATTACTCAAAATAACGCCTACATGCTTAAGGGAAAGCCTTCGCTAAATGCAGACGCGATGGCAGGAGTCGTCAGGCGATCAGGTTTGTGCCGCTATATGGCGATAAGCTCTTGGGATCAAGAACACTGCACTTACACCTGCGCTCGCACTGATGAGCCCGAGAGCATCGTGCATACTTTCACATTTACGATCGAAATGGCGAAGGCGCAGGGGTTGACTAATAATCGAAACTGGAGACAGATGCCGATGCAGATGCTGCGAGCTCGCGCGCTTACCCTTATGTTACGCGCCACCTATCCCGACGCCGTAAGCGGTATCTACTCACCTGATGAGCTCGCAGACAATATGAGCATTTCAGATGATGAGCGCGCACGCATTAGCGCCGACTCTTTAGGCGAGGAGCTCCACCACGTCTCGACTCAACCTAGGCCTGTTCCACCATCACAGCATAAGTCGGTTGACAGCGCCCCGCCCGCTGACCCTCACACACCACCCGCGCTTGTTAATATCCCAGCGAGTGAGCGCCCCTCCCCTCAACACGTTGTCACTCGATTGATTGATGTGGCCACAGGAAGCTATGATGAAGACTGGGGAGAGCTATGTGTAGAGAGTGAGTGGGACCCTGAGAAGATGGCGCTAGTTAAGCGCAAGGGGCAGGCCGTGGAGAGTTGGCTTGATGTCGAGTCCTTCACGGTTGCCCTGTGGCATCTCGCACAAGAGGCGGCAAGCGCTCATGAGGTCGACGAGCTCCATAAGGTCATCTCGAGCCTCGGATACAGCGACGCAAAGCTAGGCATCTAAGCAGCACCTCTGACGTGGTGGGGCATACGTTATCACCCTGATAAAGCCTTGTATACTAACGAGACACCCGAGCAACGCGAAGAGCGCTTAAAGAAAATGCGTGAATATAATCGCAAGTACTATCAGACGCAAAGAGCAAGCGAAACACCCGAGCAACGCGAAGAGTACCTAAAGAATAAGCGTCAATATATGCGTGAATACAATCGCAAGCATAGGGCAAACGAAACGCCTGAGCAACGCGAAGAGCGCATAAGGAAAAAGAGTGAATATATGCGCAAGCTCTATCAAGAGCAAAGAGCAAGCGAAACGCCTGAGCAATGCGAAGAGCGCTTAAAGAAAAAGCGTGAATACGATCGCAAGCGTAGGGCAAACGAAACACCCGAGAAACGCGAAGAGCGCTTAAAGAAAAAGAGTGAATATAATCGCAAGTACTGGCAGACGCAAAGAGCAAGCGAAACGCCTGAGCAACGCGAAGAGCGCTTAAAGAAAGCGCGTGAATGCGATCGCAAGCGTAAGGCAAACGAAGCACCCAAGCAACGCGAAGAGCGCATAAGGAAAAAGAGTGAATATATGCGCAAGCGCAATCAGACGCAAAGAGCAAGCGAAACGCCCGAGCAACGCGAAGAGCGCCTAAAGAAAGGACGTGAACATATGCGCAAGCATAGGGCAAACGAAACACCCGAGCAACGCGAAGAGCGCCTAAAGAAAGAGCGTGAAAATAAGCGCAAGCGAAGAGCCAAGAATATATCTTAGCTTGTCATCACTCCATACAAGATCAGCAGAATAACTGACAGCGCCCAAGCGTTATCGCCGAGGTGCTCTGCTATCTGATCAGAGAACCAGCCGAAGACGAAAACAAGCATCAAGACGATCAGGGCATTTAATGGGTTATGGTGCATAATCCTGATGAGCAGGCAGGCTCGAGCTGTGTTTCGACAAAATCAGATTCTATCTGTTGCAGATCTACACTCGACCAGTCAAGCTCGGCAAGCTCCTGCCAGATCTTTTCAGAGTCAGAGCCCTGCTCGACTGTCTGGTAGGGTGCTTGATCGTATGCGCTGTCACCAAAATAACCAAGCAGCGCAACGCCTCTGAGCTCGCCGCGCGCTTCCCACAGAAAATCCGCAACGTCTTGCCATTCATCATCTTTAACTGTGCATGTATTAGATACGTTATGGGTTAAGCCCTCGACTCTGCTTTGTGCGCTGCCGACTGCGACCCAGTGTTGATATACAAGACGCACTCGACGCAAGTGATCTAGGGCTGTGTCATCTTCGCGAGTGAGCGCACCATCTGGCGCACTACAAGCGAAAGCGATTACGCCTGTGTGATCATCGAGATCAGTGCAGGCCCTTGGCACGTTGCTGCGCACCTCAGACCAAACAGGGTTCACTTTTGCGACTCTCATGCGTCGTACATACCTGCGAGCGTGAAATGGATGCACACCTGCTGACGTACCTGCAACTGTTGAGGTGTTGCCGCTCGGCTTGATCGTCGTGACCCTGCTCGCTGGTCTAATACCGATCATCTTTGCTGTAGCCTTGTTCGTCTCGATGCAGACGCGCGCGCCCTCCTCTAAGAGCTCAGGGTTAAACATCAGCTCAGGAGCTGCGCACATGCCTGTAATGGAAACCCCTAGAAGCGCCTCGTTTTGCATGATCACTTTTGTCGCGAGCAGCAGATAGCCCTGATGTGTGTATCCTGCTTGAAGTGTGCCGATGTGTGCCGCCGCTTCGCAAGCTTCCAAGAAATCCTCGCGACTCTTCACAAGGGCTGCATTGATCTCGGTTAAATTGCAGACGCTCCAGCCGCTTGTGTACTCGTACCCTTTAGCCTCGTAATGCTCTCGCCGCTGCGCTAAATCTAAAGACACATCGCGCACTAGCTCGCCTTTAGGGTCTGTGATCAGATAGGGAAATAAGCCGATTTCAGCGCATGGGTTTGTCCCATGTGTCGGCGCATTTTGCCAGAGCACTCCGGGCTCTCCCCAATCTTTTGCGAGCTCAACTATCTGCTCAACCTCTGCTCGATCTGCATGAGATATGGACAGCCCTGCGCTGATGTTCGCATATGCTCGCTGTGGGTGATCTATGTACCAGTCGCCTGTTTTCGCTTCGAGCATGAGGTAGTCATCTGGATCAAAAATAGCAATCGAGGCAGATCGACGCACACCACCTGACAGCACCGCCTCGCTCAGATACATGACAATATCGAAAGCATGAATCGAGCGCAGCCTCGGAGCGTCTGCCAAGATCAAGCCCTCTAGCAATTTGTCGATATTCCTTAAAGCGACCTCAAGAGGTTTAGGGCCTGGTGCATAACCTCCCGAACTGATTGGCGCACCCTTCGCTCGTACCTGCGAGAAATCAAAGCGCCAGTCTACATATTCCTCGTAGTATCCTCGATGCAGATAGCTATCAATAACGAGCTGCACAGCGTGCGCCCAACCTTCAATCGAATCGCTAACAGTATGCACGCGCCTCTCTCGCCGGATCATCTCGCTCTTGACGAGCAGACGAGGCAGCCGATTTACATCATCTCTTCGTATAGAGAAGCCCGTGCCGCAACCTGAGAGCAACAGCCAGAAGGCTTCTGAAAAGAATCGAGGTCGATCACAAGGCGAGAATGTGCAGTTATACATGCGCATGTTGTTGCGCTCGATCGGCTTGCCGCCAAATTGCGTCGAACGTTGCGAGGGGAACACCCTCTGCTCGCGCACAGCGTTAAACGCTCGCATCGTTGCGCCTGCACACTGTGGGTATCTTTTTAGGTGCATCGCCTCGACTCTGCATGCTGCCTGATACCAGCTCTCCCTACCACCGCCACCAACCAAGGGTCGCGCATACTGAGCGCTGAAAGCGACAGCGCCTAATAAATCATTTTGCATTTGTGATCTCCTGCCCTCTTGGGCTGTGTTACCTGCCGATCAGATATGCTGCTGTAACTCCAGTCGTAAGAATCAAGCCAATAGTAGCGCCTCGCCACCACCATAGATCTGACCGCGCGAGGTCGCGCTGTTTATAAGCCTCGCCAAGCTCTGCCTTAAGTATCTCCTGCTCTTCTAGGTAAACTGTATGCACTCTTTTGTGAGCAGTTTGCATCTCTTTAAGTTGCTCGATAAAGAGCCCCCTCTGTCGACTCAGGCGAGCTTCCCAATACTGGTGCGCGTTAAGCTGATCGGCTTGCAGCTCACCAAAGAGCTCGAGCTCTAAGCAATACGAATCAGTTGACTCATTATATTGAGCGCTGATCTGTTCACCAGTCGATAAAGTCAGGGTTTCACTTAATAAGCTTGGGCTCGCTGGTGTCAACAGGGTGAGGCTCAAGAGGATATGGATCATGTTTAACCTCGCATATTCTACAGCGGAGCTCTTTGATTTTCGCGATAGTTGTACGACATCGCTCGCGCTCGGCAAGACGCTCATCTTCACATCTGAGAGGATCAGGTGTCAAGCGCTTGCGCTCACACTCATGCAGCTCATCTATCGCTTTATCGAGCGCAGCTTCACACGTTCCGCAATCGTTTTCGACAGATGAGCGACCACCTAAAAAGCCGCCCCCAAAGGTAAGGAGAGACCAAACAGCAAGCATCAAAATGAGCTCATGAGGCTTAAGCTCTGGCATCATTATTTCACCTTTTCTAACATCTTGATAATATGATCAAGCTTAGTCTCGATTTTAGCGTTCTGAAGCTCAATGGAAACGGTGCGCTTTTGAAGTGCTTTGACCGCCCCTTGTACTTCAGCAATCTCCTTAGCCT
>Ga0102957_1000603_pt1 | contig 11142 bp, 10 predicted proteins | sample SalPon2_A_H2O_MG_2_FD_84517 | JGI IMG/M metagenome (GOLD analysis project Ga0102957, IMG submission 84517) | Salt pond water microbial communities from South San Francisco under conditions of wetland restoration - Salt Pond MetaG SF2_A_H2O_MG | ecosystem: Environmental > Aquatic > Non-marine... | reverse complement strand
TATATAAGTGATTGTTCCATTCTTTTCTCCTAAAAATTAAAGACCTAATGGTCTTCTGTTTCATGCGCCATTGCTAAGTAAACAATGGTTAGCACCATAAAAATAAAAGCCTGTAAGGCTAAAATCAAAATATGAAAAAGGGCCCATATTAAATGCAGACCCACCCCAAGTAAACCTATTGAAATAGAACTAAAGGTTAACATTAGGGCTATTAAAATAAATATCATTTCACCTGCATACAGATTGCCGAATAAACGCAAACCAAGTGATATAGGTTTGGCGATTAGGTTTACGCCCTCTAACACTAAGTTAACGGGCATCATCCATTTGCCAAAAGGGTGGAGTGTTAGTTCTGCTAAAAATCCTTTTAACCCTTTGATTTTAATGCTGTAGAAAATAATCAAAATAAAAACTGCTAACGCCATGCCCAAGGTAATGTTGGGATCAGTGGTGGGAACAACTTTGAAATAAGAATCTTTAGAATTTTCCACCATACCTGTGGCTTCTGCAACCTGACCTGCAAGGGTGGGCAAATAATCAACTGGAACTAAATCCATTAAGTTCATTAAAAAGACCCAAACCAGCACAGTCAATGCCATGGGGCCTATTAAATTATTTTTTGCTGAAGTGAATATGCTTTGAACGTTGTCATTGACAAACTCAATGCACATCTCAACAAAGTTCTGGAGTCCTGTTGGAGCTTCGGTAGATAGTTTGGGAATGCCTAGGCGAAATAAGCCCACAAAAACCAACCCTAGAAATATTGACCAACCAAGAGAGTCTACGTGAAATGCCAAAAAACCCATTTGATCAACCGCATTGTGGTCACAAGTCCAGCCGTTTGGTGTTTTGCCACACACCAAGTTTGTTAAATGGTGTTGAATATATTCTGCGCTTGTTTGTTCGCCTGATGTTGAAGCCATTTTAAGCTGTGATTGGTTTGGGGTTAAAAGTGGTGTTTAAGTATACAAGGAGAAAGACAGCTATAAGAGTGTTTTCAGTTATATATTTTAAGCACAGTATTGTAAAAATTATAAAAACTGACCACCTAAAAATAAAAGCTAAATATAGATTCAGGGCCTCGTTTTTTGGTTTGCTGGCAATATAAATAACCGCGGCCAAAGCAAAAAGATACCCAATAAAAATTGGTTGCGCAAACATTGGAAATAGAACTATAGAGATCATGAGACCCGCGGCAGACAACCAATTATGTTTAAGAATATTAATTTTGACTTTAGTATGTTTTTTTAAGGGGCTGATTATAAAAATTTATGGTCTCAAGGACAAGCTTAATTTTTCTTTAATTTTAATAATTTGCTAATAATTGACTCTCTTTCATCTTTTGATGAGTATGAAATAGAAATTTTTCCCTTCGAGGCAGACTGTTGGTCAATTTGGGTTTTGTGGCCTATGTTTTCTGAAAGCTCCTCTTCTATATTTAATAGGTCTCTGTTTTTTGTTTTTGCTTTGATTTTGGTTGAGCTCGGTTTGGTTGAGGTTGCGGCATCTTTAACAGTCATACCCAATGAAACTATTTTTTGAGCAAGCTCTTCAGCTTCTTTAGGGTCCATGGATGCGAGGATTTTTGCGTGTCCTTTTTCCAAATCACCAGAATACAAAAGGTCAATTACAGAGGTTGGGAGGTTAAGGAGCCTCATTGAATTGGCTACAGAGCTTCGGGCCTTTCCCGTAACCTCAGCAATTTTATCCTGAGTTAAAGAAAATTCTCTTTTTAGGCGATCATAGCCCCTAGCCTCCTCAATAGGATTGAGGTCTTCTCGTTGAAGGTTTTCAATAAGCGCTAGCTCTAAAGAGAGTTGGTCTTCGGCTGTGTCAATCATGCATGGGGCCGTCTCAAGGCCCGCCTGTTTTGCTGCCCTTAATCTTCTTTCCCCTGCAATTAATTCATATCCGCCTGCACCTGTTTCTCTTACTAAGATGGGTGACAGGATCCCGTGTTTTGCAATAGATTGTGAAAGTTCGTTTATTTTTTGCTCATTGAATGATTGCCTGGGCTGAAAACGATTGGGTTTTATTTTACCCAGTTCGATTTCTTTAATGGATTGTTTGTTTGGGGTGGCAACGTCTCCCAAAAGAGCATCGAGGCCTGTGTTCAATATTTTATCTACCACTTTCAATTCTCCTAATAAGCTCGCCTGCGAGGGCTAAGTATGCTTTAGCGCCAAAAGATGTCGGCATATATTGTATTGCCGAGGTTCCATGGCTTGGCGCTTCAGCTAATTTAACATTTCTTGGTATTAGGGTGTTAAAAACCAAAGCGGGGAAGTGCCTCTCTAGCTCCTCGGAAACTTCTTTTGCTAGGTTGTTTCGCATGTCGACCATTGTTCTGATGATTCCAAACACCCTGTTTTCTGTTAGGTTTTTATTTTTTAAGGTGTTAATGGTATTAATGAGCGATGAGATTCCCTCTAATGAATAATATTCACATTGGAGGGGTATGAGTGTTGCGGTGGCTGCGAATAGGGACTCTAGTGTAAGTTGGTTGAGTGATGGGGGCGTGTCCATTATGACAAATTCATAGTCAAGTGGGGCTAGTTGTTTTTTTAACTCACCTTGTTTGCTTTCATTTCTAATGTAAACCTCTAGAGCTATAAGATTTTCACCACCAGGTATAACGTCGTAACCGCTTGGAGATTTGAGTATGTGTTCTTTTATGTTTAGGTTTTGAGAATAAATTTGAAATAAAGTTTTGTCATTTTTTGGGGTTCCTGCTGCTGTGCTAGCATTCCCTTGTGGGTCTAAATCAACTAACAGAACCTTTCTTTTTGTGGCGGCAAGCGCTGCAGCAAGGTTAACTGCGGTGGTTGTTTTACCAACCCCTCCTTTTTGATTGGCTATGGCAATAATGTGTTTCATTGTTGGTTAATTTCTAAAATGTGCTTGTTTGAGTTTTTAATGTTTGTTTTATGGATAGTATAAGAGTATTTATTATTGTCCAGCTGGGCAACCTCTTCGTTTATTTTTTCTGTAGAGCCCTTCATTAGAAGAAACTTTCCGTTTTTGTTTAGAAGATGTTCCGCCATGTTAATTATTGCGGGCGCTGTGGCTAGTGCTCTTGCTGTTATTACATTGAAGTTGTTTGGGGTTATTAGTTTTGGGGTTATTGCTTTGTCTAGAATTGTGGCGTTTGTGAGTTGCAGGGTCTGAATTGTTTTTCTTATAAAATAAGCTTTCTTTTTATTTTTTTCAGACATTATTACTTGTGTCTGGGGTTGTTTAATGGCGATGATTAAACCCGGAAGACCCGCCCCGCTTCCAATGTCTAATACTTTTTGTTTTGGTGTTATGTGCCTAAGTATGGTCTCACAATCAAGAATGTCTAATAATGTTATCTCTTCTTTTGATGAGCGGCCAACAATATTGTGTGCCTTGTTGAATTTTAAAATTTCTTTTATAAAAGCATCGATGGTTTCGTTGGTTGTGATGTCGTTCTTAATTTGACTATGCCTTTTCGAATAGCTTGCTTTTTTTGATGGTTATAGCAATTAGGTTCGTTGCAGCGGGTGTTACGCCCTCAAGCCTGCTTGCTTGGCCTAGGGTTGATGGTTTGTGTTTTTCTAATCTTTCAACAACCTCGTTTGATAGTCCTTTTATGTTTGAATAATCAAGGTTGTTTGGTATTGTCACTTTTTCATTTTTCTTGGAGCTCTCTACCTCTCTTTTTTGTTTTGCAATATAGCCGCTATATTTGATTTCATTCGCCGCTCTTTCAAAGAGGTCGTTTTTTTCCTCTGATATATTTAGAATTTCCCTCACTTTTGTTGGGTTAAGGTCGGTTCTTTTTAATAGGTCCTTGCCTGTGGTTGGTTTGTTGTTTTGTTTTGTTTTGATGCTCTTTATCTCTGTTAAAAATTCCTGATATTTGTTTTCTTTTTGTTGATATTTTTCAAAGGTTTTTTTGTTGATTAGGCCTAAAGAGCGCCCTTTTTCTGTAAGTCTTTGACATGCTGTGTCTTGTGACAGCATAAGTCTAAACTCTGCTCGACTGGTAAACATTCTATAGGGCTCGGTTACCCCATGAAGGGTTAAATCGTCTATCAATACACCAATGTATGCCTCGCTTCTCTCAAATATTATCTCTGATTTTTTTAAAATGGCTTGGGCTGCGTTTATACCAGCAACAAGGCCTTGTGCTGCTGCCTCTTCATAGCCGGTTGTGCCATTAATTTGGCCCGCAAGATAAAGATTTTTTATAAACTTTGTTTCTAATGTTGGTCGCAACGATCTTGGATCAATAAAATCGTATTCAACAGCATAGCCAAACTCCTCGATCTCACAGTTTTCCAGCCCTTTGATTGATTTAACAAAATCTTCCTGGGCTTTGGTTGGGAGGCTGGTAGAAATGCCGTTGGGGTAAACAAGGTCTTTCTCCAGACCCTCGGGCTCAATAAAAATTTGGTGGCTTTCTTTTTCGCTAAATTTATTAATTTTATCCTCTATGGATGGACAGTACCTTGGCCCTATTCCAGCAATCTGCCCAGAATACATTGCTGATAGATGGGTGTTATCTGCAATAATTTTGTGTGTTGTTTTGTTGGTTCGGGTTATGTAGCAGGATATTTGCGGGAGTTTTTCTTTTGGTGGTTGGAGTACAGACATTGATGGTGGATTTGGGTCACCTGGTTGTTCCTCCATAAGGCTTAGGTCAATGCTTGAAAGCTTTATTCTTGCGGGTGTTCCTGTTTTGAGTCTGCCCATGGGTAATTTAAGATCATATAACTTTTTTGAAAGGGGTATCGAGGTGTCATCGCCAACACGGCCGCCCGAAATCTTTTCACCACCCTTAAACATTATTCCATTCAAAAAAGTTCCAGTTGTTAAAATGGTCCTTGTTGAAATAATTTTTTCTCCATTGCTTAGCTCCACACCATGGATGGTATTTTCCTTAACCAAGATGTCCACAACCTCACCTTCTTTGATTGTTATATCTGTTTCAGACAGGATTTGCTGAATAGCCTGTTTATATTTATCTCTGTCACATTGAACTCGCAGAGCTTGGACTGCAAAACCCTTCCTGGTGTTTAGGGTTCTTGATTGGATGCCAGAGCGATCTGTGGCTACCGCCATAATCCCTCCCAAAGCATCAACCTCTCTAACGAGATGAGATTTTCCCAAGCCTCCAACCGCAGGATTGCACGACATTTGACCAATTGTGGATGTTTTAAAGGTTACCAGGCAACAAGAAAGCCCCTGCCTATAAACAGCATGCGCTGCCTCAACCCCAGCATGACCACCACCTATTACTATTACATCAAACATATATATAAGAATTTTATAACAACAATATATTATTGTTGTTATTATTAAGGAGGCTTTTTCTGTTGATAAAACCCCCAGACAACCCGCCCCAAAGAAAGACAACCATTAATAAACTATGTAAACCAAACATCACAAACTGTAGGTTTTGATTCAATAACCTGTGGACAAAAACAATAAAAAATTTAACCACAAACTACCCACATTTTATCTACTTACCTATGCAAAAATCATTAAATATATCGCCAAGCAACTCATCCGGATATTTAATACCCAGAAATTCATCGAACGAAGATCTAACCAGTTTAAGGTCTTCAGCCGCCACATCTACATCCCTTTCATTTAAGATTTTTTCCATACAAGCATCCAATGATGATAAGGCCGCATTAAACAAAGCAAGATGACGCTCTCTAATAATAAAAGTTTTCTTTGAGCTGTTTTTACCCTGCTGGATAGAGTTAAAAACCATTTTTTTAAGCTCCTGAATACCGCTGCCCGATTTGGCTGAAACAACGCAATCATAATCCTCAACTGGGTTTTTCTCATCTGATTTATTGAAAACCATTAGATGGTTTTTTCCAATCACCATAGATTTAAAAACCCCAGCAAGGGACTCGGTGACATGATCTAACACAATCAAAACCAAAGCAGATTCTGGTATTTCGTTTCCAGAAAGCGCCACACCCTCAGCCTCCACCAAATCATCTGTATCTCTAACACCAGCGGAATCAACCAACTCCATATTTATGCTGTTATAAAACATTTCTGAATCAATTAAATCTCTGGTAGTGCCAGGCACACTTGATACCAGCGCCCTTTCAAAACCAAGCAAGCGATTAAACAAAGAAGATTTGCCTGTATTAGGAGGGCCTAGAAACAAAACCCTGTTTTTAGATAGTTTTTTTGTAGAGACCAAAGATGCATCAATTAAATCAATCAACGAAGACTGTATTTTTTTTAACCTTTCCTCCACACCCCCCTCAAGAATAAAATCATAATCCTCGTCAGAAAAATCAATACTCCCCTCAACAAAAACCCTTAACTCATCAACCTCTTCACCAAGGCTTGAAATAATATCGCTTAACTTGCCGGCAACAGCCTCTGATGACAAAAGGCCCCTCTCAACATCCTCTGAATAAATAAGATCTGCTACAGCCTCCACCTCATTCAAAGACAGCTTTCCATTTTCAAAGGCCATCCTTGAAAACTCACCCGGCTCAGCCTCCCTAAAACCTAAACCCAAAAAAACACCAGTCAAAGACTTAATAACAGAGAGACCCCCGTGACAAAAAACCTCAACAGAATCTTCGCCTGTGTAACTGTGTGGACCAGAGTAAAAAACAACCGAACATCGATCTATTAAAGCGCCATCCCAAAAAACATCACGAAGAAAAACTTCTCTGTATTTGGATATTGGCTTTTTTAAAACCCCGTTAAAAACATCGCAACAACCAACCCCAGACAGCCTGAATACAGCTATTGCAGATTGCGCTATTGGGGTTGCAAGGGCGAAAATCAAAAAATATACCCCTAATCACCAGCACCCGGCCCAGACAAATCTGAGGCCCCGTATTTTTTATACATAGCCCTTTGTTGAACCAGTGATATGGCGCTGTTTGCCACAGAGTACAGAACAAGACCAGCAGGCATAATAATAAAAATAGCCGCTATCATTACAGGCATAAATTTCATAATCTGAGCTTGGGTGGGATCCATCCCTGGCGGTTGAGGGTTGAGTTGTTGGGTTAGATACATAAGGGCTGCAAATATTACAGGCAATATAAAAAATGGGTCTGGGGCAGAAAGGTCTTGAATCCAAAAAAAGAATGACTCGTGCCGAAGCTCCACACTTTCACGCAAACAGAAAAAGAATGCTATAAAAACAGGCATTTGAAGCAACAACGGGAAACAACCACCCGCTGGGTTAATACCCTCTTTTTTATAAAGAGCCATCATCTCGGTTCCTAGTTTAGCTCTATCGTCTTTATACCTTTCTTGAATTTCTTTGAGTTTTGGGCCGGCTGTTCGCATTTTTGCCATACTTGAAAAACCTTTAGCCGATACCGGCCAAAGCAACAACTTAATTAAAACCGTTAACAAAACAATAGAGACCCCCCAATTTCCAACCACAGCGTTAATCATGCTCAGCAACATCATTAAGGGTTGTGCCAAAAACCAAAACCAACCCATATCAATTGTGAGCTCTAAGTCCTGGGCCCGGCTTATTAAATCTGATCTAACTTTGGGGCCAAGAAAAACCCTGTGCTCAATACCGGATGTTATTTGGTTGGCTTTGGTTTCTCTTGAAATGGCGCCCATAACGTATGTATCTGAACTGTTTGATGGGGGTAAGGCTGTTAAAGTTTGAACCCTATCATAAGGGGTAATAATTGCAGCCATAAAATACTTTTGTATAAAAGCCACCCACCCTCCACGCTGAAAGTACTCCACCCTTTCATCTATACTTCTCAACCTTGTGTTTGCATAGGGCTCATCCGGGGTATTAAAAGCTACTCCTGTATAAGAGCTGTTTTCAAAAAAATTATCCCTAGCATCAAGGGCCCTTCCTTCTGTTCTATACATTGCAATATAAGGGGTTGGAACATCGGCCGGCACTTCTCCAACCCACCTATCCTCAATCAGCAACTCATAATCATCTTCTTTTAGGCTTATGGTTTTTGAAATCTTTCCATCTAGCGAAACCAGCCTTACAGAGGAAGGGGTTATTTGCTCAACATCAAAAACCTCGCCCTCCGAAACAAAACCACTGTTTAAATAAAACTTAAAACCAGAAAGGAGATCAAAACCAAATAATCGCACGCCTTGTGACTCATCATTGTTTAAATAAGTGTATTCTTTAAGCCTGGCCTGCCATATCTTTCCTGAAGACGGACTAACCAAAACATCAAGCTTTTCATTTTGTATCTGAATAAAACCAGCTGTCTCTCCTGGGGGCAAAAGCTCTTCGCTTTTGTTTTGCTCTATAAACGATGCTTCAGCAAACTCTTGTTTAATTTTCTTTTCGGCGTTCCACGACAAAAACAAAACATATGACAAAACCACAACAGAGCCTATGTATATATATCTCCAATTCATTTTTTTACCTCATCTACCCCGCCAGTCGACCATGGACCACACCTAAAAATTCTTATTATTGAATAGTAGCCACCAACAACAACCCCATGAATCTCTATACTCTCTTTAGCATACTGAGAACATGTTGGCTCAAACCTACAATTCTTTCCAAACAAAAAACTCAAATATTTTTGATAAAAATTAATCAATAATACTAAAAACTTTTTCATATTAATCGTCTTGTAAACTATTTACAAAATTATCTAGCGCAAGCTCAAAATCACAAGAAACATTTTTAAAACCAACTTCCAAAAAACCCCTTCTTACCACCACAACATACCTATCACCTAAACAGCTTTTTCTAAAAATCTCCCTGATCCAGCGTTTAATTTTATTGCGATGAACGGCCAAGGAATAGTCCTTTTTTTTAACAATAATCTTAAGTTTTTGGTTTTTAGACTCAACATCAAAAAATATTGATGCGTAGCTTGAGTGATAAATTTTTTTTGAAATAACGAAGCCTAAATTACGCGGTTAGTACTTTGCGACCCTTTTTTCTTCTATTGGCAATAACCGCCCTACCAGCCTTGGTTGACATCCTTGCCCTAAAACCATGAGTTCGCTTTCTTTTTAATGTGCTGGGTTGAAATGTTCTTTTCATAATTACTCAAAAAATTAGGCGTGAATTATAAAGCATTGTGAGCGAATTGAAAGAAAAAAAAATTAAAAATCAATGTCTTAGATATTAACAAGTTATCCACAGAAAATACATATGCTTATGCTGTAGATATCTTGTTAGTTTTTGTTAGACTAGCTTTTCTACTGGAGGTCTTATAAATTGAAATTTTGGTCTGAATGCACGGAAAAACTTGAAACCAAGTTATCACAAGAAGAGTTTAACACCTGGATTAAACCCCTTCGAGCCAATATTAATAAAAATGAACTTGAGATAAGCGCCCCAAACGATTTTGTGCTTACATATGTTAAAGAAAACCTAGGTCAAATCATTGAGAATCTAGTAAATAAATCCGATGAGTCACTAAGTGTAAAATTCAAAACCCTAGATAAATCAACATTTGTCGAGAAACTGAACGTAGCTGAGGTTAATACCCCTGGTTTAGTTAAACACTTTACCTTTAATACATTTGTAGAGGGAAAGTCTAATCACATGGCATTAGCTGCCGCAAAGCAGGTTGCAGCAAACCCGAAGGGTGACTACAACCCGTTGTTTATTTACGGAGGTGTTGGGCTTGGAAAAACCCACCTAATGCATGCTGTAGGCAATGAAATACTTAATTCTAGTACTTCTAAAAGGATAGTTTACGTCCATTCAGAGAAATTTGTTGCTGATATGGTAAAAGCTCTTCAATTAGGCGCTATGAGCGAGTTTAAGGAGTTTTATAGGAATGCTGATGCCCTACTAATCGATGATATCCAGTTTTTTGCAGGCAAAGAGCAGTCTCAAGAGGAGTTTTTCCATACATTTAACGCACTTCTTGACCGAAACCATCAAATGATACTCACATGCGACAAATATCCAAAAGAGATAGATGGCCTTGAGGAGCGCTTAAAATCAAGGCTTGGCTGGGGTTTGCCGGTCATTATTGAGCCGCCAGAGCTTGAAACCCGTGCTGCAGTGTTACTAAGCAAGGCAAACTCAATGGGCGTATCCCTTCCAAACGATTGTGCAATTTACATAGCACAAAGAATTAGATCAAACATTAGAGAGTTAGAGGGCGCATTAAAAAGGGTGGTAGCAAACTCCCGTTTTGCTGATCAGGAGATCGATATACCCTTTGTTAAAGAGGCGCTAAAAGATTTGTTTGTTATTTCAGCCAAAATGGTAAGCATAGACAACATTCAGAAAACTGTTGCTGAATACTACAACATTAAATTATCCGATCTTTTATCAAAAAGAAGGAGCAGGTCTATCACCAGGCCAAGGCAACTAGCCATGTCTTTAACCAAAGAGTTAACGAACCACAGTCTTCCAGAAATTGGAGAAGCTTTTAATGGAAGAGACCACACCACCGTGCTCCATGCTTGTAGTAAAATTAAGGAACTAAGAAAAGAAATTCCTTCACTAGAAGAGGATTATAGAAACCTAAATAGGACACTAACAAATTAAATGGAAATCACCGTTAAAAAAGAGGATATTGTTTCAGCTCTTAACACCACTTTGGGTGTCGTAGAAAAAAGACAAACACTCCCAATACTTGCTAATGTTTTATTTGAGGTTGAGGATAATGTATTTAAATTAACAGCCACTGATTTAGAATCTGAAGTAACTACAAGCGGTCCGTTATCAAGTATAGAATCCGCTGGCAAAACAACAACCTCAGCAAAAAAACTGAATGAGCTTTGTCGCTTAATCCCAGATGGAGAAGAAATAAATTTATCTTTAAGTGGAGACAAACTAAACATTAAAACAACTAATGGTAAGTACTCACTATCAACACTCCCCAGCAGTGACTTCCCTATTTTTGATATTGATTCTGGAGATTCTCCCCTTGTTATTCCAGCAAAAGACCTAAAAGAGTTAATCAGAAATACATCTTTTGCTATGGGCAATCAGGATTGGAGGCATTATTTAAATGGTCTGTATTTATCAATTAGTGATGGAGAAATAACAGCAGTTACAACAGACGCTCATAGACTAGCGGTTGCAAATCTTTCTACTCAATCTAATAACTCTTTCTCAGGCATCATCCCAAGAAAATCAATAAATGAAATGTCTAAATTTTTATCTGATGAGGATGGGGATGCTGAGTTAAAAATTAACGATGCTTC
>Ga0102957_1000602_pt1 | contig 11154 bp, 16 predicted proteins | sample SalPon2_A_H2O_MG_2_FD_84517 | JGI IMG/M metagenome (GOLD analysis project Ga0102957, IMG submission 84517) | Salt pond water microbial communities from South San Francisco under conditions of wetland restoration - Salt Pond MetaG SF2_A_H2O_MG | ecosystem: Environmental > Aquatic > Non-marine... | reverse complement strand
TCAGGAGAGCGTGTTCAGTGGCGACCTTGGGATGAACTTCTCAGCGGAGATCGTCAAAGACATAAAATGGGGTAGGAAATAATGCAGATCAGGGACTTCCACACCAAAGATTTCACACAGTTCAATGAATTGGCTTATAAGGCGGTTTTTGAGAGGGGATTCGTTGACACGGAATTTGACAAACAGAATTGGAATGTACATATAAAACGATTGGTTTCGCTCAACAGCAACATAGTGAGGACCATTTGGGATCAAACAGAGATGGTGGGATTCTACATCCTGCAACTGCACAACCTACCTTGGAACCACAGGACACAGGGCTTGTTCACTTTGATACACCTGTCAGGCAAACACAGGACCAAAGAAATATATGCCGCTTTATTCAGGGACGCACAGGCGGTGGCACAGGCCAATCACTGTGAGAAGATACAGACCACTGATCAGAGCATCTTGTGTGACAACGACACCAAATTAAACATTCTACACGGTCAAGACTACAATCAGATTGACTTCGTTTGGGAGAAAAAAATCAATGGATAGGCAAAGATACCCAAAACAGATTCCTGACGCATATACAGGCGTCTGTGTTGGAGCAAACACCATTAAAAGCATCACAGATGATGTGATTGACTTCTATTTGAAGTTTGATCGTTATAACCATTTGACCTATGTTGATCTATGGCAACACATACACCCTTCTATCAAGAATGATCAGTACAAAGTTTTCCAAACAAATGGTGAGATATGGGGATTCGCCAACTGGGCGTTTATGAACAACGACGTACTGCACAAGTTCACCACAACAGGCAAGATACACACACTGGATTGGATGACGGGATTCAACCTTTGCTATATTGATTTCGTGGCTTCACGAGATGCGTTCTATGTTATGAAATGGTTGAAGAACCACAGTGTGAGGATGATGGGTGCCAACAGACCAATATACTGGGCACGATCAACCAAACACAGGATCAAGAGGGTAACCAAACAACACACGAAAGGACATTGGCTATGGGCGGAGTAGTAAGATCAGTCACCAAGGCGGTCAAGGGCGTGGTCAAGGGAGTTGGCAAGGTGATAGGCGGCGTGGTTTCAGCGGTGACATCACCGTTTGGTGCCAGCACTGACGTACCAGACTACGACATTGGACAGGACCAGACACAGGCCATACAGGGAGTGCTCCTAAACCAGGAGGGGGCGGTCAGGGAGATACCCATAATCTACGGTGAGAGACAGGTGGGGGGAACCAGGGTGTTCACCAGCACCAACGGATCAACCAACCAATATCTTTACGTGGCTATGGTTTTGAGTGAAGGTCAGTGCAACGCGATGACCAAACTTTTCATAGACAACAACGAGATACCCTTGAGTTCATACGCACACGGCGTGCAGGCCACGGTGGGATCAGGCAGATACGAGGGCAGATTGAAAGCACAGTTCTTTGATGGCAGGGACGACCAGACGGTCTCAACACTGCTACAGGAAGCACCCAATTGGACGTCAAATCACAGATTGCGAGGTTTGTGCTACATCGCATTGAGATTTGAATGGAAGAAGATTGAGTCACAGGCGGACGCGGACAACAATCCCTACTCAGGTGGCATACCCCAGATAAGGGTACAACTACAGGGCAAGAAGATCCTGGACCTGAGGACCATCAATCCCAGCACTTACAACACGGCCTACGGCAGTGACACACTGACCTATGATAACAACCCTGTCAACGTGTTGGTTGATTACCTAAGGAACGACAGGTACGGCAAGGGACTACCCAATGAGGTGTTTGACTGGACCAGTTTCAAGTCAGCCGCGGACCAATGTTTCACAGTGGTCACCTACGCCAACGCGGACACATCCAGGGCATTCACCTGTGATGCGGTCATAGACACGGCCAACAACCTTATGAGCAACTGCAAGATCATCCTGGCAGGTTTCAGGGGCATTATGCCATACCAGCAGGGCAAGTATTTCCTCAAAGTTGAGAATGGTGGGGACGACACGGACATAACTGCCACCCCAGCATCACCAACCACAGTTTTCACGGTCACCAATGATCACATCATTGGCGGTATGACCATAGAGGGCGAATCAAAACAACACAAGTGCAACAGGTGTGTGGTCACCTACATTGACCCCAACGCCAACTACGAGCCCAACGAGGTTTCATTCCCTGAACCAGGGAGCAGTGACGACACGACATTCCTCGCACAGGACAACAACATCAGATTAGAGAAGCGGATCACACTGCCAACCATCGCTGACAGGCGTATCGCTGAGCAGTACGCCCGTGTGTTCGTGAGGAGATCACGTTCAGAGAAGTTGGTCAGTTTCGCCACCAACCTGGCCACGTCAAACACATCAGTGGGTGACCTGATCAGGGTACAGAACACCCACCTCAGCCTTGACGCGGTGTTCAGGATAATGGATATGAGATTGAACACCAGTGGCAACGTGGAGATAACCGCTCTGGAGCACCAGTCAGGTGCCTACGCCATTGACGCATCAGGCACGGACTACGTCAGACCAACCACGAGTCTACCAGATCCATTCCAGGTGATCGCACCAACCAACCTGACGGTGCAGTCAGGTGCGGCATTCAATCTTGAAACCAACGATGAAGGATACCTGACCACGGACAGCACGGTAAGGAGGCTCAAGGTCACTTGGACCGCTTCAACGGATCCATTCGTGTCAGAGTACATCATACAATTCAAGGTCAGTTCACTCAGCGACTACCAAACCGCTGGCATCACGGTGGACACGGAATTCTTCATTCCAGGGGTTTCCTTGACACAGGACTACGACGTCAGGGTCGCGGCCAGGAATGAGTTGGACAGGCGATCAGACTTCGTGGAGGTCACTGATCACACGGTTGTCTCCTGATGAGGCAGGCCAGATTCCTTGACCTACTGACGGCGTTTGGACAATGGCGTTGTGAACAGGGCAGGGCCAAGGGCAAAGGCACGGTCAAGTGTGCTGGTGGACCCATACACAGTTGTCGTTTTGAATTCCGTCCCAAGATCAAATGCCACACACACCAAGTGGAACGCAAACCAGTGATCAAGACCATTTGGTAATTGCACTTTGGTGTTTTTGGTCTCTTTGGTGACCCGTCGTAGACCAAACCTTACCAACCAAACCAATAACCGTTGACATCGCAGGTGTTTAGGATATATACTTGTGATACAGGCAAACACAGGCAAACACAGGCAAACACAGACACCACAACGCGGAGCACTCAACAGCAAGAACGCGACAGTCAACAGGCAAAATTCATTATGGCAGAGCGGGACTTGGGAAGACCACCGCCCAGGTTTAAACAAAACGATGATGTACGGCAAGGATCAATGCCACCCGCACAAAGAAACATCTGGCGACGACTAACCTAACTCACATAGTGTCACCACCTGGCAACAGGTGGACTCTGATCTTCCTATCTACATAGAGTCTCCCCACAAAGACAAAAATGAAGATGAGCACAGCGAATCTTCAGGTGGCGACGGCCGCCTTTGACACTGCCCACAAACGCCACCCATAAATACGACTGCGTCAGGGTGTTGTCACACTCCTTGCAGATTGCGACTTATAAGTGCACCAGGACGCGGTTCCATTGACATTTGTGGAACCCCTTATCGTTGGGCGGTGTTTCTGTGTTTTGCCATACTTAAAGAACCGCCCAACCCAATCCCAAGTAGATCTCACCCGTAGGTTGTAAAAACACCCTTAAAAAACCCCCATTTCTCGCGGTTTTTCCAAGCCAGTTGACCATTTACCAATATGTGCTACAATCAATCATAGGAGGACAAACAATATGAGGAGAAAAATAGCAGAAATACGGTTGCCATTCACAGAAGTGTACGTGACCGTGAGCAGACACAACCCGTTGGTGAAGCGGGCTGACATACCCTACACAGATATGGGGTCATTGCCGCAATCACAGGGAGTGCCTGTAAAGGAGGTGATGCATCACGAACACAAACCAGTGTTCATTGGTCAGATCAACAAAGGACGCCTGCACAACTACACCAGGGGTCTGAACTACTGGAGATCAGGCAAAAGGGCATCAACCAACGCATTCGCGGTTGGCGGACTGATATTGGAGACCCTGCGAAGGCACGGCATTGGCTACACATTCAAAGACGATCTGATTGATATGAGATTGGTTGAGAGGACGAAGGTGTGCCTGAGAAAGGCGGGGGTGATTGAACAGTTGAAGGTCAACAAAAAGGACTGGGCGGACAAAGGCCGTCACAGCACCGCGAACAAACGACAGCACATTGACAATCAGATCGCGATCATTGATAAGGCCATACGTGAACACGGCGACATTGACAATCTGCGACTGGCACACCTAAACGGCGGACGATGCCTCGCGAGGACCAGCAAAAAGGCAAAGGTCAACAACGCACTGACTCCAGAGCAGGAGGACAAAAGGCGGTTGATTGAGCACTACTATATGTGTTCGCAGGAGATCGCTGAAAGGACGGTGAGGGCTGGCCTGGACCTGCCATTGCCGCAGGACTACATCGTACAGCACAGCGATCAATTCGCTGAATACCTTGAATGGTCAACCAAATGACCGCCTGGCACTGGCGAGACACTGAACGCGGTAGATTCAGGGTCAATCGCCAGGACTGGCTCAGCAACAGGGACCTACACGATCGCGGCTACAACAGCAGGCTACACGGTCACCTGGCACAAAGGCGCTGGCACAGTGTGATAGACGCGGGTGCCAACACGGGACAGAGTATGCTGATGTTCGCGGCCTACTGTGATCACATAGTGAGCTGTGAGCCCATACCTGAGCTGTTCGCACAATTGGAGATCACCCGTTCAGAGAACTGCGTTGATCACTGTGACACCATACAGACCGCACTCTGGGACCGCGGCTGTGAGTTGACGATGAACTACAGGAGCAACAACAGCCTGGCCAGCCAGGTTGACCCCCAGGGCACAGTGCGGGTGCCAGCCGTGACCATAGACGACCTGGCACAGCGACCAGATCTCATAAAGATAGACTGTGAAGGCAGTGATCTCAGGGTGCTGATGGGCGCCAGGGACACGATCAGGCGTTGTAGACCCCATCTGGTGCTGGAGATGAAGCACAGCATACAACCCGTGTTGGCCATACAGCAATGGCTGGTGCTGATGGGCTATGAACCAGACCCGCTTTTCGCCCAGGGCAGGGGCAGAAACATCATATATCAACCGCAGGTTGTAAAATAAGGCTAAAAAACCCCCATTTTCCGCCGCTTTTGTGACGGTTGACGCTTTTACCAGGTGTGTTATACTGATAGTATGACAAAGATAGATTACAGCAAATATCAATTGCATTGGCACGAGCGATGCGTGAGATCAGTGTTGAAGCAGAGCCAGAAGCAGGGTTTCAGCACCGTGACCGCGGAGAACCAACTGCAACAGGTGAAGCACAGGCTGACCAACTATGATAAGGTTATGACGGTGTTCAACACGGACAGCACGGACTGGACATATTCAGAGGGTCGTGCGGTATTGGCCTACATCTATCATCAACTGCAACAGCATATGGAGGCGTATGAGGTGCCAACACACATAGCACAGGCCATAAGACCAGTGTTCACCAGAGTGTGTAAGGAGTACAGGGCACGGACAGAGATCGCAGATCTATATGCGTAAAACTAAAAAAGGAGAAAGATGCAACTGATAAAAGACGCGATAGCGAGCACACGGCAGAAGATAGAGCAATTGAAGCCTACCAAATACCCAGTGAGGACCTACACATACAGGCCCAACACACGACCCTGGCGTAGAGGTGACCCAGAGCACACCATAACAGTATGGGGAGACAAACACAATCCCTACGCACAGTTGATCACACGGAGCATACAGCCGTTGAAGAACAGACTGGGCATAGGTGCGTATGGTCTAAACACAATGGGGTCATACATAGATTCCAGGTGCAAAGTGCGATTCAATGACCCCCAGAGTGACCGTAAGGCCGCATAACTGAAAGCGACATATGGCACCGTATAAGGGCGGTTATACGGTGCGTATGAACAGGGGTAGGCCGCCTCTGGAAATCAATCTGTAAAAACCATTTTACCAAGGTAGATCTGGTTCTTTAGGTGCCAAGATCACCGTTCAGACCGTTCTTTTACGGTTCATTTACGGTTGACAACGGGCGATATCGTGCTATAATTTCCGTATATTCCTCGCCGTCTGACCTGATTATCGCCAGGTTGACGGTCTCTACCAATGTGTTATAATGTAGTATAACCAAAGGAGCACAAATGAAAAACAATAACTTGAAGATCGCTGAAGAGTACAGCAAGAGAATGAAGGCACAGTGCAGTAAGGTATGGGTATCAGACAACCTACCAGAACTGTCATCAGGAGATCGTAAGGCCATATTGAAGGTGTATCGTAAACACTTCCATACGGTTGAGTATGACCCTGACACTGGCATATGCAAGTGTTGGGTAGTAGAGCCAGACTCTACCGCGATCACACCAGAGGACACGGTTGGTGAGTTCATCAGCATAGACACAGCCAACACTGGCACCAAATGCAATCACCCAGTGAAGCAAAGCACCAGGGACATATTGGGCATAGGTGACAACGTGAAGAGACACATCTGGATTGAGGACTCAGACCAGATGCCTGGCACTGAGCATTAGGTTGACAGCCTGGCTGGAGGGTAGTATAATACAAGGGAGGGGCTCCGTCCAGCCAATGTCCATAACAACTCTGGGCGTCCCCTGAATCCAGGCTGGCGTGGTGCCGTTCTCACATTACAAAAATATCCAAATCATAGGGGGTTGACCCAAACCAGATCCGTGCTATAATTGTGTTCTAACTATAGGAGAATAAAATGAGTGAGAAAATGAGCGAAGACATATTCACCGTGTTGTGTGATCACCAATCACGGGAACACGCATACGGCGAACACAATGATCACAAGGGACTGGTAGAGTCGCTTGAGATAAACTGGCACGGGGACAGGCGGGAGTGGCAACTGCTCAAGCGATGGAGGCTCAACGACGGTTCATATGCCGCAGATACAAGATATGTGGGTTGGCCTTCAGAGACCTGGTTGGCACACTACCCTCGCCCAGTGTTGATCAGTATGTGTAGGAATCTGAATTGTTAGTTGACCAGCCTCAGAAAATTAACGCAAATTTGCGGACCGCAAAAAAAATCTTCGCAAAAACACCCAGGTTGACGCATTTGGTAATCGTGCTATAATTTACACTTAACAAAGGAGCAAAATGAACACAAAGAACAACAAACTCACAGACAATGAAATAGCAGGCCTGCAGACGGGGTTGCTACCGTTGTACGACTATCACGACGCGGGTATGCAGGAGGCGGGTGCGGATAGATTCCTGCCAACCACATACACCAGCCTGTTCCAGCGAACACACGGTGTCACCATAGTCGTACACGTTGACGCACAGATACCTGACACACTGGCTGACAGCATAACGGACAGCCTGTTTGATCAGATAGACCAACTGAACCCAACTGCACAACGGGACCTGTTCCTGTTGCGTATCAGGGTCAGTGACAGTACGGATAAGAGCTACGCGGGACACTATATGCCTTGGGTCAACTACCAAATGCTATGGCCTCCGCGGAACAAAGAATACATTGGTCAGCACAGGGCGGGGTTGATAACCATCGCCAGGAGCACCATTGACGAGGACGGCGGTGACAGTGCGTTGAGGACCATACAACACGAACTATGGCACTGCATAGACGACATCTTCAAACAGACACAGGAGATGCAGACGGGCGGTTCACCCAGCCAACACAAAGCGGCGAACATCAACCATCTCATAATGAAACACGTGATGGCGGCATACAACGACGACACAGACCTCGCGGAATGGTTGGAATCAGGTATCATTGATGCCTGCTTCACGGGTATGGATGGCTATCTGAAACAGCCACCAGAGGACTTCGTGCATCGTAGTATGTCAGAGCAGTATGGCGTTGAGCCATACACACACACGGCCTACTATCTATCGCACGGTTCACACACCAACATCGCGAGGATGGGCATAGAATTGTTGAATGCCTGGGATCTGCACAGCAGGGAAGACTCAAAATATGTGCCCAAGCAATACAGACGACAATTGGCGAATGCGATCGTACAGAGCATTCCAATCAGTACAGGACACAGGCCAGCACTGATGAAGGAATTGAAGAGAATGCCATCAACAATAAGCAAATACTTCAGATAGGAGGGAGACACATATGTACATATCCAACACAGCATTGGGCACATCACTGACGGTGATGAGCCTGTCGCAGGAGCGTCAGCAAGAGGTGAGACAGGAACTCTTGCTATGGGCCTGCAGGATAGCGTTCAAGAACGCCCTGCGATAGCGGGGCCAGGGGTGGTGGGGATTGCTCCCCCCGCCATTCTACCAAATCTCTGGCTTGACAGATCAGTGATTTATAAATATAATACATAGAGCATAACAAGGAGAAACACAATGTTCACAGAAACAGAAATAGCAGAGGACAACTCGTTGTTGCTGAACAACATCGTTGACAGGTTCGCGGAACACGAACAGGAATACGGACAGCCTGAACGCAATGACCGTGAGATATGGAAATGGGTTGATCAGATCAACAAACAGACATTCAAAGATATGTGTGAGGTCGTCATTGGCCAGCACAAGGACTTCAACTCACAGCACGAAGAATGGTGTGTGCGGGTGTTGGAACGCAGACCTTTCCAATTACGACCCTACACCAAACGATTCAGGAGCGCCATTGACAACAAAATGATATGGCATATGCTGATGATGTTCAGGGAGCGTGTGTCAGCCACATCAAAAAAAAAGACTAACCTGTTCCAGTCTTTGTTCAACTAAAAAATTTATCCTCCAACACTGGGCATTATAAATACTTCTAACAAGGAGATTTATAATGCCATTCAAGAACGGAAATGTACCCTGGAACAAGGGACTCAAGGGCGACCCCAGGAACGGCTGGACACCAGAAAGACGCCAGGCTATGAGCGATATTATGCGGGAGAAGTACAGGGATATGGGACCACAACCACACCGTTGGCTGTACCCAGAACACCTCAGACAACACAGATACAGATTCCTGCGTGCCAGGGCACAGGCCAAGTATTGGTGCCAACCCTGGAACATAACCTGGGACCAATATGTCACACTGTTTGAACAGTGTGAAGGAGTCTGGGGCAGGAACAGTAGGCACAAGGGTGATGGTGAACTGGGCACGGACACACACATCAATCTGATCAGGATCAACACACAGAAAGGTTGGGAGATTGGCAACGTTGAGCTGATGGTCAGGGACAAGGCGATGCGTAGGAAGAGGCCCAAGGACGCCGCGGGCAACTTCATCAAGAGGAAAAAACGCAACAGCCAGTAAATAACACTAACGGAGATCACCAATGCCAAAAGCCAAACTGGTCACGAGATCAGAATCAACATCATCAGTCACAACAGATTCAATACCAAAGGGGTCAGGACTCACCAACGCGGAGTTGGATTCAAACTTCCTTAACCTAAGGGACCAGGGATGGAGGCTCAGGGCGGATGACTCAACACAGCACACCATAACCGCTGACACACAGATCAACTTTGATGGTGCCGCCATAACCACAGACGCCAACGGCGACATCACGGTGTCAAACCTTGGTGGTGCTCTTGGCAACATCACAGGCTCAGGAGACACATTGTCATCATCAGGCTCAACTATCAACATCAACGATCCATTGAGCATCAGTGTCGCGGGATCCACGGGAACAAACATTGGAAACATAGCCAGGTTCAATTCAGGCGGCAATACGATAGATTTCAATCATCAAGGCTATCTGACAGGATCTTTCTTGGTATATGACGGAAGGGCACAACAGGCAGGCATTGATTATCCATTTGAGGTATCATTTACAAACAACAACGAAGTCAAAATCAATGGTCAGAAATTCCCGTCAGATGATGGATCAGCAGGACAGTTTTTAACCACAGATGGCAGTAATGTTTTAAGTTGGACATCAACATTGCCAAACCCATCTACCATAGGTGAGATCAAGATAGAGGATGGCACCATATCAAACACTAATACAAACACTTCTGTCACCAAGTATGTTAGATTAAGTCCAGGTAGCCTTAACAGATTAGTTTTAAATGGCGTTGAGTGGATGGCTGATGGCCACAGACAGATATATTACAACACCGCATCAGGCAGTAAGAACTGGCAATTCATATTTGACTCAGAACTTGCGTTAGAGGTATCTAACAAACTCATAATTGGACCACTTGATGATTCATCAGACTTAGGTCCGCGAGAGATAACCACTAAAGATGGAAGGGCCTTACACATATCATCAAAAGATGGGTATGGAATTGGGAACTGGGCCAGAATAGAACTTGACGGTGGCACGATATCAATCAAAGATGGCACACTTGATGTGTTGACCAGTGTGATCAAATTCAGTAATCTCCCAACCAGTGATCCAACCGTCGCCAATCAATTGTGGAATGACTCTGGAACCTTAAAGGTTAGTGCTGGATAACAAATAAATATCTCTGTAATTACAAAGGAGATCCTGGATGCCAACCAAGGCCAAGATAGTGACGAGGTCACAGAGTGTCAGCACAATCACAGCAAACAACCTCAACAAGAACGCACCACTGACATTTGAGGACATTGACTCAACCCTGATCAATCTTCGTGATGCCACACACGCCATAGCGGCGGACACGGGTAGCAAGGACGTTGAACAGGGTGAAACACTGACCATAGCAGGTGGCACAGGCATATCAACTTCAGTGTCAGGTTCAACACTGACCATTGAAGGCACATCACAGGCACAGGGCATCACCGTACAGGCACCAGATTCATCAACCGTCGCGGTCAGCGATGGCGGCACACTACAATTATCAGGTGCTGGAGGCATCACGATTGACACCACGGACGGTGTGGTGACAGTTGACGCAACCACGATCAACAACGCAATAAATATTGACGGCGGCACGGCTAATTCATCATATGGTGGAACCAGTGCAATTAATGGAGGAACATCAGCATAATGGCCACACAGATACAACTTAGAAGAGACACGGCATCAAACTGGACATCAAACAACCCAACCTTGGCGGCAGGTGAGTTTGGATGGGAACAGGACAC
>Ga0102957_1000601_pt1 | contig 11157 bp, 10 predicted proteins | sample SalPon2_A_H2O_MG_2_FD_84517 | JGI IMG/M metagenome (GOLD analysis project Ga0102957, IMG submission 84517) | Salt pond water microbial communities from South San Francisco under conditions of wetland restoration - Salt Pond MetaG SF2_A_H2O_MG | ecosystem: Environmental > Aquatic > Non-marine... | reverse complement strand
TTATATATTTCTCTTGTAACCTTCAATTGAGGAATTTTTATAGTTTGACTCCAAAAATCTTTAAACTTTGGAGTCTCTGTTTCACGAGCATCTGAAATATTAATTGGAGCTTTATAATAGAGCTTATAAACTACTGTTATCGGTTCATTTAAATATGGAGATCCTTTTGAAATTAATGCTCTCAATTCTATATCATCATCATTATAATATTGAGTTGTTGAGTCAGATGGCTGCTTTACAGAGTCTGTAATTAAAACCTCAATCTGGAGTGATTTATATATCTCACCATCTATTTCAATTGATGCCTGATTTATACTCAACTTTCCCTTTTTTAGGGGCTTCAAAAAATAAGAATAGGTTTTCGAAAACTTTCTTTCTCCATTAACATATGAGGTCTTTATTGATTGATTAGGGCCGCCTATTATTTGAAAATTTTCAAATTCTGGAGGAGAAAAATTATCTCCATTTTGATTCATTACAAAATCTATTCTTAGTCTTTCGTTAAGTGCTAGTTTAGATTTGCTTACAGAGGCCTCAAAATTTACCTGTGCAGATAAAACAAAAGAATTAATAGCTAAAAATAATATGAAAGTTTTTTTTACCAATCTTTCTCAGTTTTTTTTGTTGTTTGAACTTTCTTTTTTCCAGATTTTAACTTTTGATTTAAATCTTTTTCAATATTGTTTACTGCTTCAAGAAGGTTTTCCATTTGTTGTTTTGAAAGTCCACCCCCTTGATCTTGTTTTTCATTTTTATCTTGTTCTTTTGGCTTTTCATTCTTGGAATCAGAATCTTGATCGCTATTTTGATCTTGTTCTTTGTTTTCTTTTTGATCTTCAGACTTATCCTTCTTTTCGTCTTCTGATTCATTATTGTTTTGGGAATTTTGGCGTTTATCTCCTTCCAAGAATTTTTTTGCTAAAGCATAGTTATATCTAGTTTCATCATCTTCAGAATTATTTCTAAGTGCATTTTTATATGCTTCAATGGCCTGAGCGTAGTCCTTTTTCTTCATGTAAGAGTTACCTAGATTATGAAAAGCAGAATGTTTTTCGAGATTTAATTCTGAATTTTTTTGAGTTTTGAAATATTCTTGAATGGCTTCATCATAATTTTCATTTTCAAAAAGAACATTTCCTAAATTGTGAGCTGCTTTAGATGCAGTTTTATTTTTTGAAATGGCTTTTCTATACTCTACTTCTGCCTCAGTATAATTTTTTTTAACAGACTCTTTATTTCCATTAAATAAAAGATTATTTGGATCACTTTGACTATAACTAGAAAAAGAAACTATTAGAGATAGTAATGATATGTAATGACTAATCTTTATTCTCATTAAAAAGATTTAAGTATTGTATCCATTTTGTTTTGGTTTGAAATATAAAAATATCCGAAATGATAAACAACAATGATAATAATATAAATATTTGAAATTGCTGTTTGTATTCTACGAATTGTGATGACTCAAATTCAGATTTGTCAATTTTATCTAATTTTGTTTTAACAAGCTCCAATGCATCTTCTGTATTGTTTCCATCTATATATTCTCCTTTAGAAGCGCTTGCTATTTTAAGTAAAATATCACTGTTTCTCTTTGTAATTACTACATCTCCATTGCTGTCCTTTTTATAAGAATCAATGGTCCCATCTATTTTAATTGGAATTGTTGTTCCTGCTTCTTGTCCTATACCAATAGTAATAAGATTTATATTATTTTCAGAAATTAACTTTATTAGACTATCTGGAATGTCATCATGATCTTCCCCATCAGAAATAAGTATTAGAACTCTATTTGTATCAGAATTTTGATCAAAGAAATTAACGGATAGATTTAATGCTGAATCAATAGAAGTTCCTTGAGATGATAACATATCAGTATCTATAATTTGTAAAAAATTCTTTACTGAGGCAAAATCAGTTGTAAGGGGAACTTGAGGAATAGCTTGAGCTGCATATGCAACAATTCCTACTCTGTCACTACTTAAAGAATTAATAATTTCAGAAATAATTCTTTTAGATCTTACCAATCTATTAGGAGCAATATCTTCGGCAAGCATACTTTTAGAGACATCAATAGCAAACACAATGTCTACTCCTTCTCTATTTATTGATTTTAATTCTGTTCCTATTTTAGGATTAGCAAGAGCAATACATAGAAATAAAATGATAAATAATTCTAAAATAAGTTTTAAATTAAGTTTAAAATTTGATCTATTAGGGCTTATTTGGTCTAACAATTTATAATTAGAGAAAGACCTTTGAATTTTATTTCTCCAAGCCATGTATAACCAATTTATTATAATTACTATTGGAATTATAAGCGCTAGATAAAGATAGGATGGATTATCAAATAGATACATTATATAAAACTCTTAAAGATTGTTTTTCTAGCAATTATTTCAATAATAAACAGGATTAATGCAATTAATACATAGGGTCTGTATTTCTCTGTTACATTAGTAAAAATAGTCTCAGTTATTTCAGTCTTCTCAAGTTTATTAATTTCTTCATAAATATTTTGTAGCTCAAGATTATCAGTAGCTCTAAAATATCTTCCTGATGTTTTTTCAGAAATATATCTAAGAAGGTCCTCGTCAATTTCAACTTTTGTAAGACTAAATTGGAAATTACCATTCGGAAGAATTGAAACTGGAGCTAATGCTCTCCCATTTGTGCCAAGACCAATTGTATATGTTTTAATTTCATATTCTGCAGCTAATTCAGCAGCAATTCTTGGATCTATAAATCCAGAGTTATTTACACCATCTGTTAGTAGAATTATTACTTTACTTTTTGCAGTACTCTCTTTTAATCTATTAACAGCAGTTGAAAGTCCCATGCCAATTGCTGTTCCATCTTCAAGAAGTGATTCGTAATTAATTTCTGATAGAGACTGCTTTAAAATAAGTTTATCAGTAGTTACAGGTGTTTTAGTGTAGCTCTCTGCTGCATAAACTACAAGACCAATTCTGTCATTAGGTCTATCATCAATAAAATTAGAGGCTACATTTTTCAATGCTGTTAGACGATCAGGCTTAAGGTCTTTTGATAACATACTTGAAGAGATGTCAATTACCATAACAATATCAATACCTCGAGATGTTTTAATTCTTTTTGATGATGACTTTGATTGAGGTCTTGAAACAGCCAACACAAGAAGTATTATCACAATTATTCTAAATATATTTAGAAAAGGTCTCAGTTTAGAAATTAATGAATTATTTAACTTCAGTAGTGATAAAGTGGAGTGTCTTAGGGTAGCTTGAGTTAGCTTACCAAATCTATACCAAAAGAAAACAACAAGAGGAATTATAATAAGTATTATAAGAAACTCAGGATCTGCAAAATAAATATTTTTTAGCATTATAATTCTTTTATAATATTAAAGCTTTCTAAAATTTTAGATTCTATTTTATTTGCATATCTATCTTTGTCTCTATAAACAACAATAAGTTTAATAGTCTTTTTTTCATAAGGTAATATCACTGATGTAAAATTTGACCTTATCAAATCATTATTTTTTTCAATATCTAAACTACCATAAAACCGTAGTCCGATATCTCCAGATTTTAAAGTGAATTGATCATCTTTAACTAGAATATTTTTGGATCCTAAATTTTGAAATTTATTTATTAATTCATTTTTTAATATATCAATATTTATGGGGCTTTCACTTTGAACTACATCTTTAAAATCAAGAGATAAATAAAAAGAATCATCGAAATTACCCATTTCAAATCTGTTGTTTTCTATACTATCATTGATTCTGACTAAAATGTTTGGTGTATTAAGTTCAACAGGGGGAGAACCATATTGACTGGTATACCAATCCTTTGAAAGAAGTTGTTTTGTTGGATTTAACAATATTGTATCTCTTACTGGATAGTAACCAAATATTAAAATACATATTATGATTAATGTAGATATAACTAAAAATGAATATTTAAAAAATATTTTAAGATTTTCGAGTAAGGAGGTTTCTTCAACAGACACTTCTTCTTCAACAGGTATATTATATTTTTCATTGTATATTTTTTCAGTTGAGTCAATGAAGTTCTTAATTGTCAAAATATCAACATTGATGTCATTTTTTGTTGGTAATGATTTAGCAAATTTTATTAAGTCCGATTTTGTGAAAAGATTTTCTAGTTGATTTATCTGTTTTTTTTCAAAATCATAGTTTCCACTATCTTTTAACATGTTTATTCTTAATATAAGCTCTTTTGATGTGCTTTCCATTGCTGGAATTTTAACTTGAGACTCGAGATATTCTCTGAAAATATCAATCAAAATAGTGTAGTACTCTTTGAATTCGATTTGAGAATTAGGAGACTTATTATCTAAATCATTTAATTTTTCAATTGCAATTTGGTAAAGTGATTTTATTTCATCCAAAGAGTCAATTTTTTTGTTAAATAATTTAAATTTGATTATTGTATATATCAGAATTAAAATCAGTAAACCTACAATAAGACTAGTAATTAATTTTTGATAATTTTTCTTAATAGGTATTATTGGTTTTATATCAAATAGATTTTGTTTGACAGTATCTACTTCAACATCATTTACTATTATCAATAATGAATCACTATATTTTATAGATTGATTAAAGTATATTTTTTGGGGTGGAATCCAATATTCTCCGGGTTCAAAATTAATTAATGAATATTTCTTAGATATTTTTGATAATTCTAGTATTGTATCAGAAGGGTATGATTTAAGTATTTCAAAAGGCATAAAATTAGGATTTTCATCAAACCTTATGTTATATTCATTTTTAGAATATATATCAATCTTGAAATTAATTTCTTCTCCAATTTTTACCTGGGATGTATCAATTAAAGTTGATATATCAATATTAGGGTCAAAATTAGGTGACTGTGCAACTAAAAAGTAGGTAGTAAAAATCCAGAGAGATATTATTTTCTTCATTATGCTCTATGTTTAAAATACCCAAGTAGTTTTTTTACATAACTTTCATCAACCATACAATTAATTACGCCTGCTCCGTTTTTATTAAATAAGCTTTCAAAATTTTTAATTGATAGATTGTAATTAGACAAATAATTTTCTCTTATTTTTCTTGATGAAGTATCTACCCAAACTAATTCGTTTGATTCGGCATCTATCATTGGGACCATACCTAATTTTGGAATCTTAGTTTCCATTTTATCAAAAATTCTAATTCCTGTCAAATCATATTTTTTTGCTGCTAATTTTAAAGTTTTATCATACTCATTATCTATAAAATCAGATAAGACAAAAACGATAGCTTTTTTTTGAACAACACTTAATAAAAACTTAAGAGATGAATCGATACTTGTCTTAGAACTTTTTGGTTTAAACTCAAGAAGCTCTCTAATAATCCTCAAAATATGTCTTTTACCTTTGTTTGGAGGGATAAACAACTCAACAGTATCAGTAAATAGTATTGCGCCAACTTTATCATTGTTTTTTATAGCAGAAAATGCAAGAGTTGCCGCAATTTCAGTAACAATTTCTTTTTTTAATTTATTCCTAGTTGCAAAGTTTTTTGAGCCACTAACGTCAATTAGTAACATAAGTGTTAATTCTCTTTCTTCTTCAAAAACTTTTATGAAAGGTTCGTTGTACCTGGCTGTAACATTCCAATCTATTGATCTTATGTCATCTCCAAATTCATATTTCCTTACTTCACTGAAAGTCATACCTCTGCCTTTGAAGGTACTTAAGTATTCACCACCAAAAAGGTTATCACTTAGTCTTCTACTTTTTATTTCAATTTGTCTTACTTTTTTAAGTAATTCTTTAGAATCCATTAATTATGGTACTTCAACAGTATTTACAATTTGTTTAATTATATCCTCAGTAGACACATTCTCAGCCTCAGCTTCATATGTCAAACCTATTCTATGTCTTAAAACATCCGTAACGACTTCTCTAATATCTTCTGGGATTACAAAACCTCTATGTTTTATAAATGCATAACATTTTGAGGCTAATGCAAGATTTATACTTCCACGTGGAGAAGCACCAAATGAGATGAGTGGAGATAAACTTTTAAGATTATATTTCTCAGGATACCTGGTGCAAAAAATTAAATCAAGTATATACTTTTCAATTTTTTCATCCATATATACATCATTAACAATTTCTTGGGCAGAAGTAATTTGTTTTGTTGTAACAACTGGTTTAATTATTTCTTTTGAAGAAGAAAGATTCATGTTCATAATTTTTTGTTCTTCGTCTAAATTGGGATAATCAACAACTACTTTTAGCATAAACCTGTCTATTTGAGCTTCAGGTAAAGGATAGGTACCTTCTTGTTCCACGGGGTTTTGAGTTGCCATTACTAGAAAAGGATCCGATAATTTAAAGGTTTTATCTCCTATAGTCACCTGTTTCTCTTGCATTGCCTCAAGCAATGCTGATTGAACTTTTGCTGGAGCTCTATTAATTTCATCGGCTAAAACAAAATTAGCAAATACTGGCCCTTGTTTTATTGAGAAGTTACCTTCTTTCATATTATAAATCATTGTACCAACTACATCTGCTGGAAGTAAATCAGGTGTAAATTGAATCCTACTAAATGACCCTTTTACAGCTTTGCTTAAGCTATTAATGGCAAGTGTTTTAGCTAGACCTGGGACTCCCTCAAGTAAAATGTGTCCTTTACCAAGAAGTCCTATCATTAGTCTTTCTATCATTTTCTTTTGACCTATGATTTTTTTATTTATTTCAAGAGAAAGAAGATCTAAAAAAGCACTTTCTTGCTTTATTAGTTCATCTTTTTTACTTAAATCAATACTTGTTTTGTTATCACTCATAATTACACAATTTATTTATTCAAATTTCAAAATTTATTAGTAAAATCTTTGTTAAGGTTTGGTTAAATTAGAAGTTAACCAAAAATTATTTAGAAAAATATTCTGGGTATAAATAATCATTTTTAGGGTAATGACTCATATCCACATTTTTAACTATTTCATAAATTTCTCTCTTCAAGTTATCAAAGTTAATTTTATTTTTTGCAGACACAAATAATGCTTTTCCGTTTGTTTTATTCATCCACGTATTCCTCCACTGCATCAAAGAAAAATGGCTATTATTTTTAGAATGAGAGTCATTAAAATCAACCTGTTTATAATTATCAATTTTATTAAATATCATTAGGTTATACTTATTATGACAATTAATTTCACTAAGAATTTTATTCACCGAAGTAATATGATCTTCAAAACTTGGATGAGATATGTCTACTATATGAAGAAGAATATCTGCATCTTTTACCTCTTCTAAAGTACTTTTAAATGACTCTATCAACTGAGTTGGTAGTTTTCTGATAAAACCAACTGTATCTGTTAAAAGGAAAGGTAATGTGTTAATTACAACTTTTCTAACTGTCGTATCGAGAGTTGCAAATAATTTATTTTCAGCAAAGACTTTACTTTTTGACAATAAATTCATTATTGTTGATTTTCCAACATTAGTATATCCTACTAGTGCAACTCTAACTAATGATCCTCTATTACCTCTTTGGACTTTCATTTGCTTATCAATGGTAGATAGCTTCTTTTTTAATAATGATATTTTATCTCTTACAATTCTTCTGTCTGTTTCTATTTCTGTTTCTCCAGGCCCTCTCATACCTATCCCACCCTTTTGTCTTTCAAGGTGAGTCCAAAGACCTTTTAACCTAGGAAGTAAGTATTCATATTGAGCTAATTCAACTTGTGTTTTGGCATAACTTGTTTTAGCTCTTTGAGCAAAAATATCAAGAATTAAAGCTGTTCTATCTAGAATTTTACACTTTAATAACTTTTCTATGTTGGATTGTTGAGTGGGTGTAAGTTCATCATCAAAAATAACAATCGATACATCATTATTTTTAACATATTTTTGAATTTCTTCAATTTTTCCTTTGCCTATAAAAGTTTTTGGATTAGGAATATTAATTTTTTGTTTAAATTTTTTTACAACTTCACCTCCTGCTGTTACAGACAAAAATTCTAATTCCTCAAGAAATTCATCTAGCTTTTCTTCATTTTGAGAATCATTAATAATTCCAACTAATACACTTCTTTCAAAGTTTGATTTTTGAGACTCAATCATTTTTCTTTAGATAGTTTCTTAGATTAAAAGTTTTTCCATCAAAAACACCGAATGTATAATGAGTGATCCAATCACCTAAATTTATATATTTTGATTTAGGTTTTAACTGGTGTACAATAGGTAAATGTCTATGACCAAAAATAAAATAGTCAATATGCTCATTAGTCAATCTTTTTAAACAATATTGAATTAACCACTCATTTTCTTCTCCTTTAAAGTCTTTATCTTCTTTTCCAGACATAAGCTTATTGCTTTGAGATAAATATTTACCAAGTTTAATACCTATATCTGGATGCAACAACCTAAACAACCATATAAAAAAGGGATTTGATAGAACTAATTTCATTCTTTTATACCCATAATCTCCAGGTCCCAGTCCATCTCCATGACCTATTAAAAAAGATTTTGAATTAAAAATAAATAACTCTGGTGATTTAAAAACTTTGATGTTTAATTCCTTTTCAAAATAGTCAGTCATCCAATAATCATGATTTCCAATAAAAAAGTAAATTTTAATTCCAGAATCAGATAGCTCTGCAAGTTTTCCTAAAACTCTAGTGAATCCTCGGGGAACAGCTTCTTTATATTCAAACCAAAAATCAAAAAGATCTCCGAGCAAAAAGACTATATCAGCATCATTTTTAATAGATTCAAGCCATGAAACAAATATTTTTTCTCTTTTATGACTCTCTTTGGTTGATGGAGAACCAAGATGATTATCAGAACTAAAGTATATTTTCTTGTCTTTTGGAATTTCCATAAATTTTATCCTATGGCTTGATTTAAATCATCAATTAAGTCATCTACATCTTCTACTCCAACACTTAATCTTAATAATGATTCAACTAAACCTGATTTCTTTCTCTCATCCTCAGGAATTGAAGCGTGAGTCATACTTGATGGGTGACAACATAGACTTTCTACCCCTCCTAATGATTCTGCCAAAGTGAATAAATTAAGATTTTCTGCAATTTTCTTTGCAGCTTCAAATGTGTCATCAACTGGAATAAATGAAACCATTCCTCCAAAAAAATCCATCTGATTTTTTGCAATTTCATAATTTTTATGATCTTTAAATCCTGCCCAATATACTTTTGAGATTTTTTTATGATTTTTCAAATATTTTGCAATTTTTTCTGCATTTTCAGAATGTCTTTGCATTCTTAAATGAAGTGTTTTTATTCCTCTTAATGTTAGAAAACAATCCATTGGGCCTGGAGTTGCTCCAGAAGCATTCTGTATAAAGGATAATTTCTCATTAAGAATTGAGTCGTTTACAACTATTGCACCAATAACTACATCGCTATGACCTGCAATATATTTAGTTGCAGAATGCATCACAATGTCAGCTCCTAAGTCTAAAGGTCTTTGAATAAATGGTGTAGCAAAAGTGTTATCAACACAAAGTAAAATATTATTTTTTTTTGATAGATTTGACATTGACCTAATATCAACTACATTCATCATCGGGTTAGTTGGAGTCTCTGCCCAAAATAGTTTAGTGTTTTTATTAATTTTTTCTTCAACCGACTTTAAATCTTCCATATTTACAAAGTGGAATTTCAAATCATATTTTTCAAATATTGTCTTAAATAATCTATAGCTTCCTCCATACAAATCATTAGTAGATATTATTTCATCTCCTGGGTTTAAAGTTTTCATTATAGCATCAATTGCTGCTAATCCGGATGAAAATGCAAGTCCATGATCTCCATTTTCTAAAGAAGCAATAGACCTTTCGAAGTTTGTTCTTGTAGGATTGTGTGTTCTACTATACTCATATCCTTTGTGTTTTCCGGGAGAAGTTTGAGCATATGTTGATGTTTGATATATAGGAGTCATAACAGATCCATATGCTGGGTCAAGAATTTGACCACCATGAATTGCTTTTGTGTTGAACTTCATTTTTTTCTTCATAATAACAAAGATAAAGATATTCGAAATTAGGTTTTTAATTATATTAAAATGATTTTCTTTGTTGCATAAATTTTGGGATGAATAAAAGATATCTAGCTTTAATTGCAGCTTTTTTAGCTACCAGTATTTATGGTATTAATCATACTCTAGCAAAAGAAGTCATGCCTGTTTATATTGGGTCATCTGGATTTATCATGTTACGGTTACTAGGTGCAAGTTTAATTTTCTGGCTAATAGGTCTATTTACACCTAATGAAAAAATTGAAAAGAAAGACTTTTTAAAAATACTTCTTGCTGCAATATTAGGAATGTGTATTAATATGCTTGCTTTTTTTAGAGGTCTTGAGTTGTCAACACCTATTAATAGTGGTATTATTATAACTTTATCTCCTGTTTTAGTTCTAATACTTTCATACTTTGTTTTAAAAGAAAAGATAACTACGAAAAAAATTATTGGAATTTTAATTGGATTTGCTGGTGCAGTTTTTTTAATACTTAATAGTAGTAAAACTGGAATAAACGCCCCAAATATTCCACTTGGAAATTCGTTTTTTTTACTAAATGCATCTGCCTATGCAGGTTATTTAATTGTAATTAAGCCATTAACAAATAAGTATAATATTTTCACTTTAATGAAGTGGCTATTTTTAATTGGATTAATTTTATCCACACCTATTACTTTTAATCAATTTGTTGAAGTTAATTGGACTGAACTTCCTTGGTTTGCAATTTGGCGAATGGCGTATGTTGTTATTGGCACAACATTTTTAACTTATTTATTTAACGTATATGCCTTAAAGACTTTATCTCCAACCACAGTTGGTTCATTTATTTATCTTCAGCCTATAATAACAATTGGCTTTGCATTAATTACTGGTAATGACATATTAGATACTACAAAATTATTCTCTTGTTTATTGGTTTTTATAGGTATATACCTAGTCTCTATTCGTAATAAGAATAACCAATTATTTAACAACAAATTATAATAGATTATTATAGTAAATTAAATTTTTCTGTGATAAATTTGACATTAAATCTTAAGTACATGAAAATTAAACTCATACTGGTATTATCATTATTTACATTCTCTTGTAACAACTCAAATAACACAAAAGAAAAATTTCAATACGAGAGGGTTAAAGAAGA
>Ga0102957_1000600_pt1 | contig 11157 bp, 8 predicted proteins | sample SalPon2_A_H2O_MG_2_FD_84517 | JGI IMG/M metagenome (GOLD analysis project Ga0102957, IMG submission 84517) | Salt pond water microbial communities from South San Francisco under conditions of wetland restoration - Salt Pond MetaG SF2_A_H2O_MG | ecosystem: Environmental > Aquatic > Non-marine... | reverse complement strand
TGCGCCACATATCTTCAAAAAAGGCTCGGCTGTGCTCTCCAGAATTGATAATGCGATGGTTTTGACCCAGCAGTTCATCTGCTGCGTAGCCACTAATCTCACAAAATTTTGCATTCACATAGATAATAATACCCCGCGCATCAGTCATGCTGACAATCAAGTGGGCATCCATTGCACGCTTCAAGGTAGGGGGAACTTTACCTAAAACGCGAGGAAAAAAATCAGTTTGCAAAGGGAATTCTATCCTAGAGATAAATCAAAGGGTTAGCCAAAGCGTAGTAAAAGCCCAGCAGATTTCAATAATCCAACTAAGGCAAATATACAATTGGTGGAGGAGAGGTCTAGCGAGGTGGATCTACACGCTCAGCCGTGGTGCTGTTGATCCGATACCAACCCGCTATAGAGTAACGGTCCTTTCGTGCAGGGAGAACCTCGTGGGGAAACTCCTCACTCAAGAACAGGACCATAGTACCCATCAATGGAGTTACTTTTATTCCCTGCTTGTCGGCATCATTGAGGTAAAGGACAAGTTCGCCACCATCCTCTGCACCCCAACTCGGATTGAGGTAGACAACCATCGAGAGTATTCGGCTTCGCTGATTGCGAAAGGCATCGTAATGGCGCTTGTAGAAATCCCCGGGACCATAATGTGCTAGATGGCTCTCAAACGAGAAGAGACCCATAAACAGCCGACGATTGAGGTACTCTTTCAGACGTTCGGCCCAGTCTAGCCAATGACGTCCAGTGGGGGTCTCACCGGTAAACCAACAGATACGGTCGGTTCGCACAAACTCGTTATGCATATATTGCGCCTGGCGGCCAATACCCGCAGCACTGAAGTCTGTGGACTCAAGCACATAGAGTTGCTCACAGATTTCACTGCCAAGTGAGTTGGGAAGGGCACCCGGGCATATCGAGTAGCCATTCGTTAAGAGATCCGATGCAATCTGCTCAAACAAGCGCTCTTCGTAGGCTGATGCGCTAACATCCGTAGGGGTTTGAGCAGTGGACATCTGTGCCTACCTCAATGTGAACTAAGAGCGCTTTTTATTCCTATAACTTCAGCTTGGCAACCATTATTTTCAGATCATCGATGCAACCATACAGTCAACAGCATGAATTGCTGGGTGAACAGTTAGCCCAGTTCATTCAGAAAAATCCTCGCCTCTTCGTTTTAACTGGCGCGGGCGTCAGCACCGATTCAGGCATACCCGCCTATCGCGATGCCGCAGGGCAGTGGCGCTCACCTCCGCCTGTACTGCATCAAGAGTACATGAAACAGTTAAGCGTCAGACAACGCTATTGGGGCCGGAGCCTTGCAGGGTGGCATACCATGCGTGACGCCTCCCCCAGTACGGGGCATATGGTGCTGGCAGCCATGGAGCAAGCAGGCTTGGTTGAACTGCTTGTTACTCAGAACGTGGACAGACTGCACCAGAAGGCGGGCAGTGAACGTGTCGTTGACCTGCACGGGAGGGCAGATGTTGTCGCCTGCATGCAGTGTGACCTAGAGGTCGATCGTGATCAGATGCATCACTGGTGCCGCAATCTAAATCCCAACTTCACCACACCCAAAATCACAGTCGCTACGCGCCCCGATGGCGATACTGACTTTGAGACAGACTTTAGTGGTTTCAGAGTTCCCAACTGCCCAGAGTGCGAGGGCATCATGAAGGCTCGGGTGGTCTACTACGGTGACAATGTGCCAAAGGAGACTGTCTACTCCACAATCGAGGCGCTGGAGCGCAGCAAAGCGATGTTATCTGTTGGCAGTTCACTGCAGGTATTCTCTGGCTTTAGGTTTAACCGTCACGCCGCAGCCAAAGGTATTCCACAAGCCGCACTTACAGAGGGGGTCACCCGGGCGGATGAGCTGCTGCAGCTTAAATTGGATGCCTCAATCGCACCTGTACTCGAAGTCTGTGCCGAGCACCTAGGGCTTGTGTGGCGATAATCGCACTGCCGTTCTGATATACTTGCGCTCCAAATTTGCTTACTTATCGCTGGTCACTTATGTCTGCTCCCTTCTCAAGCCTCAAACTGCCAACTGCTCAACTCGATGTTCTTGCTGACCTAGGTTTGCAGACGATGACCGAGGTACAGACACAGAGCCTGCCTATCTCTTTGGCAGGCAAGGACCTCTTAGCTCAAGCACCCACGGGTAGCGGCAAAACCGTCGCCTTCTCGCTACCGCTGCTGCGCAATCTTAAGCCGCGCAATTTTGCGGTTCAGGCCCTAGTGCTTTGCCCAACCCGAGAGCTAGCGGGTCAGGTTGCTACTGAGATTCGTCGATTGGCGCGCTACCCCGGGAATATCAAAGTCCTAACGCTCTGTGGTGGCCAGCCAATTGGCCCGCAGATCGGTTCTTTAGAACACGGCGCGCATGTCATTGTGGGTACACCCGGCCGCGTCTCGGACCACATACGTAAACGCACTCTGGATCTGAGCCAAGTTAACACCCTGGTGCTGGACGAAGCGGACCGTATGCTCGATATGGGCTTCCAAGATGAGATCCTACAGATTGTTGGATACACTCCCACTGAACGTCAGTCGATGCTTTTTTCTGCAACATTCCCGGACAACATCTCGCAGATTGGTCGCGACGTACTTAAGAATCCAGAGCGTGTGCAGGTTGAAGCGATAGCCGAACAGCAGCCGGATATCGAGCAACGCGTCTACCTTACGGAACCTGAATCACAAACCGAAGCGCTACTCGCTGTACTCACTGAGGCTAAGCCCGAAGCAGGTGTAATCTTCTGTAACACACGAGAGCAGTGTAACGATCTCGGCCATGAACTGCGCCAATATGGCGTTTCCAGCGGTATACTCCACGGCGATCTAGACCAGCGTCAGCGAGATCAGATGTTGGTGCGCTTTACCAACGGCTCTCTGAGACTCCTAATCGCTACCGATGTCGCAGCACGTGGCTTGGATATCGATACCGTTGACCTGGTGGTAAACCTCAACCTTCCCAGAGAACGTGCCGTCTTCACCCACCGCTGTGGTCGCACCGGCCGAGCTGGGCGTCAGGGCTTGGCGATTTCGCTGATTTTCGAGAAAGAGCAGTACAAACTGGGGCTCATCTCGGACGAGATCGGTATGGAGCTAACACCCGAGCATCCACCCAAGCTGAACGAGAGCAAGCTCGTGGTACTCGCCGCAGAGATGCGTACCCTAGAGCTCTCTGCCGGCCGAAAAAACAAGATCCGTCCAGGCGATATTGTTGGAGCGCTTACAGCCACCAAAGAGATCGACGGCAAGCAGATCGGTAATATCAGTGTGCAGGACTTCCAGTCCTTTGTAGCGCTACCCAAAGCGCTGGCTGACAGAGGGGTTGAGATACTGCGCAATCGATCGCTTAAGGGTAAGAACGTTCGCGTACGGAAGATCTAACAGGCTGTGGCCTAATTACAAAATCCTAAGTACTGGTTCGTCCAGTTGAGCGAACTGCACTTTTAGATCTAGCAGGTGTTCACCCCAGTAGCGCTCTGAATTAAACCAAGGGAAGGCTTTAGTGAATGCTGGGTCTTCGTAGCGCTTCGCCAGCCAACCCGCATAATTGATCATCCGCAGCGCGCGTAGCGGCTCGATTAGGTGGAGTTCTCGCGGATCAAACTCATAGAACTCTTCATACCCCGCTAGCACCTCGGCTAATTGCAGCTCACGTTGCGGTCGATCGCCAGTGAGCAACATCCAGAGGTCCTGAATCGCGGGGGCTGCACGCGCATCGTCGAAGTCGACAAAATGCGGCAGATCATCGCGCCACAGGATATTGCCGACATGGCAATCCCCGTGCACACGGATCGATTTCAGATCTGAGTACGCTGAAAACCGCTCTTCAACCTGACGCAAAAGATCCTCAGAGATACGCTCATACGCCTCTCGAAGTGATTGGGGTAAAAAGTTCTGCAGCAGAAACTCGCGGTTATCCCAGCCAAAGCTCTGCACATCTAACTTGGGTCGCACTACAAACGGACGACTCGCACCTACTGCATGAATCCTTCCGAGGGTCTGTCCCAGGGTAAATAGATGGTCCATATCATCAAGTTCAGGCGCCCTTCCGCCGCGACGCGGATAGAGGGCAAAACGAAAATCACCGTGCTCAAATAGGCTACGCCCCTCGTTGTCTCTTAGCGGTGCGACAACTGAAAGCTCCTGTTCCACCAGCTCAAAACAGAGGTCATGCTCCTCTTGAATCTGCGCATCGCTCCAGCGATTCGGACGGTAGAATTTAGCAATAACCGGCTGTTCGCCCTCGATGCCCACTTGGTAGACCCGATTTTCATAACTGTTCAATTCGAGGATGCGGTAGTCACTTAACCAACCCTGTGATTCGACCGCGTCGATTACTAGGTCGGGGGTCATCGTGTAGAAAGGTTGGCTTTTGTTCATGTGAACTCCGTGTGGTTAGCCGTGAATTATCGCGCTCTGGCGGCGCTATGCATAGGAGTTTTAGAGGGGAACCTCGCCTAATAGGTATATCGAGACACGCTCGGAGCACATCCATGTGGTCGCTTCGCGTTTTACATCCTGTAAAACGAGAGTCTCGCTATACCTACCAGGCGAGATTCCTTGGACAACGCATAGAGTCCCAGTGATAGCCCCCTTAGAGATTTTCGAACCGGGGTTGGCGAAGGAAAAGCGTTACAGGTACGAAGTTGAAGCGGTCTCAAAGGGGAGTTATCACTGGGGCGACCTCGTATAAGCAAAAAAGCCAGGGTACTGGGAAGTACCCTGGCTTCGGGTTGCGACTAGCCGTCAGACCAATCGCCTCAAACGGCAAAGCTTAGTTAACCTTAGCGTCCAGCTCACCTGAGTCGTAGCGCGTGGTCATTGCTTCGAGCGAGATCGGTTTGATCTTGCCAGCGTTCCCTGCTGTACCGAAAGCTTCGTAGCGTGCGAAGGCGATATCAGACATCGCTTTGATCGTCTTAGCCAAGTACTTGCGCGGGTCAAACTCTGCTGGGTTCTCTGCCATAAACTGACGGATAGTGCCGGTAGATGCCAGACGCAGGTCGGTATCGATATTGACCTTACGCACGCCATGTTTGATACCGTCGACTAGCTGTTCAACAGGAACACCGTAAGTCTCAGGGATTTCACCGCCAAACTCGTTAATCACCTTGAGCCACTCCTGTGGTACAGATGATGAGCCGTGCATTACCAGGTGGGTGCCTGGGATACGTTCGTGGATAGCACGAATGCGATCAACAGCAAGGATGTCACCTGTAGGTGGGCGGGTGAACTTGTAGGCGCCGTGGGAGGTACCCACTGCGATTGCCAGCGCATCGACCTGCGTTGCTTTAACGAATTGCGCGGCCTCTTCAGGATCGGTCAGCATCTGGTCGTGCGTCAGTTTACCCTCAGCACCGATGCCGTCCTCTTCACCCGCTTCACCAGTTTCAAGTGAACCTAAACAACCGAGTTCACCCTCAACAGAGACACCACAAGCGTGTGCCATATCTACTGTGCGGCGGGTCACATCAACGTTGTATTCATAGCTCGTTGGTGTCTTGCCATCTTCACCCAGCGAGCCATCCATCATTACTGAGGAGAAGCCGAGCTGAATTGAGCGTTGGCAGACTGCAGGGCTGGTACCGTGGTCCTGATGCATACAAACGGGGATGTGTGGAAACTCCTCGATTGCTGCCAGAATCATGTGACGCAGGAAGTTGGAGCCCGCGTACTTTCGCGCGCCAGCGGAGGCTTGCACGATAACCGGTGCATCTGCGCGGTCAGCGGCCTCCATTATGGCACGCATCTGTTCGAGGTTATTAACGTTGAAGGCTGGAATACCGTAGCCATGCTCTGCGGCGTGGTCTAACAGTTGGCGCATGGAAATGAGAGCCATAAAGTCTCCTAACAGGCTAGGCAGATGGTCGCCACCTAGCCTTGGTATCATTTAATTATCGTAGCGGGTACGCAGTATCGCGACGGCCGGCAGCTCCTTACCCTCTACGAACTCAAGGAAAGCACCACCACCCGTCGAAATGTATGATACATCGTTCGCAATAGAATATTTGTCTACTGCTGCTAAAGTATCACCGCCGCCAGCAATCGAAAACGCGCTGCTCTGTGCAATCGCCATCGACAGGGTCTTAGTACCTTCACCGAACTGATCAAACTCAAACACGCCTACAGGGCCATTCCAGATGATCGTACCTGCACTTTGCAAAATTGTTGCCAGTTTTGCTGCTGACTCAGGACCGATGTCCAAAATCATCTCATCATCGGCCACCTCGTCTGCTGACTTCACCACTGCCTCAGCATCCTCGGCAAAAGCGGTAGCCACAACAACATCGGTTGGGATTGGAATCTCACACTTCGCCATCAGCGCTTTAGCTGTATCCAAAAGATCCGCCTCGTACAGCGACTTACCCACGGGCTTACCTGCAGCAGCGAGGAAGGTATTGGCTATACCGCCCCCCACGATGAGTTGATCACACTTATCGGACAGCGAGTTAAGAACCTCCAGCTTTGTTGATACTTTTGAGCCGCCAACAATGGCAGCCAATGGGCGCGCCGGTTTATCGAGGGCTTTACCCAGGGCTTCGAGTTCATTGGCAAGTAGTGGGCCTGCGCACGCAATCGGTGCAAAGCGTGCGACACCGTGGGTGGATGCCTGCGCACGGTGCGCAGTACCGAACGCATCCATTACGTAGATATCACAGAGCGCCGCCATCTTGCGCGACAACTCTTCGTTATCCTTCTTCTCACCCGCGTTAAAGCGCACGTTCTCAAGCAGAACGACCTCGCCAGCCGCCACTTCAAAACCACCATCAACCCAATCTTTGATCAGACGAACTTCCGCACCCAGCAGGCCTGTGAGATGTGCAGCAACAGGGGCCAAGGAGTACTGCTCTTCATATTCACCTTCAGTTGGGCGTCCTAGATGTGACATAAGCATCACAGCTGCGCCCCCTTCGAGCGCCAGCTTTATGGTTGGTAGCGAAGCTTGGATACGTGCATCCGAGGTAACCTTGCCATCTTTCACAGGCACGTTCAGGTCTTCACGGATCAGTACTCGTTTGCCACTCAGATCCTGATCCTTCATCAGACGTACATTCATTTCTCTCTCCAGAACAATAGTTATTTCGAATTAGGTTGTAGTGCGAGCCAGCGCTCAGCAACATCTAGCATACGGTTGGCAAAGCCCCACTCATTGTCGAACCAACAGATCACCTTAAGCAGTTGGCCACCTGACACTCGCGTTTGGGTTGCGTCGACCACTGAGGAGTGCCGATCTCGGTTAAAATCAACGGATGCATGCGGCTCCTCGGTGTAACCCAGATAGCCTTTCAACGTTGTGCCTGAGGCTTCACGAAGCAGTGCATTCACCTCTGCCTCTGTAGTTTTCCGACTCAGGGTGATGGACATATCCATAAGCGAAACGTTGATTGTGGGGACGCGTAGATGCAGACATTTGAATCGACCTGCCAGCTCCGGTAGCAAGCGGTCTATACCTTTATCTAGGCTAGTGTCGACCGGAATTATCGACTGTAGTGCACTGCGTGTTAACCGCAGATCTGTATTGTGGTATGAATCTATAACCGGTTGATCATTCATTGCCGAGTGCACGGTTGTGGTGACACCCTGTTCAATACCGAAGGCCTCATTGAGGAGCGACAGCACAGGAATGATGGCATTGGTGGTACAAGAGGCGGCTGAGACAATTCTGTGCTCCGGTTTCAAATCCGCCTGGTTCAACCCTGCTATTATAGTGGCGTCTACATCAGCACGGGCCGGTTGTGAGAAAAGCAGACGCTGAGCACCGGAATCAAGGTGCTGCTGGGCAGTCTCACGATCACTAAACGAGCCCGAGCACTCAAATAGCAGATCAACGCCCAAGTCACGCCAGGGCAAAGCATCGGCCCGCTCTTCACGAAGCACGCTGATCGCTTGGCCGTCGACGATCAGTTGCGAGCCTGCGATGCTAACCTCGCGGGGAAATCGCCCGTGGGTCGTATCGTAGCGCGTCAAATAAGAGACTGTTTCGATATCCGCTAACTCATTTATGGCTACAGGAACGAGGTACTTCTCCAGACCACGTTCGTAGATTGCGCGCAGCACAGCCTGGCCAATGCGCCCATAACCATTAATCGCGACCCTATAGCTCATTCAATATCCAATTTAAGGCGGGTAGAAACAAAAATGCCCCGATAACTATCGGGGCACTTGTTATACCATACTGACTGGATTAAACCAGCGCCAGAGCTTTGGCTTTAACGTTGTCCACAGTAAAGCCAAAGTGCTCAAACAGTGCACCGGCAGGAGCCGACTCGCCGAAGCTCTTCATGCCTACAATCGCACCGTTGAGGCCGACATATTTATACCAGAAATCGGCCTGCCCAGCTTCAACCGCAACACGCGCTGTAACTGCAGCCGGCAATACCGACTCTTTGTATTCTGCAGACTGGGCATCAAAGCGCTCAGTCGACGGCATTGAGACAACTCGAACTGCCTTGCCCTCTGCTTCTAGCGCTGCAGCAGACTGCATTGCGAGATCTACCTCTGAACCGGTTGCAATTAGAATCAGGTCAGGTGTACCGGCACTATCTTTAAGCACATAACCACCTTTAGCGACAGCGGCAATCTGAGCATCATCGCGGCTCTGGTGAGCCAAGTTCTGACGCGAGAATACCAGAGCACTTGGACCATCTACGCGCTCAACCGCTTGACGCCATGCAATAGCAGACTCAACCGCATCACAGGGGCGCCAAGTCTCCATGTTTGGTGTAAAACGCAGGCTTGCGATCTGCTCAACGGGCTGGTGCGTCGGGCCGTCTTCACCCAGACCGATAGAGTCATGGGTGTAAACGAATATCGCGCGCTGCTTCATCAATGCTGCCATGCGGACAGCGTTACGCGCGTACTCCATAAAGATAAGGAAGGTGCCACCGTAAGGAATGAAGCCACCATGTAGCGCAATACCGTTCATGATCGCACTCATTGCAAACTCACGTACGCCGTAGTTGACGTAGTTACCGCCGGGGTTGTTTGCACGGATCGGATCGGAGCCTTTCCACATGGTCAGGTTTGAACCTGCTAGGTCAGCAGAACCGCCCAGCAGTTCAGGCAGCATCTCACCGAGTGAGTTAATCGCGTTCTGTGACGCTTTACGCGAAGCGATAGTCTCACCCGCGGCAGCAACCTCAGCGATCCACTTGTCCGCCTGTTCAGAGAAGTCAGTTGGCAGGTCACCAGCTAGACGACGCAGCAGCTCAGCCGCGAGATCTGGGTAGGCTTCGGTGTAGACGGCAAGCTCTTCGTTCCACTCATTCTCAGCCTGGCTACCTTTGGTACGCGCATCCCAACCCTCAGCGATCTCAGCGGGGATTTCGAATGGCGCGTGCGGCCAGTCGAGCTCTTTACGGACCAGAGCAATTTCGTCATCGCCAAGCGGCGCACCGTGACACTCCTCTTTGCCCTGCTTGTTTGGAGAACCAAAGCCGATAATTGTCTTACAGCAGATTAGCGTTGGCTGATCTTGGTTGGCGCGCGCCGCTTCAATGGCATCACGGATCTGATCTGGGTTGTGTCCGTCAACACCGCGAATCACCTGCCAGCCGTAAGCTTCAAAGCGCGCTGGTGTGTCATCGCTGAACCAGCCTTCAACTTCACCGTCGATAGAGATGCCGTTGTCATCCCAGAAGGCGATCAGCTTGCCAAGGCCTAGCGTGCCAGCCAGCGAGCATGCTTCGTGCGATATACCTTCCATCAAACAGCCATCGCCCATGAAGGCGTAGGTGTAGTGGTCGATAATCTCGTGACCTTCGCGGTTGAATTGACCTGCTAGCGTCTTCTCTGCCAACGCGAAGCCCACTGCGTTGGTGATACCCTGACCGAGCGGTCCGGTAGTAGTCTCAACGCCCGGACAGTAGCTGTACTCGGGGTGGCCTGCAGTCTTGGAGTGTAATTGACGGAAATTTGCCAGATCATCGGCAGAAACGTCATAGCCAGAGAGATGCAGTAGAGAGTAGATCAGCATCGAGCCATGGCCGTTGGAGAGTACAAAGCGATCACGGTCAAACCAGTGCGGGTTGCTCGGGTTGTGCTTAAGGAAGTCATTCCACAGAACTTCGGCAATATCTGCCATACCCATGGGTGCACCAGGGTGACCCGATTTAGCCTTCTGAACTGCGTCCATGCTGAGGGCACGAATTGCGTTTGCGAGCTCACGACGTGAGGACATCTGACTTACTCCTGTCGACGTACAATTTAGAGGGCGTAATTTTCCCCTAGATAGCCTCAAGGTTCAAACAAACTTGCGCGAAAATTAACGCTTCTCATGTGAATGTCTAATATTTTTCAGCATATTTGAGACTTTGCGCCTAGCATCGATAGGTAGGGGCGGTAGAATAGCCCCTACAAAGAATTCTTATAGATTTTGCCTAATACACACTGGCAAGCACACAGGACAGAATTAGCCATGAGCGAATATAGCATTTTTACATCCGAGTCAGTCTCTGAAGGCCATCCAGACAAGATTGCTGATCAGATCTCTGACGCAGTTCTCGACGCAATTATCGCTGAAGATAAATATGCGCGTGTCGCTTGTGAAACCATGGTCAAAACCGGCGTTGCTATCGTCTCGGGCGAAGTCACTACTAGCTCATGGATTGATCTCGAGGATCTGGTTCGCGGTGTAATCAACGATATTGGTTACACCTCTTCGGAAGTGGGTTACGACGGTAGCACCTGTGGTGTGATTAATATTATCGGTAAGCAGTCCGTAGATATCGCTCAGGGTGTAGACCGTTCCAAGCCTGAAGATCAAGGCGCAGGCGACCAGGGTCTGATGTTCGGCTACGCCTCCAACGAGACCGAAGTTCTTATGCCAGCGCCAATTACTTACGCCCACCGCCTTGTTGAGCGCCAGGCGGAAGCACGCAAATCAGGTTTACTGCCTTGGCTGCGCCCAGATGCTAAGTCACAGGTCACCTGCCGCTATGAGAACGGTAAGCCCGTTGCGATTGATGCGGTTGTCCTCTCAACCCAGCACAACCCTGACGTCTCTCAGAGCGATCTGCGCGATGCCGTTCAAGACCTGATCATAAAGAACGTTTTGCCCGCTGAGCTGCTGCATTCCGGCACTAAGTACCACATCAACCCAACCGGTAAGTTCGTAATTGGCGGCCCTGTAGGTGACTGCGGTCT
>Ga0102957_1000586_pt1 | contig 11228 bp, 18 predicted proteins | sample SalPon2_A_H2O_MG_2_FD_84517 | JGI IMG/M metagenome (GOLD analysis project Ga0102957, IMG submission 84517) | Salt pond water microbial communities from South San Francisco under conditions of wetland restoration - Salt Pond MetaG SF2_A_H2O_MG | ecosystem: Environmental > Aquatic > Non-marine... | reverse complement strand
AGTTCTCTTAAGTCCTGTTAGTTTAATATTAGGATCTTTAATAGCTCTTTCTGCTTCCATTTCACTTACCCATTTAGTTTTTGCTACTCCATCTAGATTTTTACTAATCTGAAATTCTTTAAGAGGAAAACCAACCAAATCTGATAGCTCGTCAAGTTGAGCCACGTTAATCTTAACAAAGTCAAGACCTTCTTCTTGTGCTATTTGACTAACTACTGTAGTCTTACCAAGACCGTGGTCACCCTCTACATTAATTGCAACAGGGGTCATACCCTTGTTTTGAATGTAACGGTTGTTATCCATGATCTGCTTTACAAAAGTTTTTAGTTCCGCTGTGTTTAAGCTTACTTGTGCCATAATTTTAGTGTTTCTTGATTAATTAGTTTAGTTTAATTTTAGTTCCAGGGAGTTCATCATTCATTTGAGATACTGATGACATCACCCATAACATTTTACCTTGTGGTTTTACATTGCAATATGCTTCACCGTCTGTAAAGTATACAAGACATGTGTGCGTATTTCTATTTTTGTTGTAATATTCAATTACAGGATCAAAGTAGGTTCCACCCCTACCTTTAATTTCTATATCCATTTTAGGATCAAACTTATCTATAGAGTTAATTTCAGTATCACACTGTACAATAGTGACTTCTGCACCATTCTTATGTATGTGATGTATCTCATTCATAAACTCATTAAGTTCTTTATTACTTACTGAACCTGAAGTATCTATGCCTACTAGCATATTAATCTTTCTAAGATACTTTTTACCCGGTATGTTTTCTCTTTCTAATCTACGGTTAAGTTTCTTACGTGAAGTTTTCATAGTAGATCTGATACTACCATTTACAAATTGTCTTAGATAAGCTTTCCAATTAAACTTAGCTTCTTCTACTTTGGTTATACGTTCATAAATTTCACTAACCTTACCTGGAAGAGTACCATGAGATTTAAGAGTTTGTTCTGCAGCTTCTTTAATAATATGTTCTGATTGCTTTTGTACAAGCTTTCTTTCAGCTTCAGACATGTTCTCATTTATCTCATCCCATGTAGAATGGTCATCTAGAGTATCTGGTAAACCATCACCTTCTCCTCCGTTACAATCTTTATCAGGATTACCTTGACCTTGTTGTTTTTCTAGTTCTTCCTGAATAGCATTGTAATAATAGTGAGTACCTGCTCTTTCAGTTAAGAAAATACCTAGTTGTTCTTCTAGGGTTTTAGGTAGAATAGCACCATCTGGTAATAAGTGTGGCTCAATATATTGATTAAGCTCACAGTCCATTGCTACATTAGCTAGCTTGTGATTTGAAAAATCATCTCTAAGTAATAAGTGACCAAACACAATATGCTTGGCTTCATGTAGAATAAGACCTTGCTTGTGATTATCAGATAAGCTATCCCAGAATTCTGGATTTATAATAAGTCTATAGTTTATACCTTCTATAGTTACACCTGCAGTAGGAACCTTTTTATTAAATTCCTTGTTTACATTTAACAAAAACAGCCCATAAAAGGGCTGCTCTAACATAATAGTTTTGACTATACTAGATAGTTCTTCGTGATATTTCATCATAATAAAAGTGCGTAAGGGTCGTTCCAACCGTTTGCATCATTAATTCCATCAATGTATGCAAGCGCTTCAGCTTTAGTATCAAATTCTTTAATGTCCCAATGTACTCCTTTAGTTAGTTCTTCTGAATCTACTAACTCTTGAATACGATCTGTGTCTAATAATAAACTTGCTTCTTGAGAAAAAGCAGCTAATACGTTAAACGTTTTCTTCTTTTCCATTTAAAATTCTAATTTCAACTCTTGGGTTTTCTTTGTCATACTCATATTTACTAAATACTGGTATCATCACTGTACAGTTATCATCTTCTAACCATCCATGTTTAACCATAGCATCCTGTACAGTTTGTGCAGGGTTTATGTAATCAAACTTATGTCTAGTTCCTCTGATGAATTTAAACTCTATGTGATACGGAGCTTCAAAATTACTGAGCTCTTCTAGAAACTTTTCTTTCTGCTCTTCAAAAGCTTTAGTAGTTTCTGTAACCCACTTTCTTGTAGCTTTACTGGCTATAAAGTGTTTACCCGTATACACCCTTGAGTTTTTACTTGAAGGTGTGTTACCAGGTATAGTAAATATTATCATGCTAATTCTTTAATTCTTTTAAAAGTATTCATGTATCCGTGTTTCTTAACAGCATCTGCTACATCTTTCTCTATATCTAAATATATAGGTTTAATGTTTGGATACCGTTGTAGATACTTTTCAGTAGAAGCTCTACCTGCTTCATCATTGTCAAATATAATGTATACTCTTGAATATCTTGACATTATACTTTCCAACTGATCTTTTTTAATCATAGTGTTTTCTGAATCAGGTGCAATAAAATCATATTTCTTGAACATGTTCTTCAAACACATACCATCTTTAAGAGAAGAAGCAATAAACAATAAGTCATTGTTTTTAAGCTGCTCTGATCCTTGGATATACTGTTTTACTTTTAAGAATTTTTTCTTTTCTACTTTGGGTTGATATATCTTGTACAAGCTACCATCTTTCTTAAAGTAACCATAGATATACTCCCCTTCTATTTTTAATTTTTTAGTGTCCCCGTCTTGTTCTTTCTCCATTTCATAGAGAGCAAGAGGTTTTACATTATAATGTTCTAATAAACCGGATCCTATATTATATTGAGACCAGTATTTTACATCTAGAGTATTCCAATCTCTAGTTTTAAACATGGATACTTGATACTTAGAATACTTTTTAAATTCTGCGATATCATATCCGCCATTGTTATGTAATACAAACTCATTGTAATCTCTAATTACTTTACTTGCAGCTTCTCCTCTAGAGATACCATACATTTCAGTGATTAGAGTTAATGCATCACCACCTCTAGAAGTAGAGAAGTCTTTGAATTTATAATTGTTCTTCTGTTTACAAAAGTATATGTACATTGAAGGAGTTCTCTCACTAGGATTAAATATGCTTTTAATATTTACATCTTGACCGTGGAGTCTCTCATTTAATTTACAATATGTTTCAAATACCCATTCTATTGGTACCTTGTTTAAATCTGGTACTAGGTGTTTTGTAGTTATCATTACTATACAATAATAAAAAAAGGGGATGTAAACTTCACACCCCCTTTAGTTTAAACTTACTGAGTTTATAAATCAAACTCTACGGAACCAGCGTCACTAGTAGAATTATCAAATGGATTATCATTTCCAAAAGATTCTACTTTTTCTTTCTTAATCTTTTTAATGTGTTTCTCTTCATTAAATTTCATAAGCTTAGACGGCTGGCTTTCTGGCAACTCCATAATGTAAGTACCTTTATCTGGCTTAGGTAGGAACAATTGATAGTTAATATAACCTTGCTTGTTCTCATATTCTTTACCAGCAATAACCATTTTCAACCAAGTACCTTTAATCATTTCATTAAAACCTAGAACCAATTGCTCAATAGTTTCATACTTGTTATCTACTTCATCAAGCCAAGAAGCTTTATTTGCAGCAACACACAAGTTATAGATTGCTCTAAGTATTTGTTGATCTCTCTTTACTTTAGTACCACTTGGTAGTTCAGCATCTTTGTAACCATAATAGTTAGCGTTTAGTCTACCTATTTGACCTTTGTATCTTGGACCATTTGGTTTAGATGGGTCAAGTAAGAAACCTTCAAACTCAGAGCCCATATCAGGACCTTCTACATGATATACTAGATGATAAACATTCTGATCATAAGGAGGAGTAGATAGTTCAACTTTGTTAATTTTTACTGTCCATTCACCAGGTGTAATAGTTTTAAGTGTTTTACTGTTACCTGATTCGTTCTGTGATAAGTCTTTTGTGCTAATCATAATTTTAATTTTCGTAGTTAATAATTGCTTGTCTTACTAGATCTAAGTCATTTTCAATTTCTGGGGTGTCAAACATTCCAAAGGGTGCTTTACATGTATTGTTACCATCATTAACAGTTTCAAATACATAAGTCATTTCACCTTCTTTAGTACGTTTAACTTTTGCAAATAATACAATAGCAAATAAACCTTCTAATGTTAGAGAGTTATCTACCATCTTACCAATAGTTTTAGCTTTCACTCTTTTCTCACCATATGCATCTAAACTTTCTTCTGCATGTGTAAGCATAAACACATTAAGATCTTCTCTCATATCTCTTGGTGCTTGAGCTACAGTAGCTAAATCTTTAGCAATCTTGTTAAATTTTTCATAACCTTTCTGGTCCACTTTATCAAAGTATTCAAAAGCAGACATATACTGAAGGTCATCTATTACAATGTTCTTAATATCAGACCTCTTATCATTGATGTATTTAAGACATGCCATGATATCAGAAGCACCTGATTTAGTATACATTCTACCTTTTTGATCTTCTCTAGACCATATAGGATACATCTTTTTCCATCCCTTGAAAGGTAATGGTTTGTTAGCAACATTAATGATAAATGTTTCTTTAGGATTTAAATTTCTAATTGCGGTACTTTTACCAGCACCTGATTCTGAAATTACTAAAACGGAGTTTGCCATATTATTTTATTAATTTGTTTAACCATTGTTTCTTGCTCACTGGTTTCTTCAATAGAATAGCTGCAAGATCTCTAATTGTCATATCAGATATCAATGCATCATCTGATGATTCTTCATCCACATCAAATTCTAACTGTAATGGTTTACTACTAGCTTTCTTCTTATCATCAGTTACAAAGTGTAACTCGTCAATAGGAATAGCATATCTTTCATAACCTGCTTTACTAGTAACAATATCATATTCAGTTCTCCAATGCGGATTAAATTTCCATTTGTATAATCCTCTATCTGGATCTTCAGAATTATACATTATGTCTGCAAATTCTACATAAATATCTTTAGGTGTATCAAACTTTTCTGATTGTTCTAATTCACTAGTAAAGAATGTTATGCATTTGTCGTCTTTACCTTCTGGCACATAAGCCATCTTAGGCATAAATAAAGGTTTACTAATACCTTCTTTCTTGAAGAATTCCTCATGATGTTTAAACAACAGAGCAATTCTTTCTTTTCTTTCATCTGGTGTTAATTTTTTATTCATTATTTAGATCTCCTTTCGGCTGTAGGTGGAGTCTCCATTTCAGAAACTCTCATCTTGTCAAACTCTGCCCTGAAAAATGACATGCGGTTGTCACCATTCCTACACTTTAGAAAATGCATTACAAGAACTGTATCATCTTCTATTATGTATCTATCAGGACCATAGAATCTTATCTTTTGTTTAGCTGGTCTATTAAGACCTACTAACAAGTCTGCATGTTGAAGTAATGCATCACCACCAAAGATATCTGAGTCAAGTATGTAGTTACCATACTTACCATCTTCATTTCTTTCAGGTGATTCTATACCTCTGTTTAATTGGCTAAGTACGATGAAGATAATTGGGTACTTACGTTTCATCTCTGTTAGCATCTCACCAAATGAATACAGCATTTCTAGTTTATCTCTATAAGGTTGTTTCTTAAGGAGAACACTATGGTCAACTGTAATTATAGTGTGAGGTGCACGTCTTTTAATGTCACCGTTTTCATCTTCGTACTCTTCAGCGTACGTATCCATGTACAAATCTATGTACTCTCTCATTTCATTTACAGTACATGAATTCTCTATTACATCAATAGGTAATTGAGATTTAGTTTTTGCTAGATCAACACATTTTAGAATCTCATCTTTAGTTACTTTGTTGTTTTGTGCACTACATAAGTGCTTGTATGTAACTCCAAGCTCACTAGAGAAATCCCGCAAACATGATGTCTGCATAATCATCTCAAAACTAAATTCAAGTACCCTAAATTTCTGAGTAGGGTTTAAAGCAAATGCCTCTCTGATTATTTGGTCTTTCAAACCTGTTTTAAAACTACCTGGTCTACCACCAATAACATTTAGACTATGCCATTCTAAACCATTTACAGTAGCATCATTAAATTTATCCCAGGGTGTAAGCATACTACTGATTTTACCAGTTGCTCTACCCTGCATATACTTAATGGCTTTTCTAAAACCTTCTTTCCTTGATATCCAAGGTGCTTCATTTTCACTCATACTACATTTTCTTTAAAGAAGTGATCCTGGTCAAGTTCACCACCACTTTCTACAAGCTCACAGTAATCTGCAAGTTCTGAAGTTTTGGTTTTATCAGGTTGAGTTTTACAAATAAAGTATTTAGATGTCTGCATATACATGTAGTTGTTCTTTTCATACTCATCTACATATTTTGCAGTAGCTTCTAGTATAATATCCCAGCTATAGTCATAGTTTTTAAAGAACCATTTGAAATTAGTTTCAAGGTTTCTCATAGTAGACCTAGCAAGTTTACCACTTGGAAGTTTCTTCTTAGGAAAGAGTTCTTTGTACTTATTAATATTGTTTAAGTAATCATCTCCCATATCTGATTTAGAACTTTCTTTTGATTTAGCTGTAAACATACCATCTATTTCATCTAGTAATGCAATTGCTTTATCAGTTGGTTTACTGTCTTCCCAATAACCATCAGGTAAAGTTCTAAGTTCTACATAAGAGTTAATCTTTATAGCACTGGTGCTATGTCTTAAACAATGTAATAAGTACAACTGATTAGGTGTGAGACCCTCTTTCAGTATTTTATTGAATACATCATTCAGCATCTAGTTTTTTCATTACATCGTTATACATCTTAGTTATTCTGTAGTCATTAATTTCTAGTAGGTTTCTAGTTCTTTTACAATGACTTATAACTGTACTGTGATCGTTACCTAAGAATCTACCAATACTTTGATATGCATAACCAAGGTCTCTAGTTATCTTACAAAAGACTTGTTTAGCAGTCATGGTTTCAATCTTACGGGTTTTACTCTTTATATCTACATTATAGTTATCTTTAATTACATAGTAGATATCTTGTAGAGTTTTACCTTGTATACCTTCTGTTCTTATTTCTTTATATGGCACTATACATATAGTAACACCATATTTAATTCTGAAGTCTTTTCTAATCTGTTTGATTGCTTCATTTATTTTCTCTTGTCTTTTTGTTTCTGTCATCAAATTCTTTTTTTTCTCTCATTATGTAACTTAAAAACATGACATTAGACATCATATGTCCTAGATGTGATAACCCTGATTCAGGATCATTGTCCTCACCATCTAAAAATGCAAAAGTGTGTCTTAACAAACTCTCACAAATACTAGATACTTCTTGACCTTTCATCCAATTCCATGAATCATATTTATTTTCACCATATTCTAATACTTGTACCATAGGTTCTAAAGATTTCCAATCTACAAGAGCCCATTTACGTTTACCCTCATTATATCTGAGAGCTTTTTGTTGCTGTTCTTCCAGCGCTTCCATAAATTTATCTTTCATATGTGTTTATAATTCATTAGTTTAGCAGTATGAAAATTGTTTCATTACTTCTGATATTAATTAGTGTTGCTGCATGTAACCCTGTTAAGCGTGCATTCAAACCCAAGTACATTGAAGAGACCAAAACTGAGTTCTTCACTAGAGGTCTTTGTATCAATGATACTGTTACTGAAACTACAGTAGTTCACGACAGTGTAGTCATCAAAGATACACAAAATATTGTTACCATTCAAGCACCTAAACTAGAAAAGTTTAATCTTGATACTGTTATAAACGGTGTTAGTGTATCTATCCAAAATGGTAACATATCAGTAAGTTGTCCTGAACAAACAAGAGTTGAGTATAGAACTAGAACAGTTACTAATACTATAAGAGACTTGGGTTTAGAAGGTGTTCTAAAAAGAACAATTGCAACTAAGGATTCAGTGTTATTAGACACTAAAAATGAACTAGCAGATTTGAAACAAAGCTACTACAAGAATAGATTTATTCTTTGGATTATAGGATTACTTATTGTTGCTGGTATCGGATTTAGACTTTACAGAATTTTTAAATTCTAATAGTCTATTCTCCAAAGCTTTATCAGTAAAACCAACTTTGTATTTAATCTTTAGGTAGCGTTTGACAACTTCAAATGCTACTTTCTTTTTTCTCCGGGATAGAGATTCTAAAAACTGTGTAAATAAATCGTTTTCCTGTTTCATAGTATTTATTCTTGTTCTGTAGTATAAAACCAAATCAAGTCATCATAACTAACACCTAGAAGTACTATTCCTGGTTGATCTTCTAAATGAGTTATTATAACATGACATTTTTTTGCATCATCATCTAAGCATAACCATTTAACAAAGTTTTCTCCACGGTTAATAATTTTAATTCCTCTGTATACTTGTCTAGTTTTACTATAGATAGTTATCTTTTTCTCTTCTACTTTTATTAAAACAGAAGATTTTTCAGTTTCTTCCCATACTATATTTGAACCTACATGTGTTCCTAAAGTCATTTCAGAAGCTCTAAAATAACTTTGAGACCATGCGGTTATAGTACTAATAAGTAATAGAGACAGTGTAATTAATTTTTTTACCATTGTATCGTTTCTTTATTGTGTTGTTTTAAAAACTCATTAGCTCTGTTAAAACAATTTTTACAGTCCCAGTCTGTTTTATTGTAACTAGCACTTACAGGATGTGAAGTATTTATAACTAAGCTGTTGCTGTAGTTAATCATATCCTCCCATTCTTGTGCTACTTTACCCATTAGTATAAATACTAAGTCTGGTTTATTCCAGTAAAGATAGTCTAAAACAAAACTAAGGAAAGGTTTCCAGATATCATAATGTGTACCTGGTTTATCTAATCTTGTTGTTAATGCATTGTTTAATAGCAGAACCCCTTGGTTTGCCCACCTGGTAAGATCAGGATTACGTTCGTAAAGTTTATCATTTGAATTATTTTTTATTGCGTCAAAGATTTTAGTTAATGATGGTTGTTCTTTCATTGTGTGAGAACATGAGAATGCCATACCATCTGCTACAGTCTCATGTCCGTTTGGTATTCTATTTAACATAGGATACGGATCTTGTCCAATGATAACTACTTTCAAGTTATCTAATTTACATTTGTGGAATGCATTAAATACATCCTTCATCTTAGGAGTAAACCTTTTTCCTGACATAACTTCATTGCTAAGTTGATCTATTATGTCATCAAAGTCAGAAGAACTGACAAAAGGTTTTAATGCTGGATACCAATCACTTGCAGAAAGCAGTTGGTTTAGTTTTTGTGATATTTCTGGTGTATTAATTTGAATAGTACTCATAATAATTTTATATTTGTTACGCTATGGCAGAAAATAAAGACCAAAAAGTAGAGATAATGCCTAATGATAAGATTGTCTCTATCAAAGTAAGTGGAGCGTTTTTAACACGCATCCAATCAGTTTTAGTACATTTACTTGAGGGTAAAGATACTGAAAGAGTTAAAGAGGCAGCTGAAAGAATTCAGAAGCAGGAGCATTCAGAACCTTGGGAGTTTCATTATGAAACCCTTGCAGTGTTGATCAATGACATTGAATCAACTGCACGTACTGAAGGTATTACTGAAGTTAAAACCATCGCTGAACTAGAAGCAGAAGAAGTAGCTAAACAAGAAGCAGCTTCAGAAGATAGTTCAGAAGCTTCAGAAGAAGAACCTAGTAAAGATTAATTCCTAGGTTCTCTCCTATTTCTATACTAGCTTGTATAGCTAGATTTATTTCTTGACGACTGCAGTCAGCAAAAGATTTGAACAGGGTGATTTTTTCACCCTTTTCTTCTTTTACAGTATATAGTCCACACTTTTCTTTAACTACATTCTTTATCTCTTCAAAAGTATGTCCAGTATCTCCAGCTAATTCTCTAATATTTGCATGCACTTTAGATATTTGTAATGCTGTAGCATTACTTTCTTGTACTTGAAATATTACTTCTATCTTAGCTCCTTCATCCACAGACTCTAGATAACTATTATATAGTTCTAAACTAGATTCTTTTTCATGTTGCAGTTTCCCATCTTTCTTAACAAGAACTGCGGTAAATATATTCTGACTCATAAATCTAATGAAGTTTGTGTAAGACTTATATATTCTATTTTACTTTTATCAAGGTTAGATATAGAATCATTAACCCATTTCTCATCTGATGTACCTTCATAACAAAGGATATGTACAGTAGCTTTATCATCTGGATTTAGTCTCAGAGCTCTACCCATACGCTGATTTGTTTTAGCACTACTACCACCATATGAATGCATGATAATAGCTTCTTTCAAATCTGGGATTGTAACACCCTCTGATAACTGATGCACACATGATAACTTTTTAATTACACCTTCTTTAAACAATCTAAGATTATCTTCTGAAAGTTTATTACCACTATGATAACTGTAGTTACATAGTTTATCTGCTTGTTCTTGTGTATTAGCAAATACAATACACTTATTAGTTGATTCCCTAAGTAGTTTTCTTACGTAATTCTCTTTACTTGGAAAAGACATGAGAGCTTTCATTCTCATAATTCTTAAGAACTGCAAAGATTTTTTATTCTGCTCTGCGTTTATTCTTTTATTCCAATAACTATTTTGTTTTACTTCACTTGTATAGAAATTACCAAACTTACCTTTTACGGGTACAGTATTTTTAGTATCTAATGGTAATAGATGTACTTTAATCTCATAATCATTTAAGATTTTATCTGTTACAGCATCATCAACTACATACGTGTATCTTACAGGACAGTATCTTATAAGTCTTTTAAGTTTATCACCTCTTTTAGGATATGTACCTGTAAGACCAATAATACTACCTGTGTGGTTATCCAAATATTCATCGCTTTTTTCCGTTAAACTATGACACTCATCTAAATAGATTATATCATAGTCATTATCTTGTTTGTGTAAACTAAGGTATGTACTAAACTCAATATGATCTAGTAAATAATCATATCCAAATTTTTCAGCATCATCTTTCCAAGATTGAAATATGCTAAGTTTAGGTGCTACTACTAAGAATTTACTATAGTCTGTAAACTTACTCTTCATGTGCATCAAACCAAGTTTGGTTTTACCTACACCCATAGATATAGCAGCAGCACCCTTATCAAATTTATTTAAAGCTTCTAATGCTTCATTTTGTATCTCGTCTTTTGTTTTCATAAGGAATTCTAATTGTGTCACCAACCATTATACAACCATCAAATACATTGTATAATGTACCGGTATCACCAGTTTCTAAATTTACAGCTATACACCGGGTAGTATCACTACCAGTATAAGGAGCT
>Ga0102957_1000583_pt1 | contig 11237 bp, 24 predicted proteins | sample SalPon2_A_H2O_MG_2_FD_84517 | JGI IMG/M metagenome (GOLD analysis project Ga0102957, IMG submission 84517) | Salt pond water microbial communities from South San Francisco under conditions of wetland restoration - Salt Pond MetaG SF2_A_H2O_MG | ecosystem: Environmental > Aquatic > Non-marine... | reverse complement strand
CTGCTGCTTGATGGTCATTAAAAGTCAATTTGTCCAAGGCCACTTCCCATTCCTCCTGCGTGTGCTATTTTAAGATGTTGATTCTGTTCTTCTTTTTTCTCATAAGGACAAGCTTCAATCCCACAAGGAAATATAGCTGGCTCTCCTTGACAAGAATCCCAAAGGTTGATAGTGCAAATCTCACACTTTCCTACAACTTCTCCAAAACTATGTTTAGCCATTCGACGATTCCTCCGCTTCAATTTCTGCTTCTTCTTCAAGCATCTGTTCCATCCACTCAGAAATACCATACTCATCGTCAAGGTCATTGCCAATCAAGTCGCGTACAGCTTCTGGAGTATCACAGTCGGCATAGTCATAATGTTCTTCATCACCATCTACCCACGATCCGACAAAGCACATACCAGGTTCGTGATAGGTAGCTGATACTCCCCAACCTTGTTCTACCATCGCCTCGTAAGTAGCAATTGGTGGTGACCATGCTGTATCAAAGGTTAACACAACTGTGGTATCATCTACCCAAGCCCAATCATGCATAGATGCATCCCACTTAGTACCCCAAGCCTCCACACGAGACCAGTACCAGTTGTCGTCATTCCAAGTTTCTGGCACAAAAAATCCAAAAAAGGTTAGTTCTTTTTCACCCTCTTTAGTAGGTTCGTTGAGTTTTTTGAGATGAATTGAGAGTTCGTCAGCTTCTTCTTTAGAAGCTGCTGTAAGTTGAAGTGAATTTGCACACCAGTTTGGCATATTAAAATCTCCTGTCGCTAAAATATGATTAATAATATCAAATATTAAAGCGACAGGCAAGTATTAGTTAAGAACAGCGGGTGAGAATGGTTGAACTTTTTTACGAGTTTCAAACACATTCTTCATCATAGAATCATACTGGTCTTCGGGCATAATAGTACGATAAATACGCATAGCATTAACCATTTGAGCAGCGGCAACTTCAAGTGGGTTATAATCTTTATCCAGCATTTCATCAGCAAAGTCTAATACTTTTTGGTGTAAATACCAAGATTTATGATCATATTCTTTATCAGACATTATCGTAGTAGCCTCCAAAGAATGAATTCGTCACCATTATCAGGTTTAATAGTGATAGCAGGAGTACCAGAAGGACGAGACTTGCCCACATACTTCCAGGTGTAACCTTCATCTTGTTGTTCCTTTACAGTGTTAAGAAATTCAGCATTATCCACTGCAAACAATGCGCCTAAAGCAATAAGTAGTATCATAAAAATCTCCATTGATTAATAAGAGATTATCATATAATTGGGAAAAATACAAGAAGAAGACGCAAGTGTGGCGTAACAGTTGTGCAACTACGTTGCCCCACTAGCTCCCTACGGTCGCACTGTTATCGAAAAGTTGTGACGCCGCTGTTCGCCAGCGTTTTAATCGAACTCAGCTATTGAACATAAATTAGCATAAAAGTAGTGCGCAGTCTACTTCAAAATGTTTTTAATTACACTAAATCTCTTCTAAAATCAAGTGTGACAACCTTTGTAATCTATCACTCATTCTGCCGCGACTCACTTTGATCTCACTTTTCCAAAAATGATCTGACACTCGATAGATTCGTTGAGGTTGTTTCCAACTGATCAAAGAACTAAGATGCTGTTTAACGCGAACTGCCTCAATCGATCCGCTGAAAATTAATCCGTGTCTGTTGCAATCAGCTAATCCGTTCATTGGAAATACATAAGTATGATCGCCGCAACCTTTGATAGTCTTCAACAAATCATTAGCATATCCTTCTATTTCCCAGGTGCTGATCTTACCTCCTTTGAAGTTAAGATGTTCATCATGAGCACGAGTTTTAAAACGATACTGTTCATTAGACAGTTCAAATATATCACCATCGTCTAACCACTCAGAGCCTCTTCTGGAAAACAAAAGTAGCCCTGTCGCATCTAGTCTCACTTTTAGTTCGCTTTTAGTCCAAGGTTTCATCCACTCAATCAGGTTGGGATTGTCACATTTATCGATCACTTTACTCAGCAAGAGACCTCCAGCGACAGTACCAAACGAGTTTCCAATCCACTGAGGATTAAGACTTGATCTAATTTTTTTCACTAGTGAAGGAGTGCAGGCTCCTCCTGATATTTCAACAAAAGTAATCGGCTCTTCAAATTGACCCACATCACACATTCGTTCCATCGAGATTGGATAAGTAGAAATGCAGTTTGTTTTCCATTTCAGTTGAGCTGCTGGCATATCTTTCTCACTCTTTACCCAGTGAAATGAACCTCCTGTGAGCAAGCAAGTTGCAACATTGTGTGGAGCATAGGCAATCTCCCAGCCCATACAGCACAGCTGTCTTAAAGGAGTCTGACCGAGATAAGTTTGCATTAAACCGATAGTATCTTCATTGGCAAAGCCAGAAGCCCAGTCTGAAGGATAAAAGAAAAAGGCAGGTTCTGTACTATAAAGATTGTCTTTTTTAACAGTGGTATTGCTAGAATAGTATACAAATGCCTCTTGGGGGTGAGCTTTACCAGATTTATCACTCACGATTTTGATAGTTCCATCATACCAGACATGAGCTTTAACACTCGCAGATTTGCTTTTGAGATCAATTTCTTCTGCACTTTGATTAACCGACGCATTTGCGGGACTTGCTCCCATTAAAGTAGCAGCATATGACCAGGCAATAGTTTCAATCATTGCATCTGGATGACCGATAACTAAAATTCGATCTTGATTCGTAATACCACACTGTTTTAGTTTTTCTGCGTATAGAGTGATTTTTGTGTTAAACTCTCTATAGGTTATTGTTTCATCTATTGCTGTAATTGCGATATCATTATCATTCTTTAAAAATTTCATTTATCTCTTCCCAGGAATTAAATACATCTAGTTGAAATTGCTTTCTTGGATGAGGTGAGTAGTTCACCCCATGTTTATGTGTTCCTACATTTGCTACTACTGCACGGCAGTATTGGTATTCAAACACTGTCTGTTCATTTTCATAAAACTGCACTTCTTGTGGAAAAGTAAGAGGAAAAGTTAAACAAGCAGGACGAAGATGATCAATATGAGGAATGATAGTACAATCAGGAGTCATATGACTTTTGCATAGAGTGAATCCTGCAGTAGCACAATGTTCACCAAACTCAAAACGTAGGTCTAAAAAACTAAAATCATCAATAATCTTTTGTACAACAGGCTCTTTAAAAAGTTCTCGTGTATAACAGTGTGAAAATCCTAACTCTCTACCTGTAACTTGATGCTTATAAGGAATCAACTCATGTTTTGTATATAAATCAAGTAGAGCTTGCTTATCATATTCATAACCTAACTCTATGATCCAGTTATTTCTAATCATCTTTTGCATCCAACTATGTGTAAACGATCTTGTGTAGAACAATTTAAAGCTGTGTGCCAATTGCTTACATCCACTTCATAAGCATAACCATCACTAGGTATATGCTGAAGAATTGAGTTTTCAACGAAAAAACAATCCTGACTTGTATACACAGCTAAATGTACTCTTTTACCTACATCTTTATGCCAAGAATAACAACTTTTTGGTTTTAAAAGCATGAGTCGTGTTCTAACTAAAGCATTATCTGTAATAAATCTAGCAATTTCACTGTCTGTAGGTACATTAAGAGTAGAAAAATCAGTTTCTCGTAATTCAGAAGAAAGTTTGTATGGAGCTTCTATAGAATACCAGTCTTTACCTGTTTGAGACTGTAATAATAACTGTGACTCATTAACTAGTTTGTGTTGAAATAATATGTTATTTATTTCTTTCCTAATCAAATCAATGTTATATAGCAGAGAGAATTTTACCATTCTTTGAATCCTGATATTTTTGTTCGTTTAATTTCCAAACAGTTTGATATGTGTTATAAACTAATTCTGTTCTTAAATAAGATACTATACCATAATTTGCTAATAGCAGCAAAGATTTTGCTGTTTTGTCTGTTTTTCCAATATGACGCTCTGTAAGTGTGTGAGTAGTAACGTAAAAATTGTGTATATCTAGAGATTTTCCCCAGTTAATCTGAAGAGGTATATGCTCTCTCCACGGAATAGAGTTAAAATGATATTTACTTAAACCTTTAAAAGAGTCTTCATTTGGAAGCTGTGCTGCACGAAAAACTAAACGCATACCATCTTTGAATGTGTGACAACCGCTCATTGCAATTAATTTTTGTTTTTTGGTATTAAAAGTATAAAAAAACTGTCCTTGATTTTCGTTTATTACCCAATCATATTTAATAGAGTCTTTACTAATATTATTAGTATAGTTCAAATTCTTGCATCTTTCAAAGAAGACAGTCATTAGTCGTTCAGGGCAATAGTTTTTTGTAATTATCATCTAATTTTCCAAAATGATCAGTCAATAAATTAAAATCAATAGTATCCCAAGAAACTGTTGCATTAGAGTATAGAGCTTCAGTCTTATTTAGTTCGTTACTTTCTTTAGTTTTTTGTAACACATAATCATAGTAGTTACCGCTGTTATACTGTTCCCATAAATCTTTTTCTGTCGCGCTAGGATTTGATGCTAGTAGTAGATTAGCTTTTTTTACCCAATCACTTTCATATTTTGGACGTTGATTAGTCATTTTAAAATCAATTCTAAAGTTTGCAGAAGTACTCATATGTCTTTTAGCAGATTCTGTAGGGTCAGAAAGTAAAGATATAATATAGCTATCTTTAAACATTTGTCTTAGATATTTTGGACTATCATGCACTACAATAGTATAAAATTGGGAAGTTAAAAGCAAGTTAGAGACTAGTATTTTCCAATTATTAAACCACTCTTCGCTGTCCCAATATTTTCTTATTCTACTTCCAATTAAGGGAATACAAGAACCATCTGGTAATAAACGATCATAGTGAAATTTTGAAAAACCTGCCTCTTTTATATGAGAGTTTTCAGCAAATGTCCAAGGATGAGTACCATTGTTAGGATGAGAATACCAATAAACTTTTTCGTAACAAGAAAAAATCCTACCTAATCTATGCCCACCACTTCCTTGTAACGAGTTAATAATAAGTAAGTTATTCACTAAATGATTTCCAAGTTTTCTGCGAAGAAACAGTGCTTAAACGTTTTATAAATCTACAGCTATTTTCTCTTAATTCAAACACATCTCCAGTGGGTATTCCCTCAACCATCAACTCCTTGTCTTTAAAAGAGATATCATAAGTAGAACTTAAAGAAAACCATTCAGTATTTATGCCTGTTAATACAGGTGGAGGAAACTCCGTTGAGCCATAAGTTGTAAAAACTATAGCTCCTTTTGCTATCAACAAATCAATTAGTTCTTGTTTAACTTTTTCTGCGCCAATTATAATTTTAATATTTTGAAAGTCTACAGAGTCCCAACCTTTAGTCTTCATCAAAATACTAATCTGTCTCGGAGTACATCCAATGTGTGTTGGATTAAAGTCTAAAAATACATCTTTAAATGAGTAAGGGTTCCAATAAAAATTATGTAAGTTAGAGTGGGCTAATTGAGCTGGATAAGAGGTTAAGCTATAGTAAGCAATAGAAGTATTTGGATACATATTCAATACATTAGATTCTTTTGAGTATCCGTATAAATCTATAGCAGATTGAGCACACTTTTGAATGTATTTCCAAGAGTGAACAATTTTTTTTGGAGTTCCTGTTGTGCCACTTGTATAAAATATATTCATGGTATAATTGTTAAATCTTTAACTCTATGTGGTTGTTGAAGTATCCAGTGTATAACTGAACAACAATACTCTAAAGACATCTTTTTTGTCTCTAAATGAGCTACTCTAGGAGAATCAAAATAACCAAATCTAACTATAGTAGTGTCTACTCCTTGATAAAATAATTGAGAATTAGCATTATCTAAAGCAGCTTTTTCTACTGCATACTTCCAAGGAATAGATTTATATTGATCTGGACTATTAGAGCCGATGTTAATAATCTTCTTATTTAATAGAGCAGCTTTATACAACAAATCAACTTGGTCAAAATTATTATGTTTGCAATTAATGAAAATATCACATTCCTCAAGTGTATCTGTAGAACCATAAATATTTTTTAAAGCAGCACCCAATCCTCTGCGTGTTCCTGTAATGTAATATTTCATTTACCTATCACCAAATATCTATCAAAACCATAATCAAGCTTTAGTGTTTCTTTTTTTACAATATCTAAATTAACACTCTTAGCAAACTCTTCAACTGATGGTTTACAGTTAACATGTGTAGACTCATTATAAAAGTTATTAGACTGTAAATAAACACGCGAGTGTTTTTTTCTCTTCGCTAAAAAGTTGTTAAGCACTTCGTCTGAAAAGTGTTCACAAGAAGTTGAGACAACGATATCATACTTTGAACAATTAAAGTCTTCTACTCTACTAGTTTGAAAGTTAATTCCATAAAACAGTTGAGAACCCCACTTTTCACAATCAGGATTCATATCAAATGAGGTCACATCGCATCTCAATTTATGAAAAATAGTTTGAGCCATTAGTCCATACCATCCTGCTGCTACAACAACTTTTGTTGTAACAGGTAAATTAGGAATAAAACTTGTTAACCATGCTTTAGACTCTTCTTGAGTTTTGTTGAATGAGTTTGCAAGATCATGTATTAATTCTACATCATCTATCTTTTTAATAGTCTCAATCAAATTAAATCTATTATAAATCATGGTATATAATACCATATTGACTTTTAACTAGCAAGAGTTATTATAAATTATGAATAAAGTTATTGTAGTTCAAACACACTTTGGTAAAGGGTATATGGCAAGAGAAGGTTTAGACAACCGTTCAGCTGCATTTACCAAACAAATTATATCTAAATGCCAAAAATCAGTTAAAAACTGGTGTGTGCAGCAAGGATACGAATATAGACTTGTCACAGAAATACCAAACATATCATTTAAAACTATTAACAGTAAACTAGCTGCTACAGAATTAACTTATTCATACTACCAATACGAGTGTTTTCCAAAGCAAGGATATGATTTTATAATATTTCTTGATAATGATATTTGGATAATAGACCCAACAAGTAAAATACCTATTGGAGACTGGCAGTGTTCAACTACTCATGATCCTGCAAGAAATGCTTTTTTACAGTTTAAAATTGATCCCATAGCATCTTTTTGGAATGCTTCAATTTTAGTAATGAGCCAAGAAAGATCAAATCATTTAAGTGAGTGGTTAAAGCCAAGATTAGAAGGTAAGATTAAAGTACCAACCTGGGACGAAGAATTAAGAGAAAAATACTCATACTATAACTCTCACGAAATGCTACTGTCTTGGTATTGTTGGTATGAAGCTAAACCACAGCACTTACCTGCAGAGTGGCATTGTAGACCGAAAAGATTTGTTGATTGGGAAAGAGCTAAAATGATACATTTTGATGGTGGATCTAAAGAAGAACAGTTAAATATGCTTCCTAAACCTTTATTAAATAAGTTTTATGAAATTACTTAGTAGCTAAACAAAATTGCGTTGTCTGACCGTCATCGCGAGTAAAATGGTTATCAACAAGTATTCTAAAATCTGAAGGTATAATAGTAGTTAGATCTATCCAAGTATAGTTAAATAAAGAATTATATGCAGACCACATTCTAGGATTATCTTTGTCGATAGGAGTATCCATTTCTGAAGCATCTCGCAAAGTAGAGAATAGTATTAAAGTATTTGGTGAGTATAAATTGGTCCAAGTCTTAAGAGTAGTTTTTTGATCTAGACAAAGACCTAAAACATTAGAGGATAATAAGCAATCATAATGACCTACAGGTTCTTCAAAAATGATACTCTCTAACTTTGATAGCTTTGAATGCCAGTAAGGATTTGGATCCCATGCAGTGATTGCCCTACAAAAAGGCAAAAGACCACGAGACATACTTCCATCACCAGCTCCTAAGTCTAAAACAGTTGAATCTTTTAAGTACGGTTTAGCAAATTTAAGAACTAGTTTAATTCTATCAACAATGTACTTTTGTTTATTCATTAAATGTTTTTTGTAAATCCGCAGGAAGGACACTCAACTGGACCGCGAGTTCGTTCATCATTATGTTGTCGCTCAATTCTGTGAACATCGTCACATTTTGGGCATACATACTCCTCAATTACTTTAACTTGCATGTACCAATAAGGTCCATCGCGATAAGTTTGTGGACACCGCATTAGAAGTAGGTTTCTAAAATATCTACATGATCTTGGTAACGAGCCATCTCGTCAAGTTGCTTTTCAATTTCTTCCATCACTTCAGAGTGTTCACCTACTCCTACTGGATTAGTAAGATAAATTTCAATGTTCATGCGATGTTTTTCAATATGAGCTTCAGCGTGTTGTTTTGCAGCTTCAAGCATTTGTTCTCTTAAAGTTAGTTTCATCATGTTAGTTCTCCATTAAGTTTCAAGTCTAATAGTATCTAAAGTAGTACAATGGTGACCCCCCATTAAATAAAAAGAAAGAGGTAGCTCACAAGGGTGTACTTCAATATTAAATTGTTTTAATTTATTATGTATTTTTTTATGACGACCACTCATTATCACATTATTACCGTCAAAGGAAAAAACATTCATACCCATCCATTTACTGCCATTTTGAGGATAAGTAGTCGGGGTTTCTTCTAAATCGTCAGCTTCTATCCAGATTTTATCCCAAGAACGTAAAAAATCAGGTATCATACTTTCTTTAACTCTATGAGAGTTTAACATAACTAAACCTTCTCTTAAAGGTAGTATTGTAGTATCAAGATGATAACCGTTATAAACTCCTTCTAAGAAATGAACAGTATAATCATTACCTAGAGTTTGTTGTAACCATTTACCTCCTTCTTTGTTTCCTGATTCACTTACCTGATACAAAATATCATAATTACATTTTATTACATTTGCAGCATCAAACATGACAGTACTATCTTCAGGTGGATAAATAAAATCTGATCCTTCTAAAAGGGGTTTAACTGCGTCCCATTCTAATCTTCTACAAATGTGTTGTGTGGGTGTAAATATAACTTTATCACCAATTATCAGAGTTACATCTCTTACAGAGTATGCTCCGAAACCTTTTTTACTGATATAATCAATATCTATTGGTCTTAAAACTTCTACTCCAAAGTCAGTTAAAAGTCTTGCGAATTTGTCTAAACACTTGTTTGAATATTCAACAACTCTTTTATCAACAGGTTTATTATCATTAAACCAATACATATTAGTAGTGGTTCCGACTATACACTGTTTTAAAGGAGACCACTCATTATGACTATAAACCATAAATTAAGTAATGATACCTAAACACCAGTTTTCTGCTGCATCTTCAGCATATCTTTCAGAATGTTCATATAGAGTTCTAAACTCTATAAATTGATCATTCATAAAAAATTGGACATAGAATCCTCTGTCGTCTCGACAAACTTCAGCTCGTCTATCAGAATATTCGCCATCACCCCAATAAGTGCTAAGTGTATTAGTCATGTAACTCTCTATTCATCTTTCTTAGTAAGATTGTAAAGCAATCTTGCCAATATGTCCAGCCCCAAGAACCTTCTTTACAACGGTCTCGTGCTGCTAAACAGTTTTCTAATCTACGTTCATATAGTCTAAATCTTAACGCTTCCAAAATTGCCACCATCGTCTTGTAGTTGATTGATTTGCCATATCAGCATGAATAAACTCTGGCTGATAGCCTTGAGTTTGATAATAGGCAAGAGCTGACTTTGCAAAAGCTGCTTCTACAGGATTGTTTTGTGAATCACTGTAGGCTTTTAGCTTTAATAAATCAGTTTCTGACAAGTCTTTACCCCAGTGATCTATCAATGTTTTCGCTTGTGCTTCAATAGTCACTTGAACTTCATAAGCATCAATTCCCATATCATCCCAAAATGTATTGCCAATCATATTAGTCTCCTCTAATCCCACAAATGTTCATACCATTCACCAAACAGTTTAAATCCGTTGGTCATTCGATTATGATGAGCAGTTCTTGCATCCCAATCAACAATTTGTTGATTGGTCCAATCAACAATATGCTCTTTTGACCATCGAATAATGCTATTTCCTGCTTCATCTTTCTCAGTAGAATCCCAATCGATCTCACCTTGTTGAATGATGTATTGCTCTTCCCAGTTAATCAACTTCTGTTCAAAAGCCCAAATCATCTCATCTAGCTTTTCGTCCCACTCCTCTTCTGTCAAGTTTGAAGGATGACCATGTTGCGTTTCTTTCAACTTTTTAAGCATCGGAACAATGATATGCGCTAGTGTAGAGTCCATGCTCCATACATCATAGTCATGTATGATTACTTGAACGTCTTGTCCTTCATCAGTATATTCGCCTATATCTACTTTCATTCTTCGTCCAACTCTGGTTGATACCAAGCCTCCCAATCTGCTCTAAAATCTTCATCTAGTTGAGCATAAAACTCACACGCTTCTTTTACTCCTACATGATAACTTAACAACTCACGGAAGCAGAGAGCTTGTTGAACACTTGCCTCTGAACATAGTTCATCATCTCCATCAGCTGCTTCCCATTGATCCCAAGTTTCTGTATGAGCTTCATCATTTAGATCTGCAATCAAGTTCCAAGCTTCGTCTTTTGTTATCATTAACAGTTACTATCTGAGATGTACGAGCCTTGAGAGTCTAACTCAATTTCCCAATTATCAGGAACTTTAATTGAAACTGGTGCTTCACTCATCAACTCTTGTACACGATGTTCAAGAGTTGAAATAGTAGTATAGATATGACCTGTATCATGAGGCTGAATTTGTGTTTTCAGATAGTCAATCTCACGAATTAAGTGAATAATATGTTCTTGTCTGTATTGTTCGCCATTGAGATGCATTAGTCTGATTCCATCTCTGAATGTTGAACAAGGTAGTTTTGAACTGTGTTGAGATCTGGTGCGATTACAGTTAAGTTTTTCCAATCTTCATCATGTGAGCGACCAGAAAAGTCAATTATCCAGCCATTACCTGCCATTTTAATATTAAACTCTGGTGAAATTTTAGAAAATTCAGTAGTTAAGTCAATTTTATTCATAAATTATCCTATATATTTGTTATGGTTAGAATCATAGTAGTCATTTTGTGTATAATGACGTGTGGTAGTGTGTTCATAGATGAACCCTTCCTTATCACGATAAAGAGTGACGAGTTTTTGTTCGATCAATCCATCAGTTTTTTGTGATAAGATATTGTCAAGTTCATAGCCTTCGGTTTTTAGAGTTTGATGCTTAAACATTATTATCTCCTAATTTTTATTAT